>QDKV01005395.1_pt1 | contig 103668 bp, 127 predicted proteins | sample 1861101 | NCBI WGS metagenome assembly QDKV01 (sample SAMN04275158, study PRJNA302643) | Fungus metagenome, whole genome shotgun sequencing project. | isolation source: fruitbody | host: Mallocybe terrigena | place: Sweden | collected 2013
GACCCAATATATTTATTCTCTTTTGATTCTATACCCCATAAATAGCAACGATCTGATGCAGAGTTGCTTACAATATCAGCATTGTGGTACCTAGCTTTCAGCAGGTGATGTAAAAATATTGATTTCCATACCTTACGTCGATACGGTCATTGATACCCAAGTCACTGAAATAAATCTGGACCGTCTCTTGCATATACAATAACAGTGATATAAAACAAGAATGACTTGAAGAAAACAAGAGAGCGCTTTCGGTAGTTGCCGATTGAACTATGCAGTCATGAGATAAGATTCACAGGCCTTGTAAGCCACATGGGATTCCAAGTCGCAGCAAACGCTCAACTCCTTCAAGGTGAGACTCGCCTAAATTGCCAATACCCATTCCTTGCTGAGTATCCTTATTTTCTTTGCAGTCTCTAGGTCTGTTTGTTTTCATCAGTTTGCGCACGGAAAAGCTCACCATTTTAACGCGCAGAACACGACAATGGCCACTTTCTCCTCGACACCCATCGTCATAGATGGCAAGGGTCACCTCCTTGGTCGATTGGCCTCTATTATCTCAAAGCAAATCCTCTCTGGCCAGAAAATAGTGGTGGTTAGGTGTGAGGAAATCAACATCTCTGGCAGCTTCTTCCGGAACAAGGTTCGCTACGTTTGTCGGAATTATAGAAATCCCAACGACTTAGTTGTTTTGATAGCTTCGATACCACAATTTCCTTCACAAACGCCATATCGTCAATCCCAAAAAGTCGGGTCCCTTCCACCACCGTGCACCTTCCAAGATTCTTTACCGGGCCATCCGAGGTATGGTTCCACATAAGACCGCTAGAGGTGCCGCCGCCCTTGAGCGCCTTAAGCTCTTCGAGGGAGTTCCTCCACCATACGACAAGAAGAAGCGAATGGTTGTGCCTGATGCATTGAGGGTGTTGAGGTTGAAGCCAGGTCGCAAGTACTGCACAGTAAAGGTACGCTGGGATATATTTTATATTTGAAGACCCCTACAGTAATACGAAATCAAAGCGTCTCTCACATGAAGTCGGTTGGGGTTACAAAGATATTGTGGATCGTCTCGAAGAAAAGAGGAAGATTAAAGCCCAAGCATTCCATCAACGCAAGGTAAGTTTATGTTGCTTAAGGAATTTGACATGGACTTAAGAACGACTTTCAGCTTGCTGCTGTCAAGTTGCGCCAAAAGGCAGTGGCCGACACTGCATCATCGTTCCCTCAGCTTAGGCAACTGGGATATTAGAGTAGCTCATCGCTTATTCGAGATTCCTTCTACCGTTCTCGCATTATGCATTTTGTGTACTACACTAAGACGCCCTACTTGCGTGGGCGTAAACGATGATTGATATGCCATTGTATTTCTGTTGAGCACAACACAAATGATGACTCGTATAAAGATTTTGGTCGGATTTGGTCGGATTTGGCCGAGATCTGTGTGGCATTTTTCCAACTACAAGACTTCACATTATTCCCACTTCCTCCTTCCCCCCTTCTTTTCTTTCGTTTCCTCCATATTTTCTCTCAAATTTTTTCTCCTCGTTCCGCATACTCCCTACTATGACCACCGACTCCCCAAAACACGAAAATGGTGATCCATCCCCTTTTTCTAGATTTTTTGAGTATTTTTTTAACCCAAATCCCAGGCGATACGGAGCAGTCCCGCTCGCCGTCACCTCCAGCCCATGGGACACTCACTCTTCGCGCGCTTGTGAGCACAAAGGACGCCGGTGTCATTATTGGTAAGGCGGGTAAAAATGTCGCCGATCTTCGTGAGCAGACCGGCGTAAAGGCGGGCGTCAGTAAAGTTATTCAGGGTGTTCATGAGCGTGTTCTTACCGTCAGCGGCTCGGTCGAGGCTGTCTCAAAGGTCTGTCTGTTTGTCCTGTCGTATAAAGTGCCCTGTCTGACATTTCCAAGGCTTACAACCTCATTATTGCACAACTCGTCACTGCGGCACCGCCGTCCCCAATCACATCGTCATCACCCTCCACATATACTTCAATCCGCCTCCTTATCTCACACAACCTCATGGGCACTATTATTGGTCGAAATGGACTCAAGATAAAGGCCATCCAGGATGTTTCCAGTGCGCGCATGATTGCCTCAAAAGAGATGCTGCCTCAGTCTACCGAGCGCATCGTCGAGGTTCAGGGCACTCCAGAGGCCATCGGCGTTGCTGTCGAAGAAATCGGAAAGTGTCTCTTAGAAGATTGGGAACGAGGTTTGGGCACCGTCCTCTACCACCCTGGGCCATCCAACAGTCGTCGTAACCATAACTATTCCTCCTCGTACTCCAGCACCTCTCGGAAGAATGGCGATGGTGATCGTGGTGCTGATCGTCGTTCTTCTCCTCCTGCTTCGCCCAGTGCACATTCGCCCGTATCGAGCCAATCCCCTGCAAACCTGCGAACTCAAAACATATCTATACCGTCCGATATGGTTGGTTGCATCATTGGTCGGAATGGGACTAAAATAACTGAGATCCGTCGCTTGTCTGGGTCCAAAATCTCTATTGCAAAAACTCCACACGATGAGACTGGTGAAAGGATGTTCACCATTGTGGGCACTCCCGAAGCTAACGAAAAAGCGCTCTTCTTATTGTACAACCAATTAGAGAGCGAGAAGGAGAGGAGGGTGGGAAGAGAGGCTCAGCAGCAAGCAGAAATTCATGAGTGAAATATTTAGGAAATTCCAAGCGCTTTCGTTCCGAAGCATATATGGGCGGAGATTCTGTCCCTTTGCGTGTCCTTTTCTCGTTCTTATCGTCGCTGCATTTCGCTCGTTCTTGTCTCCTTCCGTCTCTCAATCCTTTCGCCCTATTCCCATTTTCTTGAAGCCAGTTTTACACTCCCCAAAAATCTTTGTTCTTCGTGACCTCATTTCCCGGTTTTGAATGCCTTCCTGTCCGAACAAAATGCCAAATTTCCCCTATCTCCCTACCGTCCTATTTGCGTAACTAATGTATGATCACTGCATCTGTCATGCATCTGTTATCGTTACATTTTAGGGCCCAAATAGAAAGACTTCATTACACGCTGCATGTACATTCGAACTCGAGGCTTGTAATAGTGTAATTTAAGTTGAAGCTTGTGATTGGAAAGCGGATTTGCCGGCCCGTGAGGCATTTTTGGGATCATCACTGAGAGTCCTGTCAGAAGCCTGTTCTGAAAATGCAGAGACGTACATTACCGCCTCCTCACCCGTCATTGCCTAACCCCCCTGTGGCAAATTTTCAAACCACGCAGCTCCCACAACCGCAAACGACCACATCATATGTCTACCCTGCTTATCCCACCTATTTCTATGGCTCGCACTATGCGCAGGCCTATGTGCAACCTGTGCCAAATTCGGCAACACCGGTTTACAATGCCAGGTCTACGAAAACCAAAACGACTGCAATTCCTGTACACTTAATGTCTTCATGGTATCAACCTGGTAATAGTCGGTGTTCGCATCCTGGATGCCAGTTTATCGGGTCGCAGAAAAGTGTCGAGACACATATGGTGGATCGACATCTTATTTTCCCTCCCGGGTGGGAGAGGAGAAAGAAGAAACCAGAATGGGATGCCGATCCCAGCCTGAGAGGGTGAGCTACGCACTGTGCAGTGTTGGAAGTACTTGATTTTCATATCTGAAAATTAGAAAACAAATTCCCATTCAAGGGACAAACGTCATATTGGATACACCAGAACTCATTGACGCCTGGATAGCGGAGCGCAAAAGACGTTTTCCATCCTCGGCACAGGTAGAGGAGAAGAAACGGAAGATGGAAGAAGCTGCGGCAAGAGGTCAGCTCGATCTTCTTGACACGAGGTGTGCACGCCCCATGAAGCGACGCAATATCGATCGAGAAGCTGCTGCTGCTACTAAATGTGAAAGACAGAGCCAATCACTCGGTGGAAATGAAAAAAGAGATGTTCCGGAACGACGGGATGCTCGGTGGCCGACAACAAAACAGACCCCTGTCCAGCTTCTTCATTCAGAAGATCCCTGTGAAGACTCAAATGACGACGAAGCGCCTGAAGAGTTTTCATCTAAAGCCCTTGCAGAAACACTGGGTAATGACCAAGAAGCAAACGTTGACCATGCTTCTATTCCGATTAGACCTGTTCAGAGCCTGCCTCACAAAGCTGGAAAGGCGAAGAAACCTCTGCAGCCACGGAGCTTGCCAAAGAACCCCTTTTCCTCGCGGCCGACGCTATTGCGGAATGTGAGGTTTTCATCACCTATATCCTTCACTTCACTGACAGTCTTTTTAGTTACTCTTGCCTGAAATACGTATGACGGTGTCGAACCTCTCCCAAGCCATTCGATTCTTGGTGGATAATGATTTTCTAAGTGACGTAGAGTTGAAACCTGGTCAAGCAGCCGAGCAGCACAGTATCCAAGTACTTTGTAGTAAAGAGGCACCACAAAACCAAGATTAGAGTATTACGTATGGTGATATGCTTGGGTTACAATCTCCTTTATCGGCTATCTGTCGATGACTCGCTGTCACTTTCACTCCCGGTCTCATATTCCTCCATTTCACTTGGATCAATCTGCATCTCTTTCTGCGTGACCTCAAATCCCATACCTTGCAGTCCATTTCCGACATCTTCAGCGTTACCAGGAGCCGTAACCACTACTGCCACAGATGTGGTGGGATCGAATAGTGGTAGAAAGTGTTTCCGCAATGCAGCCACAACACCGGCCTTTGTTACAGTTTGGTATTTTTCCAAGAGGTCGATCTGGAGTGTTCTTGAAACTCCTTTTAGGGCTTGGTTGGTGAAGGAAACCATGGCCTAGACACATTTGTAAGTCATAAGTATGCCTGAGGCTGAGAAAATCTTACAGCTCGGCCAGCGGTGGCCACATTCTTGGTGACGCCATAAATGATAGCACTCTTCGCTGCATCCAGTATTGTGTCGTCAAGCCCGACCTACAGTCGTTCGTCAGCCAATCAGAAACACAAACAAATTGTAAACATACAGAGCCATCGACAAGACCCCGCATCATGGAAGCCGCTTCTTCAAATGCTTTCGAACTATTCGAACTCTAGAAACAAAGAATGAGGACTGGAGAGCGCGTAGATTGTGCTAACATACTCGGTACAACGAGAAGTTCAGCAAACCAGCTTCCACATCCAGCGAGACGTAAGCACCATATGCAAGACCAGATCCGCGAATATAACGCTGGAACCGAGGAATCAGTTTTAAAACAGTAAAAGAACAAGAGTGCTGAAATCTAACCCAGAGATAGCTCTCTGTAGCATTCAGAACCTCAAGGGTAACTCGAATAACAGGATAGTCAGGGTGATCAAATCCTTGGATGCCTTTCGTTGTGTGAGTTGCAAACGAACTCTCGATTGTCGGAAGGCTCATGACAATCGCCTGAACAAAAAGGAACTAAGTGTATGACAGAAAAGCCTGTTCAGCTGACCATACCTGTTTAGAGCAGTTCTGTCCTACTTCGCTTAGAGTCTTTGAAGCAAGTGGAACTGGCGAGAGGGGCGTTTGCTATCATCGAAGAATGAGGACAGTGACAAAGCAAGGGCATTTCAAACATACAGGCAATAACGGGTTGAAGTATCTAGCCCATGTGCTTCTAGGTTCCTTGATGCCCAAAACGTTACCTGTCACCGAAAACCTGACTCCAGATGGATCGATTACTTATGAACACACTATCAGCACAAATTCATGACAGAGGAATGATCTATATAAACACACCATGTTTCCTAATTGCCTCGAACTCGGCAAGAACCTCTTCCGGCGATTCTTGTAATTCTTGAATGAGTTTGGGAATAAACTCCGCTTGTGACAGGACTCCTCCAAATCTGGAAGTCGAATTCTCCGCATGTATCAAGTCCGACCAGAGAGAAGATAAAACGTTGCTGCCATCTCGCTTTAGTTCGGGCAAAGACTGTTGGATTTTAGCCAAGGCAACCTGGATTCTTTGTCAAAGGATTAACCATCGAATCAAGGACCATCCATAAGAGACATACCGCTCCTTGTCGAATTCAGAACCATATACAAGATCCCTCAACCACGCAATGGCAGTCTCGTATTTGGCCTTCTCAACTTTGATGGTAATACGGAATGTATCCGTGAAATTATTCGAAACACCCAGGCCGACTTCGTACGAAACAGTATCGTTGTCGAGCTGATTGACCACTTCTTCATGAGACAGTCTCACTCCAGACTGCCGCATAACTGGCAATGAGAAGAACGCTGACAGGTAGGTGGTCATGTACGGTCGGAGATGATTCGGCAGTTTCGCAAGTGAAAAGAAGGCGTGAATGGAAACAAAATCAGACTATAGAAGGTGGACATAAGGGTGTGCACAGGACAAAAGACGGCCCACACATACCTCAACATGGTCATACTCCACAAAAAAGGGCAAAGTCTTTCCATCCAATCCAATATGCTTCTGCAGCGCACCCTCCGGAGGTGTGAACCGTGAAGTGACTGTTCGCCCCTTTCCGGGCTCCTGTACGCTCTGAACTGGAATCCATGATATACTCTTCACGTCAGGGACTGGGAAAGAGGTGAGGATATCAGTAGGTATGGGTTTACTGTGTTCCGCTTTTGCTTCTTCCAGTAATTTCTCCGCCTTTTCCAGACCTTCAGGGCCGAGTTTCTGCACTTGTGCGGCAATTCTGGCCTTTTCGTCCTTCTCTAATTTATCAGCAAGGCTTGAAGAGGGTTTTCCAATAATAACAACTGGATGTTGTTCAATGTAATACCTAATAACGATAGTCAGCTGTGCAACATATGGAACCTCCTATGGCATGTACTTTGACAAGAGCGCCGTCCACTGATCACTTGTCCAGCTTCGGAGAATGTTATAATACTTGATCTCATCCATCGAACCATGCAGTTCTGATCCGTCTTGGGCGCCATATAAGAAGTCGGTGATAATCGTACCAGAAAAGGTATCTCCTTTGGCGGATTCTAATTTGCTGCGAAGCTGCACCGACAGTTGTCATATCTCAATTTCTCAACTGACCGCAATAAAGGCATACCTGTCGTTCGTCTCGGTTAATCACCATTTTCATTCTTTGCATGTCTATACCGTCCTTCACTATCCTTTGGAGGCTTGCCTCCAGCTTCTTGTTGAAAGTGTCGAGATGCTCAGTTAGGACGGAGGTGACGTATATTGGCAAGTTGACGCGTGTTGCTCGGGTGTCCTCAGCAAAGTAAATGTAAGAACTGCAGAAGTGCATGTTATGTCAGACAGAACCATTCATGATACCCTTCACAACATACCAAAGTGGAGACTCTATTTCGACATATTCTTTATTCAAAGGGGCAGCGGCAGACGATGTCAAGTACATTCCAAGGATGTCTAATGCCTTCCTTGCAAGGAAATCGTTCGGAGAGGGGCCAAGAAATGTAATAATGAGTTCACCCATGCCTGAGGTAACCTACATTAATTAGTAGTTATAAAAAGAGAACGAGAATCATACTTTCATCCTTTTCAGGAAATTCAACAACATCTTTCGTGGTGACGGACACTGGTTTCCTGATAGCACTCCGTGATTCAACAAAAGGTCTCTTCCAACCAGCCGGGCGTGAACCCTTATTTTGCTTGTGGTGGACGATATTCGGCTCCACCTGTTCCTGAACGACGAGTAGCAGGGAGGACGTCCCTTCAGACAGTTTACCAGCAACAATGAGAGCGAGATTATGGGGTACATAATAGCTGGAATGATATTTTCGGACTTGATGCGGTTTAATTGACAGAAGAGAATTATAAACAGAAGACTTACTCTGCTCAGGTGTTAAAACACGTAAAGACTCCATCAAGCCACCGGTTTCACTTCGGTATCCGCTGCCAGGTGGATCGAGTAATCGTTGCATTCTGCAGCACAACACAGTTTGATCTCAAGGCAGAATCAAAAAAATATACAGTTGAAGGCGCACCTGAGAGCCATGAGGTCTCCAGGTGTGTTTTCCCGACCTTGCATCTCACTGTAGACCACACCAGAATCATGTCCTTCGCCATCGATGTGATGTACCTGAACATGCAACGCTTAGCAAATTACAAAATGTGATAACTTTCAGTCGGGCAATCTGTACCTCTGTCAGGAACCTAAACTCGAACTTTAGAACAAATTTACCCAAAAAAAAAGCGCATACCCAGCATTCGTGATTGTAGGATAAAGAATATGGTCGACGTAAATGGGAAGAAGTTGCAAAAATCCTTGGCCCCCTGCAGTCGATACAGTATAAGCAGTATGATCGGTGTCGGTCCAGGCGTTTGTTCCGTTGGAAAATCCGCGATTGGCTAGAAGATCTAGAATCCCTTTATGTGGATACTTCTCAGACCCCATAAATACTAGACTTGGTAAATATAAAAGAATAAGTCGAAGTAAATGAAGCTTTCGGGATAGACATACTGTTCCAGTGTATGAGGACATCCAGAGTCATCGAAAACTAGAGGTGTTTAAGATATGATTTAAATGTCGTGTAGTCAACTCACTCTCGGTCGCAACAACAAAGTATCCGTTAACGATGGGTGCTATTTGTGCTGTCAAAAGAAAACACGCACATGCAAGTTCGAAAACATACCTTCATAATCCATGTGAATGACTGTCAAACCCGTGACCCTACTCTTCCACTTGGATACGACGACATCCGTGAAGTCAAGTTTCACGCGCTTGATTAAATCGTAATTCCCGAACGACTCTGTAGGTTGACCCATGGTGGAAAGGCTAGGAGAAAGAGATGCTCGGACGGGGGCGGTGTGCGTCCACCGGGAAAGAGAGCTATCGAGCCGGAATACAAGATTGCGGTTGAATCGAGCCTGTCGACTCTGAACTAATGGCAAACGTCTCCAGAGAGAAGAAAGCCGCTGCATTCAGCGTTTCAGCAGAAAAGGGTAATTCAAAACCAACGCTACGCATCCGCCATTACGTAAATCTATGTTTGTTTTTTTGGAGAAGCACGTGTCGTCCTCTCTTTCCCCTAAACGCGTCATGAAGGGTCGTCAACTAACAGCAGAACAACTCGCACTATCCCAGTCGCGGAAGGAGCAAAAGCTCAGACAACACCCGAAGGAAAGAGTCTCTACACTTGACTCTCGACGATGGCTGGCCTTTCCTTCTCATCAAACTGGTCATCGAGTCAGAGTGCTCTCCTGGAATGTCTGTTGAGATTCCTTCCCATCCAAGTCGATAAAAGGAAACTGAGCTGTACTTGTTGCCCAGCTTCTTGCGCAGAGTTTGATCAGTACGAGTTTCCAGAGGACCTTATCTAGCTAACTCCATCTAAGTTAATCTCAGGAAGAGAGCTGTTCCCTACGAGTGGCTGTTTAAGGGCCAGTCAAAGAGAACCAATGATACACGAAGAGATTGCCAGACAGGATGCCGATCTTCTCTGTCTACAAGTAAAGCCATCGTAACTTTGTATCTTTTTTCATATGGACATGATCACTTCCAGGAAGTTGACCGACTAGAAAAGCTTTTGCCCATGCTTGAAATGGCTGGTTACTCTCATCAATATGCGGCAGGACCACGCAAACGCCACGGGTGTCTAATTGCCTTCAAGAAGGAGTTGTACACATTGGAGTCCCACAAAGTGGTTGAGTACGATGCTGAAGAAATTCCTCATGATGATGAACCATCGCATAATGGCGGATCCTTCAAGACCAGAAACATTGCGTCACTAGTCGCGCTGCGTAGAATCAACTGTCCTGCTCAAGGTCTGATTGTGGCCACGACCCATCTTTTTTGGCACCCTCGTTATACTTATGAAAGGATAAGGTGAGATTTTTGCCACAACTCGGATTATTTTTTTTACTCATGGTTACCCAGGCAATTAGGGATATTACTACGAGAAACTTTGGCTTTTAGACGGGGCCTGTCTCTAGAACGCTGGCCATGTATCATTGCTGGAGGTGAAGTATATTTAGTTTTCGACCATCTCTACAGTTCACTTAGACGAACCCAGATTTCAACTTCAACCCATCTGACCCAGCATATTCGCTTATTTTTGGTGATTCCTTGCTCCCTGCTCAGGAGGACCTAATCCTCTCGTCTCGTGTCGTACACGCAACAATCGACCCCTCGATCCTTTCAATCAATCCATCATCGGCAGCCTCCAAAGGAGGCGAAGACGACGACGACGACGACGAATCTGATCCCGACCGTGTTATCACTAAAGCCAGGCCTGCAACCGCAGCAGACGGATTACTTACCATCCCAGAGATTGTGGCGTGGTTCCAAAAGCTGCCTAAGCTTAGAAGCGCGTATAGCGAAGGATTACGCCATGCGAGGGAGGTTAGTATCGATATAGAAACATACAGAAAAAGAGGGCTACTCCCGGATGGACGACATGGCCTCGACGAGCCTGAATATACGAGTTATACTTTCTACTGGAAGTCTGTTCTAGGCATGTTTTCAACCTCGCAATGTCTATCTACATTTGTGACAAATGCAATACAGATTATATCTTTCTTTTGGATGCAGACCAACCGGGCCTTGTAACAGGTCTCGCAAAGCCCTTAACGTCAGAAGAATTATTTCCGGGCATACCAAAGACACGCATATCGGGAAGTGATCACACCGCCTTGGTTGCAGAATTAACATGGTAGGGTCCAAAACATCATGTATTTACAATGAGAGAAGGTATCCCAGAATCTTTTTCCAAATGAAATTAGCGTTCATGATTATTCTAAGAAAAGGGGTATGTGGATAATTAGAATGACTACTGTCAAATCCCGATGAGAGGTTAAATGAATGGCTGCCCTTGAGCGCAAAACAAGTAGTAGAGAAAAGACAACAACTCCAGCCCGCTAAATTCAACGCGCTGATCTATCCGAACCCGCGAGCAGACTGTCGAATAAGCCTCCAGCAGATGTTTCATTACGCAACTGAATCATATAGACGATGCCTGTCCGAGCACCCTTGTCACTTAACTCAATAGCAACACCCGTCTTTCCGACACGTTCCACACCATCAGTGAGGACGATGGTAGATATGAGGACAGACTTGTCTTTGTTATCAGCCTCTACGACCAATTGCTTGATGTTTGTCGGGTCCTGTCGATAAAGCTTCAGTTTAGCCGACCCAAGCGCTTTCCATTGCGCGTGCTGCTGTTGTAAGAACACTTTGCATTTCATTTGAGCCGAGATTGTGGACGTTACGGGACCTAAATTTCGCGCTTGCACTTCAGGGGAATTGGGTGGACTTGGTTCGTTGAATAAAGCCTCTGTTGCAGGGAGCTCCCGTTGTGCCTGAGATGGCAGCACCGGACGCGGCTGAATTATTTGGGCACCTCCAGGGAAGGAATGATTCGGGGGGCCAGGAGGCATGGGCGCCATTCCGTTGGGGAGGTAGGCTTGGAGTGGAGGAGGCATAGGAGCCTGATATATTGGCGGTCTGCCGGGTCCCATGGTAGGTTCCGAAGGTGGTCGAAGAGGATACGTACCGCTGGGCGGCAGTGATGGTAATGGGTTGTGCGGTGGCAATGGATTGTGTAGTAGGCGAACATTGGAGACATTACCATGGGGAGCCAAATTAGTCATAGAACTTGACGCAAACGGAGGACCAGAATATGAATTGCTCGGCAAACCAAATCTAGATCCTCCTAAAACTTGATGAGGAGCATCAGTGCCACCAGGGATAAAGCTTGTGCTTCTTGCAGGAGGAATTGTGACAGGTCCAGAGCCCAGCGATGGTCCTCGAGAGAGTGGTTGAGCAGATGCAGAAGTTCGAAGGGAAGGTGGTAGTGACCGTGAAGTATCTGGAGGTGGGCCAAGGGGAACGTCAGAACGATGCATATTTGGATCGGAAGGAAAAGGTTTCTTCTCCATGCTTGTTACGCTTTCAGATCGAGGTGGATGAATCATCCCGCTGCTTGACGGTCCAGGAAAAGATACATTATCAGATTGGAGACGGGGAAAGGCATTAAATGATGGTAGCGGTGGAGGCGGGTTCTTCGAAGGTGGGGGCACTTAACGAAAATTAAGTTTTGCAATGGATTTAAACAGCAGAAATTTACCGGATGCAGAGAACTCAACGCAGTCCTTCAAATGAGAGATCAAGTTATCCCGTTCATCCTGGCTTCTAGTTTCAAGGACGAGAAATTCCTTTCGCATTATTGCTATCTGAATTACGTTGGCTACTTCGAGGTCAGTGTCTCTGTCAGAAGTTTGATGATTGGAGACTGACATTGTCCATCTATTTCCGACAATCTCAAAACCTTTCCGGATAGGGGGGGATAACAAAGCCACATGTCTGAACTTGGATTACTCGACTGCTGCTGCTCTTCAGGTTTCATTCTTTCACAGATCAGGAACAAGTCAGATAAGATAAAGATATGGCCCTGTTTATGAATAACTTCCAGACCCGTGGCGCGGGGGGTAAACCGAATAACGACATCCACTGAGGTGCGCATCTCACGAGTAAATGTCAAGTTTGGAGGGGACATTTGCAACTTGACAGCCTATTTATTGAGCCATTAGATCTCTTCACCGAGAGACTGAAAAGATTGCCAACCTTTGGCGTCATGGTGAAGATATCCAGAGTTCGGTCAACAGCGAGGCGACGCTCAAGATCTGCGATCGGCATAGAAAGTGTCTGCGTAGACGTGCGGCTGAACGATGTGTTGTTGGATTCACGGGAGGAACGTTCACTGGCAATTATTAATGACGTTCGGCATACCGAATGATTGACTTACCCTGCCGATACACTGCCCTGATTCGAACTTGTCTCGCTTCCAGTTTTTGTGTCGTCAGGATTTAAAGGTCTGTTAACAGACTCAGAAGGACTGAGCGCTTGCATGCGCATGTCTATAACAACTTCATCAACACCATCTGACAAGACATTTGATGTTCTTTGTCTGTCTTCTCCTACTTGAACTGAGCTGCGACTATCAAAAGTATCGAGCAGCCTATTGAGAGTCTCAACGGCGTTCACGAGTAAGGGATTCTGGGTGTTTTTTAGCAAGCGCTTGTAAAGTTTGAGGTAGTAAGTCAAACGCGTCTTGGGAAGGAGGAATAATGAGTCCAGAGTCCATACACCGTCGTTTGTTGAGGCTGGATTGCTTTCTGAAAACTGAACCAAGATTTCCCCCAAGCGCGCATTGGAAATCACGGGTTCCCATTCGTCGAATCCACAACAATATTTGGCGCAATAACTCTCGTACGGTTTTTGTAGATCATCGATCTCGATAATGTTCATCATTCGAAAGTCGGACTAGAAGCATATCGTGCAAACATACCCAATTAATAAGCAATCCCCCTAGTTCACCTGCTGACCGAGGATCTGCACTTATGTCCTTCAATTTCTGTATAGAAAACTGAGTGTACAGCCCTTGTAGGAATCATCAAGCCTACTTACGGCATGAAGACCCCGGTTCGCTCTGTAGATGCTCTCAATACTTCTGAACATCGTATCGAGTTCTGGCGGTGGCAAGTTTGAGCGGGACCAGGCGGCAGCAATTTTCTGCATGAATACTGATCGTTAGCACCCTGTTGTTCTCGATGTGATCGAAAACCTACCCTTATTATTCCAGTGAGTTGCTCGACAAAAGACCTCTCAGTCTCGACCAAATCTGTGAGAGGGTTTGGCCGCTTTTGCTTTCCATCCTTTGTGTCAGGAAGTGGTGTGGGAGTGGGAGTTGTTGGCTCAGAATCTGCGTAGAATACTTAAAAAACACGAAAATGACTGGAAATCATCGTTACCATGAGTAACCGGGGATAGAAACTTTACAGGAGAAAATGCCGCCGTTGGAGGTGGTGACCGTGGTGGCAGAGAGTGTAGCTGGTTATCGATTGTATGGGCCTGGGACTGATTTGGCGGGTTCAAAGACATGGAGCAGAGTGAAGGCACAACTAACTCCTGCTTGAACTCTCAAAATTGCCATTCTTGCAGTTCACACCACGTGATACGTCCCTTGAACATGGATTCCGACAAGTCCATTTTCGTTTATAGCATCAACTGGATCGAGTCCGTCTTTTCCTCCAAGGAAGTAACGGAAGACCTTCTCTCTCTCGAACGTGAATCTGGGAATCTCGCTCCAGCGGATTACGAAAAGGCGCTTGACTTTCTTCCTCGCGCTAAGTACTACGGCTATCGACCTGTCTGTATTATGCAACTTTTCATACTTTTTGAATCTGACTTGTCGTTTGCCTCCATCCACACAGTTAGGTGGTCTTGTATTATGTACCCTTGCAGCCGCTTTGGGAATCCAACACCGGAAACCAGGCTGGGTGAACCTCCAGAAAGCTAGTGTCGCTGCTTCTCTTGGAATTGCCGGCTACGCTATTGGGAAATTCAGTATGCTCAAAGCTCATGCCGAGTTCCTTCGTTCCATCGAGAATCCACGTGGTTTTGCAGAGGCTGTTCGAAACATTGAGTCCCGTAGTGGTCTTCATAATCAACAAACTCGGGGACCAAAATTTACCTCGATATGGGCGGCTAATATTCAGGAGGGGATATCTTTTGAAAGTAAGGGACTCTCTCTCTAGCTGCGTTGAACTGCGATACCAGTATTCTTTCAGAGCCAGCGTCCACTGCCTTTCCTGGCAATGCTACCGCAAAAGACACACCTCAATTACCTGGAAGAGCCCAAAGTAAATGGGATGAGATTCGAATGGCTAATAGTAATGCTTCTACTTACACAACGTGGGATAAGCTCAGGCAGAAACATGAAAAGGGCACTGTCATTTCACAAAACAAAATTCAGCAATCTCCTGGTCCTGCAGACAATGTCACAGAATCTGAGAAATAAATATGGCTTGTTGTGCATGACACAAACTATTACACATTTCGACGATATTGTTCGAACTTCAAAAATACCATACGACCTTTCAAGAACACGATACCAAAATAACATGAGGAAGCAAACACGTACGGTGAAAACGATAAACGAAGTAATCCACAGAAAAGAGATCAAGAAAACCCAAAACAAGTCCTTATTCAAGCCTACTCTGAATTGTCCACAAGTGTTTTCGGCAGAGGTGCACCAGTCGAAGACTCCTCCGCCAGTCGAAGTTCATCTTTTCTGAACAATGTCTGGTGGGAAAAAGGATAAAGGGGAACCCCGACTTCTAAAGGCTGCTTTTGTGCCGTCATCCGGACAATTTCCTTCATTAAGCCTTGCAGCAACTTCTCTTGCCGATCTATCACAGAACGTGAGTCGTCGTTAACACCACTATGAACGAGTACTTACTTCCAATGGCTGATCGTTGCCCATAGTGCATCATGGCAAAGCTGGCAAAAAGTTGGGTGTGAACAACGACAAGCAAACGATGAGCCCAATTTTACCGCAAGACGTTGATCTCTCCCCACACTACAGATTCGCTATCTGGATCATCGATTTCTATGAGGTACTTGCAAAATTGGATTTGGACAGCAGCAGCTAAATACCAGCAAATCTTTAAATAAAAATAAGGTTAATGGAAGACAGATTGACAAATAAAGGACATGCCACGATGAAGGGATGAAGTCTCGTGATATCTAAAGATGTAGCCGACAGAGAGTAGTACGATTCGAGGATGCGACGCGCAGCATTGACACAACGTGTCGTAGATATGCTCTGAGGGTTGTCGAAGTCAATAAAGGGATTGTGCAGAGTAATGGCAGCGCTAGATGTATTTAGTTTGCAGATGAGCAAGAGTGGGATATTGTACTTACGCATGGGGAATAACATGCACCATGTATAGATCAGTGTCTAAAGTCGTAGAGTCGGGAGAGTCGCCTAAACCATTGCTGTTCTTGTAAATTGGAGGAAGACTGTCCAAAAACTTGTGGCAAACCAAGCTATCTAATTCTTCAAATCCAGGCAAGAAAAATGGGTTTTGACTCTTGCTGGAAGCAGAGTTCGTTCTCAGATTGCCACGAACGTTGAAATCAGTAACTCGACCAAACAGCATTACGGCTTTGAGAAGGAGTAAAAACGGGTCGGTGTACTGAGGCGGATGACAAGTAAAAAGATCTGTGGTCGAAATGTCTTGTGTGTTGCTTGGAACAGGCGCCTAAAAAAAGATGGTCAAACCTGATTTTGTCGCAGCTTTCAACGCTTACATCTGATTCAAAGTCTTCCATACGTAAAGGGAGTTCGGTTCCGATGTCACGTTCATCGATGGCGTGAATCCAACCGGCTACAGAAGCAATACGATCAAAGATGATGGTCATCCACCAGGTTCGCCGTCTACATTCAAGTTCGCGAAGATTCTTTGGAGGAGCTAGATACGCTCCTTGAGGATGGTTGCCACAAGTGGAGAAAGTTCCTGGATAGTTTAATCGTAGGGGAATGGCCACCCGAGTCTGGAAAGCGGCGAAAATCCAAACTTCAACCCATCTCCCTTCATGATAAAAATACCATGACAGGAGAACACAGGCTTGCATAACAGAGAATATCTCTTCTCCGCTCACCATCGTCTCGTCAATATATTGTCTCGTCTTTTTGACATGAAATTCAGCAAATTTGTCAGATTTTGTCCCATCAGGTAGTGTCACTGAATTCTGTCCAGACCATCTGGAGGCTGAAACACACTGCAGAGACTTATAGATAGAAACGTATTAACAAGTTGCATGCACTTACAATTGCATGAAGAATGGCAGGATGAGGAAAACCCGGGTCGCGGGGAGAAAAGAGCAAAGACTGCATAAACGATGGTTTGTGCAGTACTCTAGAACTACAAGGATCGCATCTGAAAAATATTTCGACACTTTCCTCTAATTAATCTGGCAGCTTTTGAAAGAAAAAAAATCAAGGAAAAGCTCACTAATGATTCAATATAACGGGATCTGGTAGATCGGGATTCCAACCTAGGTAAAGTAGGTCCATAAAAGGGTCAGGATCGATCCCCTTGATGGTTACATTGTGTAGCTCGGGACTCTGACTTGAAGTCTGTACTCTCATTTCCGGGCTATTAGTCGACGTGAAGTCGATCAGATTGGGTGGCACCTGAGGCAAAGTGATGCTGACGGTATCCTGATGATTGACATGTATTGCAGTGGTTGACCGTTGGGATGGAGATGAACCCAATTGCCTGGAGTATAGCTGGCCTTTCAACGTGGCTGGAAAAGATAAAAAACGATAATTCGAGGAGGGAGAAGACTCTGGACCACGAATTCTTACAAATCTGATCTTCCAAATCCTTGATTTTCTCCAGAGGATCTGTGTCTCGTGCCAGTGTAAGCCCTTCCACAGGGTCGTATGAGCATTGGGGTTCTGTAGGGTGACTTGTATTGTGTTCAGTAATCAGGAAATAAAATGTGTTCAGATACGCACGCGTAACCAATCGGAGCCGGAACACTGACAAGAGCTTGCCACTGCCTTGAAGAGCGGAATATAAGTAAATATCTGGAACAAAGACTATAGAGACCCACTTCACACAAGTACCGCAATGCGGGCGAGCAGCATCACACTTCTATATAACGTTGATTTTGTTAATGACAGAACATTGAGAGGTTCAAAATCTGGTACCAGCTTCCGTTTCCGACAGGTTCGACATGCCTAATGAGAGCGAGAACTTTGACTACAATCTCCAAGACATACAACTTGGGAAGCAACATACCTGGTTTCTTCGAAGAGTTGGTCGGGTGGAGGCGCTCCCTGATGCCTTAGGCATGACAGTGAAGGACAAGGAAACGCAAAAACAATCAAGGCTCGAGCTGAAGATATCTGAACACGGGGCGGCGACCTCGGCGAAAGTACTGTTTTGCACAGGTAGTGAGTAAGTCGCGAAACAGAACAAATAACCACTAGTGGACTTCCCAGAAAGGGACAGTATACTCGTTTAGCGAAGTTAAGAAGTGGACAACGGTTTGATCACGATCTGGTCACGTGAAATGATCGGCATGATGGCTGTGACAGTATTCACTTTTGATAAGCACAGGTCCGGAGTGCTGAGTGATCACCACAGCTTTCGGGTTGCACCAATTGATTTTCATGGCGACTTTTTCTACCGATAGCCGTTTTTTACCGCTAATGCACGCATTTGGTGGCAAGTGTTGGTTCCTCGTGCGCAGTTAAACGTTTACCCTGTCGGAGTGGACACCACCAATGAAAATGTGGCCCGCCAACAATCGAACCAGGCCGCCGGATATCACGATGCATGGTTATCTCTGCTCACACCTTGTTGTAGACACCTCAACGTCGACAAACGTTGACGGTTTTCCACTTCCCCCCAATCTCGACTTGAAGGCGCCAAGAACACTCTTGAAGATCTCGGCCAAGTTTTCCATTCCTTTGGACGCATTCAGAGTCCTGTTGTATTATCTTGTGAGGTCGGAAATGTTTTACAGCCAATGGAGTGTGCTCTTGCACGCAAGCGAGATGTAGATATGTATTAGCTACAAGTTACTTTTGCCATTATGAATTCAAAAAATGGGCCTTGATAGCAATGTAGAATGTCGAGACTTGAAATACGCGACATTCTTGAACATTTGTAAATGTTTATGGTGTTTCGAAGTGAAGAGGGAAAGAATTTACAAATCGCCTAGCGAGTCACGACATACGCAGCAAAAGTCTCATTCCCCATACTCACATTGATGCAAATTTGACAGTGCGCAAAACCAAATTTACATAGCCTGGAAGACAATTGTTAACAGAGGGAATTATAGTCCCGGACATGATCGCTCATAAATCACTGTCGGAGGCACCTCACGCTCTCAGACTACTGAGGTTACACATCGTTCATTCATAGTTGTGGGATGTCTCGGACGTCCTTCCAAATTCGATTTTATATTCTCACGCGACACGCTGCATTTGGAAAGAAATAGCCTGCCAGAACGCGGAGCAAATTGAGCCGCTAGGTGGGTGGGATCAATTGCTCAGTGAGTTTTCTATAGTTGTATACAATGAGTGAAATATACGGTGGTGATAATAAATCATCTTAATGCAAAGGTATGTCTGATGAAAGAATAATGAATGAAATGAGTGTGCGACGAACGTAAGGATTAAAAATGATTATCAAGATCTAATATTAAAAGATCGTTTATAGTTCCAAAAGGGTTGGCTGAATGGGGCAAAGCAACGAAAGTGGTTGAGAAGGCGAAATCGCCGCGTTGTCGAAATGTATAAAAACAAAAGGTGAATCGTAAAAATGTGGAAGGCGTCTTGCTGAAGAATACTAGGCTAAGCTTGGTAACGGCTGGGTAAAGCCGAACTTGAGTCAACGTAGTTCAACTCACGTTCCCAAAGCAGTTGTATAAGAAATAGAGATGTTAAATCCAGAATGTTAAATGCAGCAATGTCCATTAATACCTGAAAATACTGACGCTGTCGGTCGCAACCAACAGGAGTAAGTCAATACAGTAAAGCAGATCAAGACCTATAGGAACATAGGAACATTAAAATCAGATGTAGTGAGATGTCGTTTCTCAGGCTCACAAAATGGTTGCTACAATTCGGCGAGCGTGGGGTATATGTCGAAACTCGGTGAGGTATATACCTTGAAGGAATTCAGACCATTTTAAAAGGAGCGAAAAGCCCGTGAGCCCTTCACCTTGCCATGTACCTAGATTCAAGAGCCCATTTGTTATAGGAATCACAACAGACGATCCCACCAGTGAAGCTTTTGTATGGGAAACACTGTGACGAGTTGAGGTGATAGACATAGCCATAACTCTAGAGCTTACGAATCACTGGAATGATTTTTAGTGTTGAAACAAGCGAATGCGTTATGTGACTCACTCTGGGCCTTCATCAGTATGACGCCAATTCAGATTTTCAGGTACGATGTTATCCAACGCCATATCCATATCTGCAATAGATAGTTAACTTCATTTCATAAGCGGTGGTCAGAATTTGACCTTTGCGCACGTCTGCAAGCCCAAGGATGAACACAATTTGTCAAGACTTAGACTTCTTAAATATTTTACCTTGATCGTAGTTCTCATTTACAGTCAATGCCGCTGACGTGTGTTGGCTAAGTACAGAAGTTACCAAAACCCCAACAACCAGAATGAGACCTTACATGAAAAGATACAACACTCCAACCTAGGATAACACCGGAAAAATTGGAAAGTAGAACATGTCCATTTACTGTGTACGACTCACCTTTATATTTTCCAATCCAGGTTGTATATGAGAAAGAACCTCGTCCGTCACTAAATAGCAACCTTTAGATCTTTTGGTCAAAGTGAAAGTCGTCTGCCAGCCCATGGCAAGATGAAGATGAAGATGGCAAAAGTCATCGATTACATAACGCGCAAATCGATTAAGAATTAATCTACATTTATTGTAAATAAACGGGCAAGTTGACCAGATAATGGCAATAATGATATAGATCCACCACCTCACTCTCCAAATCTTTTGGAACGTTCAGTACCTCCCCTATTTCCGGGTACATTGCGGTTTCTACAATGATTTGCATAGTGTCCCTTTTCGCCACACTGCAAAGTGTTGAATATAGTTAAGATCAAGGAACTTTGTTAACCTACCTTGAAACACAAAACTTCATCCAAATTACGCCTCTGGGGACCACTTAGCGTATTCGTCTGCCCATTCTGAGCGACAGGTCCAGCTCCTGCACGTTCATATTCCATATAGCGTCCATAACCCGGCGGCGGTGGACCTAGATCCTTTGCAGAAGGGTCCGGCGGTTCGTATGCCTTGGGCGGAGGGAGGTTTGGTTTCGGACTCGTAAAATTTTAAGCGTAACGCATTGAAATAATTAGGAACAGATGCTTACTGGCCTTTGGGACATTCTGGCCCAAGGGGACAAAACCCAGTTAAATACAGTTGGCATGCAACTTTCCGTATGTGTTTCCTTGGACAATTCGGACCTAATAATATCAAATAATGAGAAGACATGATTATAAACCATAAACATACCCAATTTACAAAATCCTCGATTATAATCTGGGCATTCTATCTTTCTTTCCTTTGGATGGGCGTATAGACATTCGTCACCGGCAGAGCAGTAGCCGTATTTTGCGAACCACCAACATTCTGGCATTCGCCGCAAATTATACTCATGTAAGAATTCGCATGCATCACCTTTTTTGCATAGACCCCGTAACCAATGTTTGCAGACAGTGGAAAGCCTGTCTCGTTCACGCGGGTGGGTTGGTAACTGCCTTGGGGGTTGAAAGTTGAGTGCAGACGGGGTTGTATGGCGAAGTGGACAGTGCAGTGGTCCTAAAGGACACCCTGCTTGGGTCAGTGCCAGTCGACATATTTGATCATCTAGTAGAATTTAGAACATAATCGAGAAAAGTGTGAGGCTACCCACCTTTGTCAAGTTTCAGACCCAGTTCTGTTTTAATATGCAATTCCGCAGGGAAGTTACTTTGGTGGAAACGAGGATCGATGACATCTTGAAGGGCTGATGGTACAGCAAGAGGATTTGTTGTCATTTGTAAGGCTTAGCACTTGACATAAATTTCAATTACTCTTGTGTTTAAGAGCTCAGAGTCAGCTTTGGTGTTGTACATGCGACAAAAATTACTCGCATAAAATACTCACTGAGAAGGGCGTAACAACAAAGGTTGAATTAGACTTCGTTGCGCGTCATTGCGCAGGTCGTTACATAACTTATGTAATCGCCACGATCTACCAAATGCCTGCCAAGTCTATTTTCCCCCCTATTGTCCTCACTCTTAGCATGGCCTTTTCCAAACTTACTTTCCAGGATTCTACACTCTCGGAAGATTCTTTATCACTGCCATAAGTCTCCACGAAATACATACTGTTGAACGGAATCGAGTCAGGCGAAGGCCGAGCATTGATACGGACAACAGGGAGGTATAGAGCCTTTAGATAGCTCACTATATCTTGTTGGGAACAATCAGCAGATATTGGCGCTGACATTCGAAGCAATGCCTTTATTTCAAAAGTACGGGAAGGAATTGAAGGAAATTTCAAAGTTCTTTCGGAAGAAAGAATATAGAATTTTGTAAAATTCGCTATTTTATTGTCATTAGAATGATCGCACAATGACAAATAGTCCGCACATTGTATGTCTTGTATCCCAGTAAAGAGGACTTCTAAGCCTTCATAGAATCTGACACATAACTTTGAACAGATTGCTGCGCAATCTGGCGGCTGGTTAAGCAGATCCCTTGCAGCAGATGATGTCGAAGAAGCCTTTATTGCAGTTGCTCCTGGCAATTTTGTGGAGATGAAGTTACGACATTGACCTAGAGCCTGCTTTTGACTTAAGAGGCATGCTTTGCAATAACAAATTATATCGCACCTGTTCATGACTAAAGACTCTTTTGATTTGATGGAACTGAACTCCCTGCTTGACTAGCAGACTGTGGTCGATTTGGAGAGTAACTTCTCCACAAATAAAGCAAGATGAATTTCTTAAGAGGTCATACGTTTCTGCGACTGTCCCGAAGATTGAGTTTTCGTGTGGAACAACTCCAACGTGGATTTCTCCCGACATGGCTTTGAAAACATCTAAAAAAAACAAATATCTCAGCTATCTATGCTAGGTGTAATTCTGACAAGTAGTACCTGTTATCGATGATTGTTCTACGTATGTTGCATGACGACCAAAGACACTGGCAGCTGCCTGTAGGCGGACTTTGCGTCAGCGTACCGATATGAAAACAACGGTAAAATGAAGAAATGCCTCATGAGAATTTGTACCAAGTGGACCCAATATGGCTACTTTGAACTTTTCGCTGACCATCGATCACAGACGCTCAAGTTGATGTTGAACACGGATAACAAGGATAAGCCTGCTTGTTGGCCCCAAGTTCGTGATGCTCAGACAGCTACCAGTGTATTGCAACCACCTGAGTATGTAACAAAAATAACGCAACAGGCAACAATTGACACGCTGCCCACTGGTTCAGACCCGATAGCTCCTATACTCACCGGACAGTCTGAGCAATTATCAGAAGAAATAACTCAATAAAAATGTGCCATGTGGAGGTACATAATAAGTAGTCGCCAAACCAAAAGAGTTGAACCGAGTATCCAGAATACTAAAGCGACTCTGTCAGCAAGCTAAATACTTATAAAAACTGCGTTCCACAAGATGGTCGTCGACTAGTGAGAAAACTTGGCTAAACTAAAATTGAAACGTTCCACAACGTTTGGCGAGTTGATTCTCTAGCTTCTTAGCAAATCGACAGGCCAAAGGGATGCGCTGGCCAATCTTAGCTATCGACTCACTGCAGCGCAAATAAATGATTGTACGTCCGAGAAAGACCGATACGTACTGAATGTATTTGATTTCCGTGTGTAGAGTTAAACCTTGCTCTAGGCTCTGAACATCGATAGCAGCTTGCAAAAAGCAGATGAGCACACGAGCACCAGTGTACCAACCAAACTAAAATCTGTTAGTGTCGAACGACCGGTTCAGAATATACTGGACCTACAATGCCAAAGGTATCCAGAAGCGTGATGTCATAACTGGTTGATTGTAATGCATAGACCAGTTCCAAAATAGCCCTGGCCGAAGATCGTATTTTGAGGGCGGAGATACATTCTGCGCTTCGGACTTCTGCGTGTGGCTCGTGAAGGAAAATGGTGGCCCTGAAGTCGAAAAAATGAATTAATCCAAGTTGAACAGAACAGTTCTTTAGCTTACACATAGGGTATCAGACATGTAGTATAGAGTTGGCTGTCTAAGACAGCATTGTCAAATGGGTTTCTGAGATGCGGGGGGAAAGATGCTCGGAAGGACGATACAACACGGTTAAGTTCTATAAAAGATGCGGAATCTCGGGGGTTGATTGAATCTCCAACCCTATCACCATGGACTTTTGCGACCGAGAGTTCACCCGCAAAATGCTTTGATCTGAATCGTAGATTGAATGTCTTGACTTGGGCTGGCTATGGCATGAGATAACGTAACTGAAAATCCAAAATGACTTACACATCAAAATCGAACCTTTTATATAGAGAACAAACGAGTCGACTGGGTTGTTCTCGGAATGAGTAAGGAGCAAATCAGGTGATTGTGCCCATTGTCTTTCCATGGGAGGTACAAGCGTCTGGCAGGTATTGTCGACCATGCCATCCAAAGAAATTATTAGAAACTTACACCTTGCATGAATTGGTCTCCTCTGACTGGCAACAACTGAGAGACATCCTCATCATCTAAACTCAAAGCCCAACCATTATCAAAACCATAAAGACGTTCCGTGGCATAAGCTAGCCAAAATGCGTTCCGTCTAGTCTCATCCTCCACAATTGTCCGGGCAGGGGGTAAAATTGATAGTGGTCGATTAGACATCGATATCGAATGAAATGGAGGGCATATGTTTAAACCTAAGGGCACTGACAAACGCATCGAATGGGCAGAACAGAGAAAACTCTAAGAGTGTACATCAATACGGAAATTGAAATGAAGGTAATGGACATACATCCACCCATCTTGTCAAACGAAGTTAAATCGACCTTTCGTTTTCGCAGAAGTCAACCACACTCACCTACCATGTGACCAATAGAACCAAGTCAAAATGATATTGGCTACATAGAAATGAGGCACGTAGCGTATATCAGGCTGTAGAGTGCTGACCTTGTAGAACTTGAAAGAGATGTTCCCCAATTGCATTAAAACGGTCAACAAACTCTTTCGCAAGTTTAGCATGAATTTCAGCAAAAGAATCTGGTCTTTTTTCCTTCAGCCTATACCGCTCCAAAAAAATCTCATCTGTACCCATTAACAATTGAGATATGACTGGACAGGCGGCAATGCATACCTGGAGATACTTCAGAGAAATCAGGATCTGGAGGTGATGTCACAGAGGCAGTGTATAAACTGCCGATGGCACAGATTGCGTGGAGGACCGGAAGTGCAGGGAATTTGGGATGAGATGGAGATAATGACAATGAATAAAAGAAAGTCGGTGCGTGAAACAACCGATTCGCGGGAGGATGAAACAAGAAGAATACATCCGCTCTAACGCATTGCGTTCAGAGGTATGAAATATAATGAAACAGATAGCAAGACGAACAGATGGCGCATGAGTTCTGAGTTGGGCAACGAGGGAGGCCATTTGTGCTGGATAAGATCAAAGCTACCGTCGAAACCAATCCTTGGCTCTCTCATCGAAGGCATTTCGCTGCTGGCACGAGCTGGATTATCGAATTGGCTCAATGATGCAACATCTGAGTCTGCAATTGGACCTGCAACTTCAAATGACAATTAGACGAGTAAATACACAATTTAAATACAATGGGCTTAATATACCGAGGGAACGATTGTTTGGCTTATGTTCAGGAGAAGAACTAGCTTGCAAACTGGCAAAATCACCCTCTTTCCGTCGCAAAAGCGTTTCCAACTCGGCTAAAATCCCACTATTGAATTATTGTCCTAGATCGAGAAGAGTGCCCTACTGATTCTGTTCTCAAGTTTCTCGGAACTATTCGAACTTTCGGAAGCAGCAGGTTGTGCATCCACGGCTATATCACATTCAATTAAGTCCTAAGCTAAAACGAGTTTTCCGTGCTCACTTTCGTCGAATGTACATACTGGATTTGGGGGGACTAACGTCCCTTCAGCAGCATGGGATAGCGCATACGTATGAGAGCGAACACACGTCGAACATGGGCGTTTCGCGTCGCTGGGAATCAAGTTTAGAGGAGTGTAACGTGTCCCATGTTGAAACAAACCATTTCTTGACTGAATTCAGTAAACTGATTCTATTGAAAGACTGAAGGACTCACCAGTTTTCTTCTGCGACACTTTGGAGCATTTCAGCATTGGCGCAGTTATGCATGCATCTCCCACTCACTTGATGGCAAGCCTCATTTATGTAAAGATTTGTTAATCTAAGGATTGTTTGTACTGAAAAAGACGCACTTGGTTTCTTTTGAGAGCCCTTGAATTGAGATTTGGACCGGATGTAAGGAGGGGATTGCTTGTGTTGTGTTCCGTTGGCTGTTGGGCTACCTTGGGCATCTTAGTATAAAAGCGAATCGGCGATCAGTTGAATTCTGAATCTCTGCAAGACGCCAAAAGCCCCACGCATAGCCACTGCACCCGATATATCATGCCAGTGTATAAGGAAGGATTGTACAAATGTAATACATCCACGGTTACATAGATAAAAATACTAGATGTTTAAGGAAAGACGGATGAAATTTGGCGAAGATGTGACTACTACAAGCCCGGAATTACGGCGAGAAACTTTGAGTTCCTGTAAGTGTTGTGGTTATGTTAGCGATCCCAATGTTGGGGATCTGCCTGGTCAACGCCATCGAAATTGCGTTCCAAGTTTGAGTAATAGGGTTATCACCCAAGGACCCATCACGTACGACAAGCGGAGAAGTGGAATTTTCAGTCCAAACAACGGGTGCATGAGCGACGTTGATGGACCAATTTCGGAGCGCAAAACCATCGTCTGAGCCGAAGAACAGCTGACCAGAATCCGTAGTGAATGGAGAAACAGTTGAGGAGAGATCAGAGGCGATAACATCACCGAAAACCGCAACTTCGATAACAGGTAGAATCTGTATTGCTTGGTAAAGGAAGGACGATGGGCTGGGTGGGACTGGTGCCACCATATTGACTGCGTCGAGGACGAATTTAATGAAAGCGGTGGCGACATTAATGTCGCTTATGGAAGTAAGGTATTGTAATACAACATGGTCCAAGAAATTGTAAGTTCCGTATTGACGAGGGTCCAACTGCGAAGGAGTAAGGCTGCCAGTTCCATTAAAAATCCCACTGAAACCTTCGCCGACGGAGAGTACCGCCCTTGGTCGCGTATCGCGACCAAGAACGGCAGCTTGGTGGGCAACACGAGTCCTATCGTCACGGAAAGGAAGTCGCATTTGTAAAACATCTAAGACACCATAGATAGGACGGTCGCGATAGCAAGTTTGGTCGAATTGAGTCTGGTTTGTCAAATCTGACAAACCAAAGATTGTCGTTTCGAAAACATTAAGTTGGCGGAGAGTGGCGGGATCTAAAGAAGGAAAGCAGGAAAGAGGGGGCGGAAAGAGCGACGAGGAAGATGTTGGATAAATATTGCGTATTGCTCTCGAAGTTGCGTTGAAGGGTAGCATCACAGGTGAAGCGAAGAGGGCAGACTTGAAGACGGCAAGTGTATCTGCGCGTTGCAGTAACACCGAAGTCCAATATTTCTGCAGAGCATTTTGCCGTTGGGTTGAAGAAGCTGGAAAGATATGGAATGAGTTCTACCGAAGTAATTTTGCGATGCTACATTACCTTGCGCATATGTGTACATCCTGTCAAGAACGGTCAGCGCATTAGGGCTGACTCTTTGGATTTGTGGACTGGATGGTTGTCCCAATGTTACAAACGATGCAGGAGGCTGTGTAACTGTCTGCGACGCAAAGTTAAAGATATAACCCGACGATGCTATGGAAAAGCTGGATATTTGCTCATGATTGACGGGACCATCAGATCCTTCAAGTAGCTTCCACGGAAGACTTTGAACAAAGTTTTGCAGCTTGAAAGCAGCGGCCGAATCTTGGGATTGAAGAGCATTCCATAACAACGCGCTTTGAACCCACTGTGTGCGATTTGGCAAGGTTGATTGATCGAGGCCAGTACCGACGTCCAAAAGAATAGCCTGCGAAGCGCAGTTGCTGCTTTGAGAGCCTCCTGTCATCAACCAGAAACTGGAGTAAGCAGAAGCTGCAGTGTAATTAGACTTGAATGCAGTATTGACGATTGGTAGAAGATTGATGACGCTTTGCGCTAGACCATTACATTGAGAAGTGGATGTACAGACACAGTTGGCATCTGTTGGCAATAAGTTCAAGTAAGTAGGGCATAGTGCTGGAATACTCACTGATGTTACATGCGCTTCCGACGGTGGCCCCTTGACATTGGGATTGTACACGCTTCCTTTTTCTCACTAAGTGGCCCACGACGAGTGCAACCACTATAAGAAGCACGACAACCCCAAAAACAATGAGACATATCTTGTTCCGCGTCCGTCTACCATAAAACCAAGATATATACGACCGCCAGAATTTCTGATGCCAAGGGTATTCGGACGATTTTCGTCCATTCCGCGATAGATCTCGCACTTCTTGTTCCACGTAGCCTGGGTCCCTGGCACTGTTGTTATAGTATGCATCGCGCAGGCTTAACACCTGGAAACTGCCATTGCTACTATGAGGCCGCGTTCCATTCTCCAACATCGCTCGAAGCGCGCTAGCTCGGTGAATCAACTCGGGCAGCGGTTGTGACATTTCCATTTGTTGATGGGCTTGCTGTTCGGCAAGGGGGATGTCAGGAATAAGGGGGAAAGGTGGCAAAGGTTTAACTTTTCGACCGAACATGCGCCGAAAAGAAAGACGTCTTGATATACGGGATACGAAAGGTCTAGTACTTCTAGAAGAATACATCGATGTTCGAGCAGCAAGTCCTGGCCTTGATTCGTTGTAACGTCGTCTCTGCGTCAGAGACATGGGATCTTGGGATATAAAATTATGCCTGGATGCGCTGGAGTCAAATTCCTTGGGATCGGTAGCATCCTGCTCGTACACTGGAGGCAGCTCTTGAATTAATCTGTCCCCGCTTCGGAAAGTATCGGTGTCTGGAATGGATGGTCCACTCAGTGTGGAAATCGTGCTCGCTTGAGCGCTATGCCGTCTTAAGACAGTTCCGGCTGAAGCCAAGCTTTCTTGGACCTCTAATTTGGTAGATTTCTCGTCTTTGAAATGATTGGGTGACAAGGAATAAGATGCTTGTGACGGGAAAGCGCCCATCAAGCGAGTGGAAGGGAAGGGCGACGAACGGTCATGTTGGGCGCGTTTCGTGTTCGGTGCAAATGTAGTGTCAGATATCCCACTTAAAGCAATGCTCGTTGAAGTCGACGCTCGTTTGAGTTTATTTTCTTGCAATAAAGAGGTGATAAAGGAGGTGGGTAACAGGTGATCATCTGCACCATCAATATCGATACTCGACGCGCCATCGTGCCAATCATAGGAAGTTAGAAGGCTGTGTGAAGTTAATGTTTGCGAGGTACTTCCAGAAGATAAGGTTTTGTCATAAGGTAGCTGAGATTGCTTGAATGAATGAGTCGAATCGATATGATGAACAAACGATGTAGGTGGATGGGGTAATCTTCGAGAACGGGGGGAGGTGTGAGGCAGGGCAGCTGCAGCTGGAATGGTCACAGGCTTTGAAGAAGGAAACGTACTGTTCGTCGGGGAATTGGGAATGGATGAAGGGGGTTCGGGAAATCGGGAAATCTGTCCTAGACTGATAGTACTTTCTGCTAACGCTGACGCGTTCGTATCCACAGACGCAGCAGATTTACGGTGAAGGCCCACCAAGGAGGATTTCGTCTTTGTGTTCGGAAACGACATATCAAAGCTTAGGACTGAAGAGAAAGTTCTGGAATGACAGTCGCCCCTTTGGATACGCTACCAGGGGTGAAGGTTTATTCATTCGGTGTCGGGCATCTTGCGGGCGAAGAAAAGAGTTGACGGGGACAAGGATTCGAGCAGACGGAAAGAATCTGCGAGAGGGCCGGCTTTTTACTTGCCACAGAACACAAAGAACCGAACAGCGCTGATACATACATACGTAGCAATTCGACGTACGTATTCGTATCATTTCTTTATTCCTGATGCATCAAAAATCCTAACAACTGTCAGTAAACCCTTTAGCATGTACTTACATACCTCGTAGTCGACAGTGAAATTCCGACTTGTACATAGTATACGTAGTCTTGTCTTGCTAAATTCGTCAGTGACGTTACCTGCCACTGCGGTGATTTCCCCAGCACAAACTCAAGCTTTGAGGCATCGAGCGAAGGCGCTCATTAACCATTAAAATTTGTCAATAAGTTTCCCCCATAATAGTTCGGGAGTTATCAATCCCAGGACCGGACTGGCGATGTAAGGAATGCCTTACATCTCGAATTTTTGTGATCTATCGGACCACAGTAAAATCACAAACTTACTGCATTTGGCTCAGGAGTCAGTGGAAAGTGTCCTCGGGCAGTATTCCAGAGTGACACATTTGGACAAGGCTGATAGATCTTAGCATCTCGGCGAAATGTACTATGATAACTTGCATGTTGTTGAAAGTGGCCGTCCAATACCCGCGACACACTGTTATCAGCTCAAGCGGTATAACGGACAAGAATCATAATTGGAGTTAGCTATTGCAGTGCAGGTTATTCCGTCGCACCTCCAACAATACCCATATAGGAGCAGAAATCTAGGTCAATCGAAAACAAGATGAAACGCAAACTGGGAACGGTGAAATTCAAATGAGATTCGCTCATTTCGAACTGTGTGAATCCGAAGTGATGTTGAGGTAAAAAAAAAACTGTACAAGATCGCGAGGGTTGAGCAGAAACATAAATGTCAAGATATTACGAGGAGAGATCCCTATCCCAGCCACAGCAGCCATCATACAATAACGCACGCAGCCTTACTCTTCCTCTTGATTGGTGGCGGAGGGTTCACTACAAAGTAAATTAGTATATTTTCCTCCCATATAAGATTAGCGCTACATACGGACGGCTCGGATGGCTTCATCGAAAACGGTCTTTAAACCCTTCTGAGTAAGGGCAGAACATTCGAGATACTTCACAGCTCCAATATCCTTGCACATTGCAACACCTTGCGAATATGTTATTGGAGCCATGCGACTACGATTTTTTTGAAAAGCGATGAAAGGTTAATGCTGAAGGTGGGTCATTAGAGATCCCTCAAGACCTACCGATCTCTCAGTTTTTCAATCGTCGCCGGATCTTCGCGGAGATCGAGCTTGGTTCCGACGAGAACTATTCCAGTCGATGGTGCGTGATGGGAGATTTCTGGGTACCACTAAAACAGGAGTTTACGTCAAAAACTGCTCAATTTCAGGACAAGGCAGAATGCGCGCACCTTTGTTCTCACATTCTCATAACTAGGTGGACTGACAAGCGAAAAACAAATTAGAAAAACATCTGTCTGGGGGTATGATAGAGGGCGGAGGCGGTCGTAATCTTCTTGACCAGCCGTATCCCAAAGGCCGAGAGAAATGGTCTTGCCATCAACCATTACATTAGCAGAGTAATTATCGAACACTTGTTGGTAGATTGAGAAAGGGCATCCTTCGCTTGAACTTCCCAAAAAACGCACCGGTTGGGATATATTCTCCCTGGAAAGAAAGTCAGGAGAGGGGGGGCCATAGGATGACACGGAAACACTTACAGGGAAAGCATTGGTTGTGTATGAAATGAGGAGACACGTCTGGAGGGGCGAATCGATGAGGATGTGTGCATTAGATGAATGTGGATGCACAGACCTTCCCAACAGCACCGTCACCAACGACAACGCCTGAATGCAACCATCAACACTCGTCACGGATGGCAAAACAGAGAAAATACATTTAATAGATTGCATAGTTTTCCTTCCAATAACTCGTAGCGGAAGAGGAAATTCAGAAGGAAAAAAGAGGAAAACAGAAAACCAGGTCCTCGACTGTACGAAGCCAGAAGTGACAGGAAATGATGTTGAACACACCTGTGTCACGCAGGACCAGATAAGGCCAAGAGGGTCCAAAATTCCAACATGCGAGATAGATGGAATACACGTTGATCTGACACTAGTTCATTACACACTATTCCTACACGAGTAACGAATAAAGATCCCAATCACTAGAAAACGCCACTACAAATTAGTCACTCTGAACGAATTCAAAACAGGCTTCGCATTCAAGAAGAGAAGAAATGTAAGAAATGGTCCGACAAACATAGCGTATATGATAGCAAAATCGCAAAAGCAGATAATGAAGCAGCCTAAGAATTCAGCCCCTTCTTTGACATCCTCCGCTTCTTCGACGGTGGACTACCTTCGGTAGAATTTGCAGCTGGTGGAGTTGCCCGCTTACCCACTGAGCGCAGATCGCTTCGCATCGCAGGAGATGAGAGCAGTATTTCCTTAAAGTCATCGTCTACATAGTTAATTTGAGGTTCACCTTCACCAAAAGGTTCTAGTAATCCAATATTATCAGCAAGTGAGGACAACGACCCACTTCGAAGCACAGGACTTTCTATTTCCAATGGTGGTTTTGGAAGGCGGACTGGAGAGATCATCGCAGCAGCATTGACCGATGGCCAAGAATCATAGACAGAGAATGGGTCACTGGACCTCGACTCCTCAGTTGGCAACGAAGATGCTGACGAAACAAGGCGCACATCTGAAAACCATTGTTCGGACGCATCAGATGGGTGTCTGGAGTGCGACTTCGGTGTTTGACGAATCGCGAAAGGAAGAGGTGAACTCGCAATTCGTTGCCAACTACGAGACTTGCCCATGCTTAGTGGTGATGAGGTCTGATCCGAAAACCGAGAGCGATTGACCAACTTCCCAAACAACCAATTTGGCCGTGCCTGATTTTCGACACTGGATGGTTCCATCTGGATGATGTTTGACAACGGTGACGATTGAATAGCGAGCATAGGACTGACACCAAGTGTCGGTAAACGTTTGATCACAGGGGTTTCCAAGGGCCGTGTTAACATTGTTAAAGACATATCTCGCGTGTTGGAGTGCAGAGGATGACTGGGACTAGGAAAACGCCAGGGTTGGTCAGAGGGAAGACGTGGAGGTGAATGGCGGAAGGATGGTGTTCGAAGAGGGTTGTAAGGTGACTCTGGAATAACTGGACGCGAGATAATTGGCGAGGCTGTGGTAAGGCTGTCGGAGCCAACAACGTTAGGTGGATCTGAAGATTCCTCGACATGGGGCGTGAGGGGAGGAGTCCTTGGTTTTGCATGATCTTCACATTCACTGTCCTCCTCGCTTTGCGAAGAAAGGGCTTTCTTCGTCTGGGGAGGTGTCAGAGGCAAAGATCCTTGTCGGCTCATCTTTCTCCGTTCGCCGTCTCGCTTCTTGATCATTTCATTGGGCATTCCCGAGCGAAAACGTGATTTAAGGGATGATGTATCGGGTGCGGTTTGTGGTGTAACAATGATACTAATGAGGCCATCGTGTGAATCACTGTTCTTGACTGAGACAAGATGCTTATTTTCCTCTAAGAAGGAAGTTCACTACATGAAAGTAGCCTGGAAACCGAGTGAACTTACTCCCTGAGCCCCGTCCTCGAGGACGGTCCGAATTCCCATCCCTGCGATTAGACATGGCGATTTTGTGCTTTTCGAAAACATGGCGGCGCCACATACTCTTCGCATTGACGCCGGCGTAAGTTCTACGACAAAAAGTGCAGCGGAGACGTGGCTCTTCTCCATCAGGCCAGCTATCTCCGCCACGTTCCTTTAGATCCTTCTTTTTGGCAGGACACCATCCCCGTGGAGGCTCAAGGCAGGTTGGGTAAGTGATTACTGCAGGTGAGACGAAGTCAGAGGGGTCAAGGAACCACTCTGGGTTGTTGGCCATGAGAATATAGGTGAGTCCGTCTGGGTATAGATGTGCATTTGGGAAGGTGTTGAAGGGTGGATGGATAAAAAGTACATTTGGGTCCGTAGGCTGGGGGTCCATACTCTGAGGAATCGCTAATGGGTCATGATTTCGGACAGCATTTCTTGTAGAAAAGGAAGACCGCGGCGAGCTTGCAGACGAGCCTGAGCTCAGTGTAGTTGAATAAGGAGCAGAGCAAAACGAGGAGGCAACTGGAGGAAAGAAAGAAACACTAGTAGACGGTGTAGAGGACATAGTTGAGTACAGACAACGCTCGCTGTCACAGCCGATTTAATTTTTCAATTTGCCTGCCCGTTGATCATCAAACGACGCGTCAGTCACGTGGACGCGTCTTGATTACATTTATGATTTAATTTCTACACTACAATAGCAACGAGATGTATCTGCTCACAGCGCTCACATTCAGTCGAGTCCTTCTCTAGAACACTGTCTTACGTACCCAGCAATCATCAATGTGCCTCCTAATGGCGTAATTGGACCCAAAAGTCGCAAACTTTTGCGTTATAGAATGAATAATATATATATCATCAACAAAAAAGAACAGTGCACCCACCGCTCTTTGCCCCACAGCGCTAAGCCATGAATGGTGCCTGAAAAGATGAGTCCACCAATCATGATAGCAGGTCCTGCGAATTTATGGGTTGCAAATCGAGGATGAAGGGATAGAAGCATTAATCCTAGGCCATTATATACCTATTGAAACCATTAATACCGCCCATCTTCGTGAATTATTTGCATACTGAATAGTTTGAAGCCGTCTCCCAGGCATGCAGACGCTCCGGTGTAATCCCTGGTCGCCGTCGCAACCCGTGAGCTTAGATACCAATCAGTTTTCAGTAGTTGGAAATCTGCAGATACTTCACATCCAAAAGCCCCTGTTATGAAACCAACAGTGACTGTATACCAACGATGTCAGTCTTCAGAAAGCCCAAAGTTCTCCATTGACCACTCACCAAATGAGACGCCAGCCTTCCATAAGTAATTTGTTGCCTGAAAATAGGCGATCAATGAATCCTTTATTCGAGAAATGGTCAAGTACCATCTCTTGATTACGGTTGCTGCTTAAGTTCTGCAACTGTGTGATAACACATTTTATATTACGTAACAGACCATACTTTTGACGCCGCCTTCCTGTTAGCTTGACCAAGGTTATGGGTAAGGCACAAAAAAAGACAGGGAAGGGACGTCTTGACAAATACTACAAGCTTGCAAAGTTCGTTAATCTTTTGGAATGCATTATGATTATTAATCTTTTTCTTTTTCCAGAGAGCAAGGATATCGTGCTCGTTCAGCATTCAAGCTAATTCAACTGAACAGAAAATATTCAATTCTTGAGAATTCAAAATGTACGATTGATCTTTGTGCTGCTCCGGGTGGCTGGCTTCAAGTTGCGAGCAAATACATGCCGGCGAACAGTATCATTGTCGGTTCGTATATGTCTCCCATTTCACTCCATTGTTTTATGGTATCTTGCATCAACAGGTGTTGATCTCGTACCCATAAAACCCATACACCGAGCTGTTACTTTTACCGCTGACATTACAACCCCGCAATGTCGAAATCTTATTCGGAACGAGTTGAAGGACTGGAAAGCAGACGTCGTGCTCCATGACGGTGCCCCGAATGTTGGTACGGCTTGGGTCCAAGATGCTTTTAGCCAGTCAGAGCTCGTGTTGATGAGCTTGAAGCTCGCCGTTGAATTTCTGTCCAAAGGAGGAACCTTTGTTACGAAAGTTTTTCGCAGTGTGGATTACAACAATTTGATCTGGGTCTTCAATCAACTATTCGGAAAAGTGGAGGCTACAAAACCACCGTCATCGAGGTGCTTCCTTCTTTTATTATCTAAATCTGTCATTAACATTTTTTAGAAATGTTTCTGCTGAAATCTTCGTCGTTTGCCGTGAATTTCTCGCACCAAAGTTCATTGACCCCAAATTCCTCGATCCTAAACATGTTTTCAAAGACCTTTCATCATCCATCGAAGAGACTAGAAGTATAAACAAAGATAAAGCACAAGGGAACGTTTTTCATCCAGAGAAGAAAAGGCGGCATCGGGAAGGATATGCTGATGGAGATCTTACTCTTTTTAAAACACTTCCTGTGTCAACATTTATCCACGGACATGACCCTGTCTCTGCTCTCGGTGATGCCAACAAGATTACTTTCCTCACGGATGAGGAGAAAGAGTGAGTGATTGGTTATGTTTCATACAATTGTTTGACGGACGTATATAGGTGGTTATCCCTTGACATCACTACAGATGACGTTAAAGCGAACTGTGAAGATCTGAAAGTGCTGGGAAAGGGTGATTTCAAAACACTTATTAGATGGCGGCTGGCTTTGAGGGAAGAGGCGAGTTTTTAACCAGATATTTTTCATTCCTTCTTCTAAAAATATTTACTATTTATTCCAGCTTGGTCTCGACGTAAAAGCAAAGATCGTTGAAGATACGACTGAGCAAGAAAAAATTGTCGAGGTCGACGAGGAGCAGGAGATTTTTGCCGAAGTAGGTAGTCACTCCCGACCTTCTTCCCTTCCATGACACGTTTTGTTCTAGTTGGAAAGACTTAATACTGAGGCTGCTGCCCGTGCCAAACGTGAAAGACGGAAGGCAAACGAGATAAAGAGCAAAACTATCCAGCGAATGCAACTACAAATGATTGCACCTACGGATATTGGAATGGAACACCAGGATTTTGAGTTGAGCTTCGGACAAGGCGATGTGTTACAACATGGAATAAAGCAGCAAGATCACTGCAAGACTCCTCGGGCAGCGATGTCTGTGGTTGGTCAGGACCTTGAGACAAGCGATGACGATGCAGAAGAAAAAGCAGGAAGTGAGGAAGTCTTAGATTCGGACGAAGAGAAAGACAAGAAGTTGGCCTCTCTTGAAGCCGAGATGGAGAGGATGTATGAGACATACCAAGGAAGGCTCCGTGACAGGGATTCCAAGTTCAAAGTCCGAGAGGCAAGGAAGAATGCAGAGAAAGGAGAGTGGCATGGCATCAACGAATCTGATGACAGTGCAGATCAAGAAGACGAGGAAGACGAGGAAGGCGGCGGTTGGGAAGCAATGCAAGCGGTCAAATTTAACGAGGATCATAGTTCGTCAGATGAGTCGTCAGATGAATCTGGCGCTGCGGATATGAAGACTAGGAAGAGAGCCCGCCTTGAGGTGGATGCAGGTCCAAAGGGAATGAAACGTCAGCGGCTTTCTCCCGAAACTTCCAATGTTAGGCGGGAAACGAGTACCGCTAAGATATGGTTTTCTCAAGATATTTTCGGAAATGTTAGAGGACTCGATCAACTCAGTGACACTGGAGACGACAGCGATGGCGCAGAGAAAGATGAAGACAGTGCAGGGAGAAGTGACTTAGCGGAAAGTGTCAAGGATGTAAGTTCCGTCACAACTTTTACTTGCTGATTACTGATCCGTTGTTGTCTCGGATTTGAAATGTCCAGGACGACGATTTTGAGGTCGTCCCTCAGGAACAGGATGTTTCTATGGACTTGTGGGATGGAGATGGGAAGGATCAGAAAGACACTGTAGAGGCCAAGATCAAAAGTAGGCTTACCAACTTTTCTTCCTCAGTTGTGTTTATTAGCTTTCCAGAACTAGGTTTGACAACACCCGAGGCAATGACGTTGGCTCAACAACTCGTAAATCGAGAAAAAACAAAGTTGCAGCTTATCAACGATGGCTTCAATCGTTATAGTCTCAACTCAAAAGACGGTTTACCCTCGTGGTTTCTTGATGATGAAGCAAAGCATTATAAGCCCAACATCCCTGTTACCAAAGAGGCTATGGCTACTCTTCGCACCAAACAACGAGCACTTGATGCACGACCAATCAAGAAAGTTGCTGAAGCGAAGGCACGGAAGAAAATTAGGGCTGTGCAGAGACTCGAGAAAGCAATGAAAAAGGCAGAAGGTGTCAACGCTACTGTCGATATGTCAGAACGAGAAAAGGCTCAAGCCATCGAAAAGCTGATGAACAAGGGTTTATCGGCGGGCAAGAAAGCAAAGAAAGAGGTCAAAGTCGTTGTCGCCAAAGGTGTTCATAAAGCCGTCAAAGGAAGACCGAGGGGCGTCAAAGGACGATACGTCATGGTCGACTCACGGATGAAAAAAGAGGTACGTATTTCATAAACCCCTTATGCAGGAGTTTACTTCTCGATGCTTCAGTTACGGTCCAAGAAGAGGAATGAGAAAGCAAATCGGAAGCGATGACGACTATGTTTAATCCATTAATAATCTATTAGTCTCAATGAGTTCTCTCTACTATCCCATCGTTTTTTGATCGTTTTCCCATTCGCAATTCCTACTTTCTTCCGACTTTTCCGGTACTTGTTCCCTGTCCATTACATGCGTCTCTTGGTCGGATTTCGGATTTTGGAACCAGGGCTGTATGGTGCTCAACGGATGCTCAGATACGGGTTTACTGTCGGACAGTGTAAGATGATCGCAATGAGTTAGGAATTCGTGCCACCCAGAGTCGAGATCTTCACAAGAGATCTACCAATCCTATTAACACATGCAATAAGGCATTTTTCCATAGATCAATACCTTGCAAGTTGTGATATGTTGGCCGTCCTCGGGGTCAAAAATTTTTTCTACAACAACATCATACCCGCTCTTATCTCTTCGCATTCTGTGATGGCTTTGTCGAATTTTGGAATTCGAGCACAGAATATAACGGGATCCATCAATGGTCAACACCAGGGGTATATCTGTTAGAGCGTGAGCAGGCCTGTGGAGACATGAGCATCTGATACAGATTTAACAGCTGGATTTTCCATACACCGTGCCTGCTGCCTGAACAAAAGACTTAAGTTCTTGTGGGATGTTCGTCGGGGAAATAGTCACGATGTTGGCAGCAGAAATACGAATATCTGTCGTTCTATGGCAAATCCAGCTATCTCAGAATATTCCGCGTGGATGTATGTGGCACTCACCTTGATGGAAGGAGTACATCCACGTGTGATTCAACGCTGCGCTGGCATACAATATTTGGGAGGAGTGGGGGTGATGGATTTGGGTTTTGCAAATCCGGTCCAAGGGATACAGGATCATCGGAAATTTCTAGCGTAAGTGTTGTCCGCAACTTAGCTTGCTCAACATTTTCTGGATAGGACTTGTAAATGACACGCCATAGCTGCCTCTCCGCCTGGGGCCATGATGCCATGAGACTCTTTGGTATGCTTTTAAAGGAGAATAAGACGGAGGAGGATTTGGGCAAGTAAAAAGGAAAGATACCTTGGGTTGAATAATATTTGATTGGAATTATCTCTGGCCCATTGGAGGACACTCTTCTGTTTGACGTCACCACGAATTGGAGGGACAAACGTAGCTTGATTGGATGTGTTGAAACAGAGGATATGACCAGTCCTAATAAATGTCTTTGTTCATCAGCAGCATCGTTGCAAATACGTTGAACATACGAGGCAGTAAAAACTCTACTTGAGTTTTCCAGTGGTACAGTTGATATTTTATACTGTAGACGCTTCTGTACATCGACACCACATCTAGCAGGCGTTGGTTTTCCTGAAAAATGGAGAGGTTAAATACTCACGACCGGATTAATGAAACATCGTCGACATCCTCGCCATCCATGTTGTATCGCGCACCAACGCGGAGCCATTGACCCACCCGCCGAAGCCGGAAAGCACTACCAGCTTGCAGCTTGTCCAAAGCCATCTGAGATGGAAAGAAAGGGTAAAAAGAATAGGACGGCCCTTCACCACTCATTTGTTCAGCATCATCCGAAGATCTTTCGGAAACGTATATAGTGTTTTCTAAATGCAAGTCTAAATGCTGGGATATAAATTAGGATATAAAAGTTTATGAACTCAAAGGATGATTCGCACCTCTGAAGCTGCCTGGATGGCTAGGTGCTTGACATACTTTACGGCTTCTGAACTGCTTTTCCGATATGTAATGACAAGCTATAATGCGTGACTGAGAAAGCCACAAGATGATGGATTAACGAATTACCTTCCCGTTTTCTCTTGCTTCCACATAAGCGCAAGAAAGGCGAGATATTGACCGAGACATGTCAGAAGAGATCTTCAATCCTAGAGGGAGATGCGTCGTTTCCAACGCAATGTCCTGGTCAGTGAACACATAAACCCTGATATAAACAAACAGCTGGGAGACCGACTTCTTCAAAATATTTCATGTATGAATCAACTTGTTTGATGGCGCCTCTTAAGCCCTGCACTCTTAGCACCAATGGATTCGAGCTAAACGACATGTGTACGTTATATCGCTTTGCCAAACTGAGTAGGCCTGCACCATCTACGGAAAATATCAGAAGATTTCTGAAAACAGATAACAACTTTACCTTTGCCCATAAATAAGAAGGCAGAACCGGGACTTAGAGGGTATGCTATAGCACGTCAATTCAATGGATACACAACGCAGCCAGTGATCTCACAGCGTTCAGTTGTCTCTTTCCATTCAGTCCGTTCTTCCTGCACTTTCACAAGAGGCTCCCAACCCCACTTTTGCATGATTATTTCCGCAAAGGTTTCCTTTCTGCGAGACGTCGAAAGTGAGGGAAGTCCATACAGCGTCAAGAACTTTCGCAGTTGCGGCTTCGTAAACGATTGGACAAGAGCCCTGTGTATCTCCCGGTACTTCTCATCGTATGAGGGATATCTGGGGTCTATCTTTTCGTCAGGTTTGTATCTTTCGACATCCCCAAGGACCAGATTGTATTTTGTAGATTCGATGTGGTCTAGGTATTGCCTGAGCTTGCTATTCTCGACGACGCTGGGCTGAGTACTACTGCTGTGGCCTCCCTTTTTTCGTTCGGATGACTCTTGACAACCAACTTCCTGTAAGACGGCTGACAATGTCTGTCCAAAGCTTGGTGTACTCGTGTTTGATGAAATACGCTCGGGGTTTGAAGCTAAAGATGCAGACGTATGGAAGGTATTCGAGCGAGCGATGCAAAAAGATAAGTCAAAGGAAATGCGACGAAATACAGGAGTCATGGATTGAGCTTTCATTGCATGACTTCCGTAGCCATTAAATTGAATCATTGGCCGAGATGCCGTTGATGGGCAGCGCCGAGCTCGGCTATCAAAAATAATAGGAAGCTGAAAATTACAGCCCAGATACACAATCCTACCATGTCTGACGTTGCAAGCAATGTCGACGACAACATCAGCTATTCCGACATCGAAGCCAAGTAAATTGCAATGATCCTATATTTTTTACAAACTAATCTGACAGAAATTAGGTATCAGGTACAGTTCGATGTTTCATTGGACAATGTTCTTGTCGTCGATGGTGTGCCCGTAATCGAGAAAACCAAGCTGGAAAAGCTTTTGACGAAAGTCTGCAAAGAATTCTCGCGGAAGGGTGTTTCAGTCAAGCCAGATGATATTTTCATGCCTTGGGATGATTCAACTGGGAAAAGCAAAGGGTGGGTGCAGAAACTAGAAAACTATACATCATTTATGACCCCGTATTTCAATAGCTTTATGTTCATTGAATCTAAGAGTGTTGATGATGCAAACCTTGCTCTTAGCACAGTTCATAACCATCCTTTTGATGCAAAACATACTTTCAAAATTAATCGTTTCAACGATATTGAGAGATATGCATCAATGGATGAAATTTACTTGGAGCCAGAAATTGAGGAATATACTCCCAGAGTAAGATATTACGACATGTACATCATTTGTCATCTTTTAATGTTTTTACCAAGGAACACTTACGAGCATGGCTCGCTGATCCTCAAGCTCGCGATCAATATGTGACTTACCGAGGCGATGAAGTACTGATTCATTGGCACGGGAAACCCTCACAGTGCGAAATAGCTCATAAACCTGTAAGTTATTTCCGATGATATGAATTGTGTGCGAGTTCGAATTTTTGCCAGGAATGGAAAGATTTTCTGTATGTCGCCTGGTCACCCTCAGGGACGTACATTGCAACACTTCACCGTCAAGGTGTCCGTCTGTGGGGTGGCTCTTCCTGGAAACCTCAACAACGTTTTGCGCACCCTCTTGTGAAACTTATTGACTTTTCACCTTGCGAAAATTATCTTGTGACCTGGTCCAACGAGCCCATTCTAGTACCCGACGGCGCTGTCCAGGGACCTCAATACTTCTCTCCAGATGACGAAGGCAACAATATTGCTGTTTGGGACATCAAGTCGGGCGATCTCCTCCGGACATTTTCGACGCACCACGAGGGTGAGCCTGCACCAGTCAAGAAACAAATGCAATGGCCCGCTCTTAAGTGGAGTCCCGATGACAAATTTGTTGCTCGTCTCACACTTGGTCAGATGATCAGTGTTCATGAACTTCCTTCCATGTATTTGCACGGGAAAAAGAGTATTAAAATTGAAGGTGTCGTGGACTTTGAGTGGTGCCCCCTTGGAGACAAGGAAAAGGAAGAGGCCAATCCCTCTGGTGGCAAATCCATAAAGAAACCACTTGAAAACATGTTGGTCTACTGGACTCCAGAAGTTGCAAACCAACCTGCGCGCGTCACTCTCCTCGGTTTCCCCAGTCGTACAGTTTTGCGTCAAAAGAACCTGTTTAATGTCACAGAGGTTATTACTTTCTATACACGTATTGTGGCATTCACACACTTATCGAATTTTCTTGAAGTGCAAACTCTATTGGCAAAATCAAGGGGATTTCCTCTGCGTCAAAGTTGATCGACATACGAAGACAAAGAAGTCGATCTTTTGCAATCTAGAAATCTTTCGCATGCGAGAAAAGGACTTCCCGGTTGAAGTCATAGAACTGAAAGGTGGTTACAACCCGATATATGTGAAAACATAATTGACGACCCGTCAAGATACCGTTTCGGATTTTTCCTGGGAGCCAAAAGGTGAACGGTTCGCCATCGTTTCGAGCAGTGATCCAAACTTGGGCAACCCAGGGCCCGGTATCACCATCAAGACTGATGTTGGTTTCTATCAGTTGGATCACTCCAAAAACGACTTCCGCTTGCTCAGTGAGAAATACCCACTTCTGAATTTGAGTTTGACTTACATCGTGCCAGGGACTTTATCTTCGAGGACGAGCAATGCCATCCGATGGTCGCCAAGAGGTCGCCATGTTGTTCTGGCCACCGTTGGGTCGTCTACCAAGTCGGAACTCGAGTTTTGGGATCTGGACTTCCACGCAGATGACACGCATAGGAAAGATGGCCAGTCTGACTGGGGATCGGGTATTCAATTATTAGGTATTGCGGACCACTATGGCGTTACTGATGTTGAGTGGGACCCAAGTGGAAGATATTTGGCCACAAGTGCTAGTGCGTGGACCCACACCGTAAGGTTTTTGATTTATAATTTCCGAATTTGCAATTCTGATCTCACTTTGTATAGTTGGAAAACGGTTATGCAATTTGGGATTTCCGTGGGCAAGAAATAGTGAAATATATCCAGGATCGATTTAAACAATTCATTTGGCGGCCGCGACCCCCCACTTTGCTCTCGAAAGAGCGACAGAGACAGATACGAAAGAACCTCCGTGAGTACTCCCGCGTTTTCGATGAGGAAGACGCTGCGGAGGAAAGCAACGTAAGTGCGGAACTTATAGCCCTCCGCAAGAGATTGGTAGACGAATGGAATGCCTGGCGTATTTTGCGGAAGAAAGAGGTCGGTGAAGAAAAGAATCAAAAGGCTCAACAGGATGAGAACAAAGAGGAAATTGAAGTCTGGATCGAGGAGGTTATCGAACAAATCGAAGAGGTTGTTGTCGAGTAAACTTTCTAATCAGTTTTTTTGCCTTTGACTGTTCGGTTTCACATTTGGTGAGGTGTCAACACTGCAGAATTATTTCATATGCATGCATTAACTTACGAACGTAATCTCATTAATCACTGGCATCTAGCTAAAATTTTATGCACATGATCGTGTTAAGGATTACAAAGCTCTGCCAAATCTTATCAGATTTGAAATACACTTGGTCGTCATTGTCCATCATGGCGTCAGGGTGTTCCACAACCACCGAGCCGTCTTGTTCGAGTAGGCTTTGGGCAACTGGTATGTTTTTGTTATATATAGGTAATTTTGAAATGTAAATTCGGACTACAGCCTCAAAAGAATGGGTCATCCAGCCCAAACCAAAACCTGGACGTAAGACGAAGACAGACTCGACTTCCCCTTCTGAAGTACATATTTCTGTGAAAACTTGATTGACTTACTAAATTCTGACTGAAGATTCAGGCCGACTCGAAGTGTCGAAGAGTTCAGAATAGGTACGGCTTTTCATTGTGATCACTACGTTCGTTAGATTGCTGTTCTTGAATAGGGTTGCTCAGCGGGCCTTCCGCGAACGAAAGCAATCTCAACTTGCTGAACTTCAGGCCCGTATTCAATTGTATGAACAAGGGGAGATCGAACGAAATGTTGCTCTTCAAAAAGTAGCCCAACACCTCAAAGATGAAAATGGGTTGCTTCGTCAAGAAAATGTTGCTCTCCAGGCGAGGATCGCCGAGCTTGAAGAAAAAAGTGGAAGCAATGCCCAAGAAATTTTAAACCAGACAAAAATGTCTCTAATGACACAGAAGAAACGAGACAGGAATGGCTCTCCTTCCGTAGAACCGCTCTCCCGTGCAGAGAAAAGGTCGCGGAATGACATTTCAGGGGACTTTACCGAATCCCCATCTTTCGACGCCGATTATAGAACACTACCTTCAACGAATTCGGTTATGTCTACGGCAGAGTTGATAAATCGTGCAGACCGTTTTTCACCTATCCCGTATGCGACACAGCAGGAATTTGACTCAAGTACTTACAACTCGCTTCCGCCTGGCATCAAGTCGATGCCCTCTTTCCCTTTCGCTTGTGGCTTATGCGTTCCAAATACCATCTGTGTTTGTAGCGAGATCGCCTCTCAAAGCGCCTTAGAGCATACGGTGTCCTCCGCTGAATTCAACTCAAAAGATCAATCGCCTTCAATTCTTGACAATTTGCCCTCTTACGAGCCGCCTGTCCCTATCAGAAGACGAGGTAAAGGTGTCTCGATAAACTCCGTTTTTCCAATACGAGAGGCAAAGGAGATTAGAAACGTCGTACAACAGCCTACTTGTTCGGGAGATCCATCCAACTGTCTTGCCTGTGCAGATGATACGTTTGGCCAAGCTTTCTGTGCAGCTGTCAGCAATTCATCTGCGAGTTGCGATTGTTCCGCAGAAACTATTTCACGTTGCTGCGGCATTTCAACGAGCCTTTTGGATCGTCCGTCTGTTACCCCTTCAAATGTAGACATATCGTACGACCAAGCGGATCTTGTGCATACCAACGACGCATGGCAGAAGCTCAAGGCACATCCGAATGCTCGGTTCGCAGACCTTAAGCTGCTGGCTGAAGTGGTTGCCAATCGGTCGAAGTGCAACGGACCTCAGTTGGTAATTTCGCCAACATCTCAGTTCCGCCAGAATGGAGTCGAACCAATAACGAATTGTCCGACAAATGGGAAAGATCCATCAAGCAGTCGACATCCAGATCGTTCTCCACCTAGACTGGTACCAGAAGAGGTTTTGCTAAGGTGCGGCCGACGCAGAATGCGACAAGTTCACGCAGATGGAGTTCAAGAAGCACTTCGTATACTGGACGCGAAGTTTTCTTAATGTTGGACTTAAATTCCGAGTACAGTTGATTTAAAGTAATTAATTAGTTAAACAATTAACAGAAGGTCTACTTTCATCTGCTTCCGTTATGATCAGATGGTACAAAGTAACGAACGTAGGCAGACATTAAACGCCTCACTTGATGGTAGATAGAAGCTCTCGATTTCGTTGTCTTTTTGACCTTTGAACGGGATAAATCCAAGGAACGGAAATGGTTTATGAGAGTAGCTAGGCTTGCATTTTGCAAAGTTTCGGGGAAAGGTTCGATGTAGGGCCAAAGCATGACAAGCTGCTCTCGAGCCAGTTTCCGAGCACCCGAAGCAAAGAGTGCGCCAACCACAGCGTCTATGGATGCAACGTCTGGGTAAATATCTTGTTCAACCATTTCTTGGAACGTGCGCATGGCTGCGTCTGAATCGTGCTTCCTTCCATAGCCATGTATTAAGATAGTGTACATCACAGCGTTCGGTGCAACGCCTGTATCACGAGCAAGTTTCATGACATCCTTTGCTAGGCCGACGTCTCCCATCATAGCATACCCCTCCATCAAGGCGCTGAAGTGGTAATGGTTAGGGCGTATCCCTCGTGCGGTTAGGGTGCGGAAGACACTGTGAGCTGATTCGAATTCACCGTGGAGAAGTGCATCACGTCTGATGCGCATGGAGATCATGGCAGGGTCGCTCTTGGCTTTGCTAGCAATCAGCGATTGCACTACAGAGTCGGCAGCGACGCTATATCCACTATGTGAGCCAAATCCCAAACCCGCCAGGGGATCGAATGGATCGCCGCTACTCAAAGATCGCCTGAGCACATTTCGCTTTCGCTGAACAATTCGATTTCTCTTCTCATATGCTCTCCAACCGCTTCCAAAGTAAGCACGCTTCTCCTCTCGTAGGATATAGCGAAAGAAATGATGCATGTGCCTAACCGTAAGTTCGAATGGTGTGGTCGACAGCTCCTTCATGACTTTTAGAACTGTTCGTGGTCGGACACATTCGGAATCACTCAAATATGAAACCAAGAGTTCCAATGTTCGGGCATTTGGATGAAGGTCATTGGCACGCATGATAGCAAAAATTGCGTCCACATTCCGAAGTCCTTGACGGCGTAATATCCCGCGTAGGAGTGCATTGCATATCCTTGTGGTAAGTGGGACGCCAGAGAAAATTGGGACAGATTCTGGGCATACCACTGGTGCTGTGCGTGCCATTAAGGTAGCAAATTCGGCCGGCATCGATTTCTTGCTTAATCTTGCAATCATTCCGATGGCAATGTTACCACGATCCTGTAGGAAAAAGGCATGCACAAGGGATGTCGTTATATTTGCGTTCGAAGGTAGGCCTTTTTCAAGCGCAATCTCCCCAAGGGTAATGGTACGTTGGTAGTTGGAACACCGAATCTGGTGATTCATAAAGATGACGAAAGTTTCTGTGTCCGGTTGTAGACCACCACACGGAAGGACCGGTAACTGCAGTTCTGAAGGGAATATGTCCGCGGGACGCGCAAAAGTCGAAGTGAGGACGGTGACAATGTCTTGTACGCTCGACCGGTCAAACAAAGACAAGAGCTTGAAGGCGGTGGGGACATCCTGCATGTCCAAAGACGATTGAATGATATTATTCAAGACAACCACTGCCATTTTTGGAGAAAGGTTGGGAAGATTGTCAAGGGCATTTCGGCGAACCTCAAGGTCGACACCAAAGTGCCTATGAAAACCTCCAATCAAAGTGAGAATTTTGTCCTCGAGAGCAAAACCTGCCTCATTTATACGTCGGATGCAGTGTTTGGCTCCTTCCAAGTCATAATTTCGTAGACAGCCAGTAAGAACAAAATAATATGTTCTATAAGTTGGGGTCAATCCCGCAGCGTCAAAATCTTCCAGCACATCTTGGAGCAAACCATATTGTTGCAACTCCATTAATGCGCGGGCACGCCAATTCAGCAGACGCACGGTAGGTTTTCCGATGTGCTGTATGTATGTAGAAACAACAATAAGAACCAATTCCCAGTTCTGGGCCAACGCAAGGTGGAACGTGACCGCTTCGTATGCACCGTGCTTCGATGTGCAGCCAACTTGGTGGGCAAGTTCGAGAATATCGATACAGCGGTGGGGCGTTGATGATTGTGCCAGGTGTATAGCTACATCCCGCATTTTCTTCCTGTCATGGAATAGGGATAACAATGGCGGCGAGTTTCTGATGGATCGTAATGCGCTGTCGAACGGCTCGTCGCACGAAAGTGAGTCAATAATGGGTGCAAATTCCGGGAATGGGGTCGCAAGCGCTGTCCAAGACGAAAGACTGTCGATAGACTGCATAGGCGACGCATCCTTCGTTTTGATAGAGAAATTTTGGGTGCGCAATGCAGGTTGGACGGAAGCAAAGAAGCGTCGACCATGGTGATGAACGGTCGAAGTGTATGGCAAATATTTAGATCTCGCGAATGTACACTCCAGATGTCGCTTTCGAACAAAGGCAAACCTCTGGAGCATGGACAGACGAGAATATGTCCGAACGAAATGTGGTTCGCTCAAGAACCAATGTAATGCTGTAAAAGGTGTTGAATTTGACCTTCCAGCGTAAAAAGAGCTGGCACACGAACCTATTAGGCAAACTGGAAAGAAGAATAGTAGAAGTAATACATACGCATTAGCGCAGTTTTCTTTACTTTTTAATGCGTGTGAGGTAGTCCTGCAAGAGGACTTGGTGATTTTTTCTCACGAGATGCCATCCTTGGCACCATGTGTAAATTCTAATTCGGTTCGACCCTCTCTTATATAAGTTCTGACGGTCACTGTTCAAATGAATGCTGGGGTCTAACAGGACTACATCCGCCCCTGTAGACTCCATCGAAATGGATACTCTGGATACCCAAAATAATTTGCAGGTTCGTGACAAGGCAACGCAACACCTCGACCGCAAGAACTATTTCATCGGAATTGGGTTGCTCTTGATTGTAGTTCTACTATGGACACTATCCAATTTTGTCACACAGGTTCGTTCATCATTATGACCATTGAAATTAAACCTTTGAAAAATTTCCAGGATTTGTACGAGGGCGGATACGATAAACCATTTTTGTACTGTGCAGATTCATTCATCTGGCATGCATTTTCTGACTTATAAAATCGATAGTGTCACGTACACGAACACTAGCGCTTTTTCCATTTATCTTCTGCCTTTTTTTTTCCAACGTTGGTGGACGTGGGGACATGGCTCAGATGCTTCCATCGAGCGAGGGTAAATTCCTGAGCTTCTTGTCTTCATTGAGTCTATCTCATGGAAATAAAGGAATAGTGAGGAATACCAACCGTTACACGGCGAAGATCTTGACGATTCTGGTGATGTACGACCCTCCTCAGTGAATTGTAGTAGTGAAGCATATCGCCCACACTGCAGCATAACCAAGACCGTCCATTAGAGACACTGCCGCCTCTGAACGTCAAAGAAACGGCACATCTAGCCCTTGCCTTTTGTTTGCTCTGGTTCATCGCCAATTGGACCGTAAATGCATCTCTTGGCTACACCAGTGTAGCAAGCGCAACAGTCCTATCCAGTATGAGTGGTAAACGGCGCCTTTGCTCGCAGACATTTTTGTTATTAAGTGTTACTGTCAGGATTTTTTACGCTTGGTGTGGGGCGGCTCTTCAAAGTAGAGAAGTTGAATTTACTCAAGATAGCCGCCGTTTTTACTAGGTCAGAAGCCAAAAAAGTCATTTATTTCGGATTCCTCACAACTTCGCAGCTTCACGGGGGTGGTATTAGTCTCGCTCTCGGACTCGAAGAGTCCAGCTGGAACCACAACTCGTCCTGGAATCACCCACACACAAGTCGTGGATTCTCGAGCAACCTTTGGAGATGTCCTTGCCCTGACTTCTGCATTGTTCTATGCATTATACGTCATTCTGCTCAAGGTCAGAATAAAGACAGAATCCCGAATCGACATGAGGCTATTTTTTGGTTTCGTCGGGCTTTTTAATATCCTAATTTGTTGGCCTATCGGCGTCTTCTTGAATTTTACAAAGCTTGAAATTTTCGAGCTACCGTCAAGTTGGAAAGTCTGGCGGGCTATTCTGATAAACGTAGGTCACATCTCGTCTCCCAATCACGCAAGCTGATAAATTCTTCATAAGATGGCCATCACTTTTTCTAGCGATTATTTGTATGTTTTGGCGATGTTGAAGACAACACCTTTAGTAGTTACAATTGGCCTCAGCTTGACGATCCCCGTTGCAGTTCTAGGCGATTTTATTCGATTACGACCTACTCAGGCCCAGGTTTTGGTAGGTGCACTACTAGTACTCGTGAGCTTCATTGCAATTGGAGTCGAAAACAAAGAAGAGAGGGAAGTGCAACGATGATTAATATGTATGTATAGCATGGGTATGCTTAAATTCATGGATTAAGTACCCCTGTATAGACTTGTGTCAAGAGGTTGAGAATGGGTGACCTGCAAAGCAGGGCAGATCCAATAAAAAACGAGAAATATGCCGTCACGAGTCCCGTACAACACTAATAAGCTGGGAATCGTCTGTTTCGGGACTTGTCGTTGAATCAACAGGGAGATAAAGGTGAAAAGTACGAGATGTGCCCGACAAGTGCGATATAGGGTTAACAACAGAAGAGCGAGCCATTTCGAACATTGAAGCAACAGAGTTGTTACTTCCAAACAGTCCCCAGTGCGTAATGAAGACTATTGCACCAAAAGAGTGCCGAAGGGCTTCTAGCTCTGTGATTACACTGTGATATGCAACCCTTTTGCTAAAAGACGGTGAAGTTTGTTGCTGTTCAGCCCTGAAATGATTGACCCAGTGAAAAGCGTCAATGGAATGGATGACCACCATTCCCACATCGGCATGCGGAAAATTCTTCGAATGATACACGGGGAGGTGCGCAAGCGTAACGCCAAGTTGATCAGTCGATGTAGGCCGAAAGATATGCAACCTCTTGAGACATTCATCCACCAATGTTGCAAAGGGGACAGCAAGTAAAGATTTCCTCAATCTCCCGACGAGAATATCTTGAAATCTCCCGACATCGAAGGTAGCATCCATGTCGAAGACAAAAGCAGCTTTATCCCATCCGCCAAGTTGGCAAGACAGATAGTCGCGTGGCATGCAGCATGTCGCCGTCAGTGAATATAGTAATCGAGTTTTCCCTGAACCAGAGGAGCCCCGAATGTGAACGACATCTCCAAAGTGCAAGCGTGAATGAGCATCTCCAGAAAAACAGGAATCCAGGGCGGGTATGCCAGTTCGTACTGGTGCTAGAGAAGGCGTTGGTATGCACATCGGATATACACTAACTTTCCTTACTCACTGTCTTCTCTAAACGAAATAAGCAACTAGATAAGTGCATGAATATCATCTACATCTTGAAAAACAATCGAAAAGCAGATACCTGCTGAAGTGATTCTGAGGGAATCTCCTTGAGGAGTTGTTCGGCTGAAATCATTTGAGATGTTGGAAATGCCAACTAACTCACCACATGGCCCATGGTAAGTTCATCAAGTAAGCGTGATGATCGAATCCTTGTTCAAAATTCAACGTTCCCTGGATCCCCCGAGCTTGTGTTTACAATCGCCTACCCCTATAACTCGTTGTCGATTTTCCTATTAGCCTGTACGAATACGAATATAGCTGTACACTGCAGAACATGACTACCACCTCCCCAAGACCTACTTCCAGGCGTACAGGCTCATCACCCACACCAATATCTACGACAATAGCGCGAGGTGCTACCGCACGTTCTGCAGTATCGCATAGAGTTTTGTCCCAGAACCCTACAACTAATCGTCGTTCAATTTCTCGGCAGAACATACCTCCATTACCTGTAGTTAGCGGAGAAGCTCATGAAGCACTAAATGCTTCCCTCAAGCAGGAAACAGACCAAAAGGAACAGGTGCGTTCTTGATAGCACGCAGAGGCCTGCATCTTATGTAAAGGTTAATAATGTATTTCGTGCCTAGCTTCTTGTCCAGCTCCAAGATAAGGAACAACTAGTAACAAACTATATCACGGAAAATAATAATTTGAATTCGGCCTTGTCTGCTGCAGAAACCAGGTTGAATGAACTCTATACAGAACAGTCGAGATGGGAGATGGAAATGGTTCAACGCATGGATATTACCGAAAAGCTGCGGGAACAAGTTCGTGAATTGGAAAAGGAGAAAAGAGATCTACAACGAAGATATAATGAACAGGTCAGAACAACGCCGTTTAGACTTTCATTTCTGTTAATTTGATCCCCCACTTTAGACGGCGACATTTGAAGCCGAGAGGCAAGCTTTTTACGATAACGAACAACACCTCAAATCTCGCATTCAAACCCTCTCCCAAGTCGCTCGTAAACGAACAGTATCCAATGCACGGTCTATTGCATCAGAAACAGATGCTACCGAGGAAGACACCTCTTCATCATCTGAACTTAAAGATGAAGAAGGCATAGAGATTGTTGTCCAGGACATCAATGATCCTGAGAGTGAGCCAGCAGAAATGACTGCTCTCAAGCTTGAGCTTTCAACACTATCGACGTCCTATGCCTCTCTCCAAAGCACCTTGCTTTTGATCCAAACACAGCTCGTAGATCTCAAGCGAGTCAATCTGGAATTACAAGAGGAAAACGAGAGCTACATGATCCTTCTTCGGGAAAAGACCCTTAGTGGACAATTTGACATTATAAAGCAAGTCGGTGGCACTGGCACTATCACGAGTGACGACGAATGGAGCACAGACGATAGGTCAAGCATCGATGTCGATAGCACGCAAAGTCATGGACGGAGCACCCTGGATATTGTGGAGGAGGAACCTTTCGAAGGAATGGACTTGGGATTCGTTGAAGATACGTCCGACTCAGACAGGCCTCATCGCAGCTCTCGCTTTCACGGGCGGTCAGAACGCAAGCGTACTCTATCATCCCGCGGCGAGTCGTTGGCTGGACTGCCCATTACCGGACCTGGACTTGACCTTGCAGCGGAGCTTGGTCGTGCAGAAAATAAGGATATCATATCCGGAAACCCCATTGACGACAACGACCAACATGTCCCTACCGGCAGAAACAAACGCAACAAGAACGTCGGTTCGAAGTTGCCCCACTCTGACAGCGCAAATATGAATGATATCGAGACCTTGCGAACAGAAGTTAAATCTCTCAAGGATGCGAACAAAGCACTGTCGTTGTACGCGTCCAAGATTATTGACCGTATCATTGCACAAGAAGGATTCGAGCATGTGTTGGCTGTTGACTACGAAAAGGAGCCGTCTACGCCTTCGACGGCTATTCCTCATGCCAATATCCCAAAGTCACTTCCTTTCAGTCAGTCAGCACCAAAACAAAGACCGCAATCTGTTAACTTTGGAAAATCATCGGAGGCGAAATCGCCGTCACCACCCACGATGACTAAACCCAGTGCGAAAGCGCAACGGCGTTCGCTCTCCTTTGATTGGAAGTCATTTTCCTTGTTTAACGCAGACAAGAAGCTTGGACCATCCCCAAACCTACGTCCATTAACATTGAAGCCTGGAGCAACACCTGTGACGGGGGCAAGGAAGCTGGACAATGTTGAAGATGAAGAAGACAGAAAGGAACGAGAGCGCTTGCATGCTACCATGAAGTTGATGGGTATCGAACCGCAATCGCCAGTGCCCTCACCTTTACTCCCTATGGAACGGGCAACTAGTTCCTCAAACCCTTCTGCAATAAATAACCGTCGGTTCTCTCTCTTCGGTTCGAGAAACACCACAGCCGAGAATTCAGATGCGTCCTCCGTAAACTCTGCGTCTTCGTCCACTCGGCTTGGCTTGAATATCACTCCGTCAGACTTGACACACGAAGCTCTTGAACATGCAGAAGCAGAGCAGTCGCTTGCCGTTCTCGATGCTCGCGAGCGTGATTTGAGTGTTGAGATTGCTCAAGGTGGTGGTGGCGGATTTACTGAGATCACACGGAGGTCTAGCAAGAGAGGCAGAAGGAGTGCTGGAGGCAGCAGTGGAAGTACCGTCTGGAGTGCTGGAATGAGCGCCGAGTAATCATGGATCCTCATCATGATGGCAAACATATTCCTAGGTTATCACGTCGTTGTCTATTCGTTGTCCATCGTGATTATAACACCAGTAGTAGAGTAGAAGATTCATTTAATGTATATACCAAGGCTGGGTGGTAATAGTAGGGGTGATTACGATGAATTTAATTAACGGTTATCGTAGTCAACATTGCATTGGAATGTGAGTGAGGGTTTGAGAACAAGGCAAGGACTCTGATAAGAACCATTCAAGTCGCCTTATGCTTCATGAGCGTATTTTGGGCATGCGTTCGAATTGTTTTAAATGGATTCGCAGAAAATTGGGAATTTTGAAGGATAAGAGGATGCCGCAGACGCTCCAATTCGCTGGGATAAATGAATTAACATCTGAGGGACAAGATCAAACGAAAACAAAAGCGTACAATACACGTTTTCTTTGAGCTGTTGAAAGTGACTGTGATTTGCCTTCTCCAATGAGTCCAGGTTTCTGGCGGGATTTATGCTTGGGAGCACTCCCCGGATCTTGCACATCCGTATCTGTCGACGATGTTGCCTCCACTGAAGCCAGTGCGAACGAGAGATCGGCCAACGTCTCGCCTGCCAACTGCTCTCTAGCTTTTCTTTTCATACGGCGTTCATGAGATTTCGAGAAAGTGGGCAATGCAGGACCCAATTCTGTGGATAAAAGGATTCAATAAATTTGTCATTAAAAAAAGTAAATATACAAAAGGCTCACTTCGCAAAAAAGATTCACGCCTCTCGAGCATCTTCTCCTTTTTTGTTAATTGGACTGAAAGTCCAAGGACAGGTAGGGTCACTGGTGATTCCAGTTGGACAGTTGGGAGAAGCGACGGCTCATCTGGAAAAGAAAATTCCGAGTCGGCCCCTGTCTTGTGCTTCAGTTTGACTGAAGATAAGTGAATAGTGTGACGAATCCGCTGCGCCTTTGGCTAATCATTGGACATGAGAAAGTGCAGTAAAGAACAGGGCAAACTTGCCATAGCGATTAACCCAATAGATGATTGTAGCGGAAAGAGATCGGAGGAATAGACGGAACACAGATGTGAATAGCAGTGCATAATGACGTAGATATCTTAGCAAAATGGACAGCACTAGTGTAAATTACATTGAAAACCCAAAAGCTAGAAAACATGCACAATATACACACCACTAGTAGGGGTATCTGGAAAATGGAGGTACAGAGATAGGAATGCTATGAGTGGGTACTTGACGGAACTCCAGGGTGGTATTTAACTTTCTCAAAAATCCTGTACAAACTTATTATAAGATTTGAACAGTAAGCGATGAGGCCGACGCCGACTAGACAGATTAGGGAGAGTTGGTAGCTGCATATTCGACCACCTACAGTCCTATCGAGACTCGCAATATCGTTTAGCGGACGGAGTAGGCGATTGTACCATGATTTGGCGGCAGGCGAGGCGCAGGGTATCAAGGAGGTGAAGAAGTTGTCAAAGGATAACGAGAGTGCAGCTGACCAAAGGCAGATAAAAAAGACTTCAAATAGTGTGTAAGCAAGTTTCGCGGATGTTTGCCATAGGCCTAGAGGGCGTCCAAAATATTCCAGCTAAGTGCGATATGTAAGAGTACTTCCCGAGGTGATTAATAAACTCACATAAACGGCCATGACAACATGCACTAACGTTGGCGGAGCGAATATTATCACAACCATCCTAGTAAATCGTTCATGTAAGGTAGTGCAAGTTAAAGAAGTGCAAACGACATACGGCGAACTGCCAACGGCCCCAAGAGCGTTGTTCTTTAGTTCCGTGGTTCGTATACGAATTGAGATTGCCAAAGCCGCTGTGGTAAAGGCAATGTTGATAAATCGGAAAAGCTGACATTGCTTATTGGCAAAATAGAAGCAAATGAAAGAAAGAAGAAACACACCAATGGTACATACACATTCGTCAGAATAAACGACGTCAACTTCTTCCTTCTGCGGCTCCAAGGATCTTTAGGATCCTCCAACACATCTAGCTCTTGTGGGGGAAAATATTCTGGTTCAGGAAGACGTCTAGATCCCTGAGCAGCAGGTCTTGAAGTCCAAGGGGTGTCCCAACCAGGTGTATTCGTATGCGACACGGTATACAGTGCGCTAGGTTCAATAGGGATGGTCAGCCGAGGTCCGCTCGCCTTTTCCCTGCGTACAAATACGGAACTATCCCTTAGCGAGGATGAAGCCGGGATCCATGCTAAAGATATATTTCTCAAGCTCCTCCGCTCCGACTTGGGAGTGGCTGGTGCCGGTAAACTTTCAACCGGACGGTTTGGGTCGATAGAGGGACGACTCTTTTGGGCGAAAATACTCCACCGATCAGGAGGACCTGACAATTGGGAGACAAGATCGGTGGAGATTCTGGATTCTGATGTCCGTGCTCCCTCGTTCGTTGAGTAGTGCAGCTCTTCCGGAGATGAGGGTTCATCTTGAGCCCATGCTGCGGAGAATCAGTGCTCATCCACGACTATGAAATGAGAATGGAAATTTACGAGGGCAAGTGACGATTATTGGTGGCGGAGGAGGAGGACGTTTAGAACTGCGAACGCTACTCGTGTGATTTGCACTGGCAAAAGATGGGTCGCGGTGGTGAGAGGAGGTTGACATCCAAGTTATGAGATCAAAATAAAATGATGCAATTCGGGTAGTCTCCGTAGACCTTGCTCCTGCACCACTTCTTCATGGAGGAATCACTAGTTCCCTCTCTCTCGTCTGGGGTTGTCGGCTCTCGTTTCGTATCTCAGGATGATATAGAATCAGCTAAGGCACGCAGAGATGAACAATGGAAAGCTGCGTATGCGAGGTCAACTTTCATTCCTAGAACAGCTTAGTACCTGGAGCTCATTCTTGGCTACAGACTTGGACAGGAGCCCCCACCGCCTCAGCAAGATGATTCATATGACGGTCGTTCTCTTGCGGAAGTGAGCAGTTATCGTCACTAGTCATCCGTCTGTTGTATTCACTTTTTGCTATTGGTCTCGATACTGCCCAGAAACTTGCAGCAAACAAGGTTCGTATTTCCGATCCCCACTCCTTGGTTTCCTCCTAAAAGACGCTACAGATAGCCAAACAGGAAGCTTGGGAAGAAAAGAACAAGCTTGGTACTATATCTCCTATAATTCTATCAAACCTTCTCTTTCCCTGATATCTGCGCTAGCAAACCAGTTTCGTGCACTTGAAGAAGATGAAATAATGTTTCTTGATTCCATTCGAGAACGACAAGAAGAAGAAGAACGCCAACGCAAGGAAAAAGATGGTGAAGAAGTGAAAAACTTCAGAGAGTGGGCCCTTTTTTCCACATGCCGACAACGTATCTTATGACTCATTTTTCCTTTTACAGGGCAGTCGCAGCTCGAGCTAATGCTGCGAATAATGCTGCTGTATCTCTTTCTGCATCTTCAGCGTCTAGTGCAGCGAAACCTAAACCACCTGTCGTCAAAAGAGACGTGAAGAAGGCTCTCAAAGGCGTGGTGGTCAAGAAGAAAACCAAACCACCTACTGTGGATAGCTTGAAAACTTCAACGGAAAAGAAGGATAAAACACAGGACCCTTCAAAAGGTGACGACGCTCAGCGGGATGCTAAACGCAGGAAGGTAGCTAGCTAATACTTGTAGAACACTTCCATGATATACATGCTATCCCAAATGCGAATTTGTCTATCTAGTTGAAGGTGTTGGTGTCCAACGCACACGATCTAAATCTCTTTCCTTCCCACTATGACGTTCCATTGCCTCTGCTCTCCTTGTTGCAGCCGTGCCCATTGCAGTTCTTTCCAGCAGCCGTCTGGCAGCCGGTGTAAGGTTGCCCATTGCCTCTGAACGCCTAGGTGTCCATGACGGAGGCGCCATGCCTCCCTTTTTCCCTCCTATTAGTGCCTTCCCCTGCCGAGGGGTAAACATCTCAGCTTTTGCCCTCAAACTCTTGGAAGCCTTGTTAGACAACTTGTGAGCAATAGTTTCTCTCGATGACATTTCCGGAATACGAAATGGTGTATTCGGCTCGACAGGATCTGAGGACTGAGAGATAATACGAGGTGTAGCGTTTAATGTCCCCCAAGTCATAAGCTGCTTCATCGCGACTGGCCCCAAGTCGGCTGGGGTAGGGGATGGAAGATTTGGAATAAGGGAAAATCCGTTATCCTTTGGGGATCTAGGGTGATCTGAGATAGAAAATTAGTAAGAACAAATCTACACAGACTTTTGAAGCTACTTACAAGGCGTTCCCATGATAGCAGCATTAATATGACTACGTGTTGGACTCGGTGGAGTAGATAGAGTTTTCTGGGCCGAATGATGTTCTTGTTCTTGTAAGCGTGTATTGGAATAGTCGACTTTCTTAGGATTTTCTGGAGCGTTGGTGGGCGGTGGATGATACGGAGAGACATCCGCGTCTGGAGAGAACATGAAGGAATTCCGAGCCTCATCGGTGAAACAGATGAGTCTATAACTCGCAAAAAGATAGAATCAGATACATACCTTAAATTGCCATCCATCCACACCCGCTGCTCGTTTGTCTTTCAGCGGGGCCATGATATCAGTGGGTTCTTCGCCTGTCTTCGCCACAATAACGGCCAACGAGCCCTCCGGTGCTCGTTCCTCGTCATCTGCCTTGTCTTCGTCTCTTCCCTCGTCTCTCTCGTTCTCCCGTCCATCCGTCAAGAGCCCTGCAAGTTGCGGTGCTTCAATAGCAAATTTACCCCTCACACCCGTCAGCGAAGGAGCCTCAATCAACAACTTTTCCCTCTGTTCAATCATTCTGTCCCTCTGCGCCTCCACCTTCCTTTGCGCCTCCCAGGCCCACCCGTATTTTTCCTTCCTCGCCCTATTCTCCTCATCCAGTATCTGCGTAAAACTAGAATTATCTTCTGAAGTATATCGCGCTTGAAAGTCATCTAGACTCATATTGGTGTCATACCGACGCCGTTTTTGTTCTGGTTCCTCAGATTCAGAACGGTATGGTAAAGGAGTCTCCGCGGCGTAGCCAAGCGGTGTGCGACCCGGAGTCTGAGTTGGTATTCGCCGACGAGTCATAGATGCTGCTGGGGTAGCGCTGACCTCTTCGAGCTTTCGCACAGAGGCGTTGATGAGAAGAGGATCCTGAGTCCTCAATGCATCCAAATACTCGTTAGTGGCATCTAAATGGACCAAGGAAGGAAAGAAGTCGCGGGCAATAATTTGAGACAGGGCATCCGTGTATTCCTCTTCTTCAAGGACTGTCTGACGGTTGAGTGACCTTGTTGGACGCGAAGAAGTAACTGAAAGTTGTGAAGACATCGCGAGTTGCGATAGACCTCGAGTTGTGATGGGTAGTTAAACTACAAGCGTGTGACGGACTCTAGTAACACTGGCACAAGGACGGTCCAGTAAAAAAGTGTACAGTTAGCCTATGAAATGTCAAACAAAGCATCCGAAAGGACAAAGTATTAGTAGAATAAGCAAGAATCTTTACATATAGACTGAGAGATTACGAAATACGAAAGCGTTGCGGTCTACCTAGACTTACGGAAGAGTCTAATACGGATCCAATTAGACGTCGGGAAAATGCTCATAAAGTAGATGGTTAGGTATCTAAAAATCATTCAACCAGCAGCCGAACTTCCAGATCGCGGCTGTAGGTCATTGATATCAAGGGCGTCTGCACTCTTTCGCCCAGAAAAACCACCACTAGGTCGTCCAATACGACTCTTTCCCAGCGCGGAACTAGTTGATGTTGTACTTATCGATGTTGGAAGTTTGTTAGCTCGCCTAGTAACATTGGCAACCAACTGATCAGGAAAGGAGGGAAGGTCTTTGGAATCCATTGGCGAGGATGCACCAGAGTCTCGTCTGTATTTCAGTGGAGGCATGGTAATTGGTCGTTCGCGGTGAGCAGGAGGTAGCGGAGGGACAGGTGGGGTCGTATCGCTTTTACCTAGAGAAGAGCGCTTCAGCTGGCCAATATGAGGATGAGCGACATTCGGCCCGGTGGATCGTTTCAGGCCGATAGCAGAGGTTGACGCTTGCAGACCACTGAACGGGACAGGTAAAAAGGTAGGAGTTTGTGGCCGTGACATAGATGAGAAGCCTCCGGAACCTCTTGGTTTAGGGAGCCGCAATCCGGTGCTGACCGCCAAGGGGTTCGTCCCTATACTGAGCAGTCCAGTGCTGAGGGAAGGTGATGGTACGCGAATGGGCCGGAATGTATTTGGCGGGTTCGATAGCCTGCGCTTGTCTTTGAGCCGTTTGGCTTCCTTGTCCTTCTGTGGGGATGGTGAATCCTCCATAATCAAAACCCAGCCTGATGAATCATTTGTATCCTTCTTCGCATTCCTTTCAGGGCCACTTTCATTGCTAAGTCTAGATTCCAAGCTCTTCCTTTGAGACTCCAGGCTCGTTTTGGCTGTTGACGTATTCGAAGTTACAGACGACGACGAACTAATGGGCGTAGAAGCACCAATGTTAGAGGCGGCACTTTGACGACCAGTTATGCTTGCCATCCTTATTCGGGGGACACGTGTGTGGATCTTCTGTTCTAAGTTACGGACCCTGGCCCGCATTTCAGACACCATTTGTACCCCCTTGTTCTTTGACAGAGATCCTGAAGATGATGTAGTGGCGGTAGAAGCGGTCCTCGCAGCAGCGGGCGGACGCATTAAGCTACGGGTTGAAGATGGTGAAGGTAAGGATGGAAACGTGTTCGAACGTAAAATGTTTGTTGTTGTCTTCAGAGGCATTAGTTGGGCTGATTTCTCTGGCGGAGTCATTATACGTGAAATAAATGAGGCTGGAACGGCTGGACGCGATACCCCCAGTTTCGGCGTCGTAATTGTTTTGCCGAGTTGAGGAGATAACTCCTCCGCGGGTGAGGAGTCGCTGGCAAAGTCCAAATTTGGGGGTGGTGCTGTCTTGAGAAGGTTCTCCGCGGATGGACCAGTAAATTGGGACTCTAGTCTTAGATCTGAAGCATTCTGAGAGTTCACCAAAGTTAATTGATCTTTCAGAATGGAGATTTCCACATTTGCATCTATCATGGAAGTGAATACATACTATCTCTAAGCAAGACAAAGCAACGTACCTCGAAGCTCATCCTTCAGACGCTGATTCCCTTCTTCTAACCCAGCCTTCTCCAGTAATTCATGCTCCAACAGAATCTTTTCTTCCAGTACCTTCGAATACTTGGCCTCCATATCCGCTAAACTAGATGTAACAGCTCGTTCATTGCGTTCCAAATCATCGTTTCCCATTTCCAACTCGCGTATATAGACTTTGGTCTTCTGGTGTTCTTGTCTAAGTTGATCGAGTTCGCGCTGAAGGGAAGTAGTTGTCGTATTGTGCGTCGTCTGAAGGGACATAAACTTTGTCTGAGCGATGAAAGGAACCTGTAAGTCACTCTGTGTACGCGTAGCCCGAGAACAAACGAACCTTCCAGTCCTCTCGTTCGTTTTCCGCTCTGCTAACCTTGGCTTGGAGGTCTTGCTGAGCCTTCTCGGTACGTTGCAGTTCACTTTCTAGTTCTGCTTCCAGTTCTTTGCTAGCTTGATGGAAATCGTCAAGTTCTGCGCGTGTTTCGGTCAACATATCAACAACCTAGTAAGAAATGTTTGGAATTGGTTCATGTAACATAAAAAGCGAAGATTGGTTTACTTCATTGTACTTTTCGCGCCAATTGGTGTCTGGAGGAAAGCTGTTATTAAGGTTCAGCAAACACAAATTTACAATTTGGTGAGGCAGCACACCCATCAAAGGACACTTTTCTGTCCTTGCGAAGAGGATCCTTTGACGAAAGAACAGCGGTCATCTTGAGGGCGCCAGAGGAACGACACGAAGAGCCCGTTGTGGGGCAGTTTGGAAGAGAGTTCAAATTGCAACTACTTCCATTTCAGGAAGTATACAGGTGATAAATAGCCAATATTTAGAATTTTAAAGTGTATAAGTACGTCTAGTTTAGCACTCAAGTAAGTCTAGGGGTTTTGCACACTTCCGCTTCTCAATTTTGCCAGTCTTAGGACACCTCATTTCTTGCCAAGACACAGGCTCAAGCGTGGCTCCTGAGAGACATCATTAGTATCGGGATGACTGCCAGAAAACCCATCTGGAAATACCTGCTTCGCTTGTTGCAAATATTACACCCAGGTTGTTTTGAGCAGTCGTTACGAAGTAGCTACGCACGTCTCCGAGTGATATCTTATTTTCGGCCATTAATGAGTTCCATCGGTCAAGACAATCCCGCTTACCACTTGGGTTCGCACAACGTCACCGCCGCGGAAGCAATCCCCTATCTTGACGCGATCCTTTTCCGTTGCGCGTACATCCTGTGTTCGGATCACACCTATAAACTCCTCACCAGGTGGCAGGGGAATGTCATCAACCACAGTGATAGATAATAGCGCTTGCAACGGCGAAAGACGTGTTATGAACCCGATAACAATAGCACCCGGAGCTGGAGGGTGAGGTTGCAGACGAGGAATTATCAGTGTCTACACAAGTTAAATGTACAAGTCTTCTTCAAAAAGCGATGCGAAAAGCGGACGAACAGATCCCTCTAATCGTGGTGTTCCAATCACGCTGGCGCGTATCTGACCACCCCGTTCATACACTCCAGTTCCATGCTGCGGCACTGGCGCGCGCGCGGATAAGACTATAGGTTGACCAGGCAGCACTGTCGATAATGATGAGAGCATTTCCAGTCCAACTCGTTGGATACTTTGGATATATTTGTTGAGTACTAATGGGGCTAGCCCAACAGGGCACCCAACACATAAAATTCGTTTTTGCTTACGCACGGCTATAATCCCGAAATTCTCCTCATTATGGCCTCTTCTTTGGCTCGCGTTTTCGCAAGAGGTGATCACTTATTATCAAGTTATTCGCAATAGACTGATGGTATTTTAGGCATCCATTCCTCTGCGCGTCGGCGTGCGCTGGCGGCGTTTAACATGCCAGCAATGAGCCCTACCATGACCGAGGGCGGCATCGCGTCGTGGAAAAAGAATGAAGGTGAAACCTTTTCAGCGGGAGACGTTTTGCTCGAGATTGTGAGTAATCTTTGTTGACTGCTGAACATTTCTGTTGACACCACATGCCTAGGAAACGGACAAGGCCACCATTGACGTTGAGACACAAGATGATGGCATTCTCGCGAAAATCATTGTGAGTCCGACGTTCCCAGTTCTGTGTCCTTGCACGAACCCTGCTTCCTATAGGCTCCCGACGGAACAAAGGGAGTGAAGGTCGGAGCAGTGATTGCCGTCATTGGCGAGGAGGGTGACGATCTCTCAGCTGCTGATGAGGTTGCAAAACAAGCAGCCTCAGAGAGCCTCAAGGCAGAAGCCAATGAGGAGAAGCCTAAAGAGGATTCGCCTAAACCTGCTGCAGCGCCTGAGCCATCCAAGCCTGAGCCTACAGAGGAAGCAAAGGAAGATCTTCCGAAAGGCGACCGTATCTTTGCGACTCCCATTGCGAAGAAGATCGCACTCGAGCGTGGCATTCCTCTAGCCAAAATCAAAGGAACGGGTCCTGGAGGTCGCATTATCCGCGAGGACGTCGAGAAGTTCAAGGCTCCTGCCGTAGCCTCTTCAGACATTCCATCTGCTCAACCAGCAGCATCACAGCTGTCTGCCGACTACGTTGATACTCCTATATCTAATATGCGCCGCACAATTGGAACCCGCCTGACACAATCAAAACAAGAACTGCCTCATTACTACCTAACAGTCGACATCAACATGGACAAGGTTTTAAAGCTGCGGGAGGTCTTCAACAAGACATTGTCCGAGAAAGACATGAAACTCAGTGTGAACGACTTCATTGTTAAGGCTACTGCTTGCGCCCTCGCTGACGTTCCCGAGGCGAACTCTGCATGGCTTGGAGAGGTCATCCGGACGTAGGTCAATTTCTGTCATTGGACTACAACTGTCTGATGTTCCAATTCTCACAGATACAGGAAGGCTGATATCTCTGTCGCCGTTGCTACACCGACTGGGTTGATTACACCAATAGTGAAAGACGCTGGCTCAAAGGGGTTAGCCACAATCTCTGCAGAGACGAAGTCACTCGCCAAGAAAGCGCGTGATGGCAAATTGCAACCTTCTGAATATCAAGTAAGATGTTTATCTAATGGCCAATTGAGTTACCCTGACCATTCTTTCGCAGGGTGGTACTTTCACCATCTCCAACCTCGGCATGTACGGTATTGATCACTTCACCGCCATTATCAACCCACCCCAATCATGTATTCTCGCTGTTGGTGGTACCCAAGCCAAGTTGGTGGCCGCACCAGAAGATGAACGCGGTTTCAAAGTTGTCCAGTCTATGAAGGTTACTCTCAGCTCAGACCATAGGACCGTAGACGGTGCTGTAGGTGCTAGATGGTTGGCGGCATTCAAGGGTTACCTCGAAAATCCTCTCACCTTTATGCTATAAAAATTGATCGTCGGCGTCTACCCTAAACTTACAAGGTTATAGAGTTACTTAACCCCATTCCTACTTTTTCATCGATTGGTATACCACCCGCATAATGTTCGTTTGTCAGAAGTTGCGCAGGGTTATGTATACGTATATGAAGGCACTCTTATCATAGGTCTCTTTCAAAAGCGACGTCCAATATCCAGCTAAATTCAGTCGACTGCGAAGCACAATCACGTGAGAGCTATATCTGTTCTAAAAAGTCATGCTCGCCATTAGAAGGAAACGAAGGACACTGCAGATTCGATGGATTCCAGTGGATTCCACACTTCAGACACACTTCAGACACACTTCAGACTTATTTCTGATTCGTATATACCTTTTTTGGGCCGGCCTGACAACAGCCATTAAAGATTCCGTCAACCCTGCATCCCTTGATGATCGTTTGGTAAACGGTTTACTGCTTTCTCACACTCTTTGACACAACTTAGCGCTTCAATGGACGAAGCATTCTGGTCCAACGTTGTCAAACGCTGGTCGGAAGCATCAGAGACGGTGATCAATTTGAAGAAAGAGCTTGCCAAAGTCCAAGGAGAGGTGTGTAGATTCTCGATCTATGTTTTAAGGGAGACTTGCTCAACACATTCTGTCAGTGTGAGCTCTATCGCGACGTAGTGCAGAACCTGCGTGGTAAGAATTCAGGAGTGAACGAGGCTTCACGTTTTCGTGCATCTACTGGCGTGCATGCACGGCAGGAAAGTGGAAGGACCATCGTTGTCGACGAGGACCATGCTTCAACATTGAGAGATGAACTGAAAGACGCTGAAATCGGGTTAGGACGTGCGAAGGATGAATATCGGAGGTTGCAGAAAGAAGTATGCACTTCTCTTTCCCTGTTTTCACTCTTCATGATAGTCTCTTGCAGCTTGCTGAGGCTACAGAGAAGATTCAACTTGTGACGGCTGAGAATACAAGGCTTTTGTCGAATCAAGCACAGGAGAGTATTGCTGCCCATGAACGAAATCAAATGCAGAAAGAACTCAACGATATTCGATCAGAGAATCAAAATCTTATTGACAAGGTCGGTACATGGTCTGCAATTGTTTTGTATGTTCACTGCTAAGATGATATCTCTACAGGTGCACCTGTTGGAAGCAGAGCTTACACGCGTCCAAGATGTACACATTTCAACCTATTCTTCCTCCACTTTGCTGACTGAATTCTAGAGTGGTTCTAATGAATTTACACCAACAATACCTGTGCAGCCATCTTCGGTAAAGTTTCTTCAGCACCAGGTAAGTTTTGGCAGTGCTGATTCCCCTAATGGTGATTCGGATATCCCTGTAGATTGATTTATTGCAAGAATCCGTACAATCTAAAGAGGTAGACAACGAAGAACTAAGACTTGAACTGGAAGCCACGCAAGAGGTGTTGTTGAAGGCTGAAGAGAGGAATAAAACCTTGATGAAATCTATTATGAAACTCCAAGATATCGTGGGCTGCCTTCTGCATTTTGATTCTTTAAGGTCGCTGACCAGGCTCGTTAGACGAGACACTCTACTGGTTCACTACAAGCCGTTTCTGCGAATCTCTTGGTTGCTACCCCTCGGTCAAGGAACCACTCTCTGAGGTCTACCCGGTCCAATATACTAGAATCCGTACAAAACACAAGAAAAGTCACATTTCCTATAGTAGTTGGCCGCTCCAATGTCGAGGACATCACCGCCATTGACAGTAATCGAGGAAGTACGCCATTACTTAACATCTTCCTACCCGATGCGCGTGAAAAGGCATTGTTAAAACTCCCGGTGGTTGAAATTACGAAGTTAATCCCAGAAAACCTATTTGATCGTGAATTCCTAAAGGGTGTTTTAGGACCTCTCACAGAGCGGTACGTCTTCTCCGATAAGTTTGTACGTGTGTGACATGATATCCTATTTAGCACGTCTGATAAGCAAGGAAATGCCGAAGGAAAAGTCGTCACTTCTTATTTGTGTCCTACCTTAGATCACCACCCATGGTGCCCAGCATCACCAGGACAGCACGGATATATCTTCGTCGGCCTTGGAAAAGAGAAAGAGTCTTATAAGACTCCTATTACCAGGAACCTCTTTGTTGGGCTGCCAAAGACTCAGTCAAAGCAACGTCGATTCCGATACCTTGGCAAATACAGGGTGATGCGTGTGAAATCGCTATCTCTTGAAGAGTGGAATTCCCTCTCCAAAGACGTGCGTTGAAAATCAATGTTTAATGGAACTTGCTTATTGTTTGTTCAGTCAAAGATGATGTACGCGAAACTTACCAAGGATAAAACGAAGGATCCTCGATCACTTGAAGAAATTCTCGATGGATACGATCGCGGCGATCTTAACGTTCCTTGTGTTATGTTGCAGTGCCTCGGCTTCGATGAACAACTCTTCGAGGCCTTAACTTCTCAGCGGGATGTGTGACCTTGAGCCTCAAGTGTCTATTACCAATTTGGAGTGCTGGCACTTATCGATCTTATTTCTGTATTTTTATTGATTAACGCATTATACCTTTTTATTTTATATTTATTCGATTCTTCGTTTATCTTTGAAGGACTTTCATTTACGACGTAGATGAATACACAGAGTTCTGGACTTTGCACATGTGGGATAAAAACTTGAATAGGCTCGATTTTGAAAGTCTACCAACCTTCTCCTAGACTTCAGTCAATCAAAAGCTTTCTTGATCAATGCCTGAGAGATCTCCACTCAAGAACCCAGGTTCATTAATTTAATCAGCTTCTGGTCTCAATTCTAACTGGATCCAAAAGACCAGCCCATCCTAGCCCTTGGTCTAGAAGGTTCAGCCAACAAGCTAGGAGCAGGGGTGATCAGGCATTATCCAGATGGTTCTTCGGCTGTCCTCTCAAACGTTAGGCACACGTATATAACACCACCAGGAGAGGGCTTTCAACCCCGTGATACTGCTCTCCACCACAGGAAATGGGCATTGAAAGTCATCACAGATGCTCTAACTACGGCAAGTGTGTCACTTGCCGACATTGATTGCATATGCTACACAAAAGGTGACTGTGTTAATGATCCAACAAGGACATTTCTTTAAATTTCCCTAGGGCCTGGTATGGGGGCGCCACTGCAATCTGTTGCGCTCGTGGCGAGGACACTCTCGCTTCTCTACGATAAGCCCTTAGTTGGTGTTAACCATTGCGTAGGGCGTAAGTCACTTATGCCATTGACCTCAGGTAATTGATTTTCATGATGACTCTCAATACTCCCAGACATTGAAATGGGGAGAGAAATTACGGGAGCCAAGAATCCTGTAGTTCTTTACGTATCTGGCGGTAATACCCAAGTCATTGCGTACTCACGACAGCGGTACCGCATCTTCGGCGAGACTCTCGATATTGCCGTTGGAAACTGTCTAGATCGATTTGCTCGTGTTCTAAATCTCAGTAATAATCCTAGCCCGGGCTACAATATTGAACAGGAAGCAAAACGGTAACGATCATTCAGGCTATCAGCTTTGTTTCTCCAACCTAGTTTTTCAGCGGCAAACGTCTGCTTCCACTTCCTTACACGACCAAGGGGATGGACATAAGCTTGTCCGGAATATTAACTACAATTGAGGCTTATACGGAGGATAGGCGCTATCGCCCTGATAGTCCTACTAGATCACACGAAGACGAAGATATCATAACTTCCGCTGACTTGTGTTTCTCTCTTCAAGAGAATGTGTTTGCCATGCTCGTGGAAATTACGGAGCGAGCCATGGCGCATATCGGAAGCAAAGAGGTGCTTATCGTTGGTGGCGTTGGCTGTAAGAACTGGTTTCCATGTTCCCAACTGTTTTTGTTCTGATTGCTCTCGTCAAGGTAATGAACGCCTGCAGGAAATGATGGGAATTATGGCATCTGAAAGAGGTGGCCAAGTTTTCGCCACTGACGAAAGGTTGTTGTGAATATCAATTTTTTTTGGTGAAACGGCGTTGACGTCCTTCTACCAGATTTTGCATAGACAACGGGATCATGATTGCTCAGGCAGGACTTTTGAGTTTTCGTATGGGATACAGGACCCCAGTTGCAAAAAGTACATGCACTCAAAGGTAAACAATCTGTCCCCGCTAGGACAGTACGATCTGACAACAATTCCGATGCAGATATCGTACAGATGAAGTCCACGTTTCGTGGAGACTATAATTATCAAATTCTGATGTATGATACTAACTGTGTCTACGTATATATCTAAGTACGGTTAATTAATTACTCTGACCAATTATAATCGATTAAAGCCTGTTGTCCACTATCGAAAGAATAAATTTCCAGCCATTGGGATCTGTCACTGACATTATCTCGCCCAATTTATCGAAGATATCCCACCACCATCTGTCCATGATATCGAAACCTTTTTCCATTCCAACAGGTGTTGTCCGGGATTGCCAGGGCTTGTCCGCAAAGATGTAGTGAAGGCAACGGATTTCGTCGTCGGACCACATCACTGGATGTGAGTTGTGTAAAGACCTCAGAGCATTGTAATACCATGAAATCGGCTTCCATTTGCCCTGGAAATATTCAGAGAGTAGGTCCTGATCGGGAAATTTCCATTCTGCAACTCGTGGGCTAGTGTGAAGATGTCTGTAGACAGCCTTTGCCAGGAGGTTAGAGGGGTTGAGTACTACCGTTCCGGAATTCAGCTGGCCATAGGGTCGAGGTGAATCTTCGGTAATGGCAGGTGGAAGGGATGTGGGATGTCCGACGGCCGTATGGGCACAGTTGTCAGGCCTCCTAGGTAAAAATGAATGTCAAGAAGTTCTGAAAACTGAATGAGAGGCCCGACCAGTCATTTGGGTAATGTTCTATTCCACGTGGGTTGCAGGCACAAACGTGGACAGCTGCGATGTGGTCATGAGGCAACTCGATAGTCATCAACTCGTCCATATTTTTGCGGACAATCATGTCACAGTCTAGTAGCACTATACGCTGCTCGGTAACAGTTAGAGTATTTCTGTTATTTTTGTGAGAGCGTACCTTGAATTCCGTAAGTTCAAAGCCTCTGAAGATTCGCTGAGCCATGATTGCAAGAAAGGGGCAAGAAAATCATCGCACCTTAGTTTGGTCCAGGTATCTGCAAACCTGGCATCGTGGCTTGCAAGTGTGTGGTGTTGTGGAGGACTGAGAATGTTCACTTCTCTGATGCGTATGGAGCGTTTCCGAAGTGCCATCTTTGCCTCCTCTGGTACCGAAGGAGTGACCATCACAACAAGTGGATAACGTGCTCCAACGTCACGCAGACACTGGTCCAGGACCAATGCTCCTGGCAGATATGGTGTTTTTGTGAGGAGAGTAACATACGCGCACTTAGACTTCATGAACTTCTGACGACGTTTGGGATGGCTCATTTTCAATGTGATGAAGCATGGTTAAAGGCAATACAACTCGGCCTTTGCCAGGATATCAGTATCAGAAATAAAACTGCCCGATATTGAGCAAATAATGCAATCAGATGGGAATGGGCGTCCCGCCGGGGGTAAATTGTCAACATCGGTTCCCGATCCTGAGCTTACACCCTGCCCCAGATAAAAAAGGAAAGCAAAATACAACGTGATTGTTCATGATAAGAAGATACAGTCTAAGAAAATTAAAGAAATTTTTTAACGGAGGCGCCTCCGATCAAAAAAATTTCAGATTATTCCTTAACACCATAACATGTGAAATACACACCTCGCTTCGCGCTCGCTCTCCAGAAGGGCCAGGATGTCTTCCTCTCTAACGGGTCCCTTTACGTTGCGAATAATCGTCCGAGAAGTGTCATCCATAAATTCAACGCGCACTTGAGTGACTCCTCCTCGGGAACCAGTGCGTCCAAGGACCTGTGGTTGCATTAGTTGGGGCAGTTGGAGGTGGCCCAGGTAATTTTACCTTGATAACTTTTGCGAGTTTAACAGGGGCTTTGGAAGATTCCTTTTTGGCCAAATGTCATAGAAAGTCCTTGACTATCGGACAATGCAGTACTCACCATCTTTGTTGTGTAATAAGGTCACTGAATGGTATTTCTGTTGACACCGTTGATTCTAATAGAGTTCAAGTCCACAAGAGACTTTGATCTCCGATAGAATCATTCGGTTACTTCCGTGTTCTCCTGAGCGGAGAAGGCCGACTACTGGTAACTCCCGAGTCGAACTAGCTCGGGCTTGACAGCACTCCTGAATCTGGGAACTAGACTCGCGAGCTCCCATCAAACTGATCTACCTTAATAAGCATGCAGCTGTAGCATCCGAATAATAGTAGTCGAAAATATCTTCTTTACTCACATATTTTCAAGCCTGAGATCATCAAATTACATTAATTCTGAAGGTAGGTCACCAATTTGGAGGTAGGGCACCAGAATTTGATCCAGTTTATAATTCCTGATCATTTTTTGCTTTTGAGGTTGCTGACTCAGAGAAACCTATTATATCCTTGCTAAATGTACAAAATCATACGGTTTGCTTGCAGAGTTGATGTTATGCTAGGACGTCAAGTCGAGCCCAAGTTAGCTCGGAACAGCTCCGAACTCGACTCTAACCACTGGCAAGGCTTCGGCAAGATTAGTGATATTTTTGGCAGTCGTAAGTTTAGCTTTATCATGGGAGTGTCGACATGCATTTTTTGCACTCATGAACAAGACAGTCGAGATTTATATCCCTCGCACATGTTGCCTAAAAAAGTTGCTCGGGCTCCAATAAATGATGCAACTGAGCTAAACAACGTACTCCTGGAATCTGAATATGAACAGAGAAAATACTTATAGTGGTGATGATCCGGAAAGGGGATTTATAATCCCAATTTCGGAAATCCATGTTTTAATATTATTTCTTTATATTTATTAATTTTTTTAAGCGATCAAAAGTCAACTGGCCGTCTTTTTTCAGCCTCTTCCATATTCCGGCCCCTTACTGCCAAACAGAGCTTAAAGTTAATAAAGTTAAGTTAGTAAAGTTAACACATTGCTACCCGGGCCGGACATCCGCCAATTCAACGGTACAACCAGCTAAATGTCGGCCGTGTAAGTAACAACTATTCCGAGTACGCATGGCATGATGCTGATGCAGTGAGCCAGCTTGAGTTTGGAGCTTGCCTTATTAAGCCACGGAAGCTCGCGCTCGGCTTAGCTTAAGCCGCCAGTTCTCTCGCGTGGTAAAGCCGAACTTGAGTCAACGTGAGCCGATGCCCCTGAGAGCGTGACTTCAGCTCAACTCAATGTTCAGCAACACTACATAATCTACGCTGACTTCCGGAGCCGCTACTTACATTTCCTCATCGCATGGTAAATCACTTTTCGGAAACTTCTGAAATTTGTTTTGCTGTGTTGTAGTTTCGTTCGACACATCACTTATTATTAAGAACGAATCACAGTCTGCCGGATCATCATCTGAAACCGGAGATTCCACTGACCTGCGTTCTGTGGGAAAAAATTTATGCGGCTAAAAATAAAGGAATTGTCGAGCGGGCTGATCGGTCACCTCGTTGGTCTGGCGATACTGTGAACTGTGAAGTGGATATGCACCAGCTGACAACCCTTAGCAATTTGGTTTTGATGCCTAAATTTGATTACACTGAACTCTAGAGTCTAAAGGGATAATTCCGGAGTCATATCAAAGGGGATGTTCCGAGGAACCAAGCGGAAGGTCCGGACTGATAACTGCTTGTCGTCCAGCCTTTCGTTTCCGGAGTACATTCTCAATGTAAAATTCTCCAGCCTGATGAACTATCAGCATATCTATATAGAAAGATAACTATTTTGGCTGACCTTATAGCTACTGCGGACCAAAGGACCACTTGCGACGTACAAGAAGCCGAGATGTTCCGCAATTCTTTTCCATTCATCAAATTCTGCAGGTTCGACATATCGGTCGACCTTCATATGCCTTTTCGTGGGACGCATGTATTGGCCAAAAGTGACAACATCCACGCCGACACTTCGCAGTTCTGTGGAGATCGTGAATCAGTTTCAAGTTGAAATAAAGTAAAGGAGGGGTCCATAGTGACCTCGTAGAGTGGACAACACTTGATCTCGGTTTTCGCCAACTCCAAGCATAATACTCGTCTTAGTCACCTGAACACCTTCCTTTTTGGCGTGTTCAAGAACTTTAAGACTTTGACGGAACGTCGCTCTTCGGTCACGCACATACGGCGTCAAATCTTCAACGGTTTCAACGTTGTGAGCATAGACATCCAGCCCTGATTTAGCGACAAGTGAAACATGTTCTAAAGAACCAGCAAAATCTCCGGTTAAAGCCTCAACAAGAATATTAGGAGCCCTACATAGTAATGAGTATGTATCAACATGGATAAGGATGGATTTACTTGGCCTTAATCTTTTTTATAGTTTCAGCGAAATGTTTAGCACCACCGTCGGCCAAATCTTGAAAACACTTAAGTTTGACGAATAACTCATTAACAAAGTCAGCAAACCATCTCGATCGACACTCGTGAGGACAATATATCCTAGACCCCATCGAGAAATAGCTTCAGCAGTGTGTTCGGGCTCATGAGGGTCTAACGGCGGAGGAGTCTTAGATGTCTTCACTGAACAGAACCTACATCCGCGCGTGCAGGTGTCACCCATGAGCTTACATTCCTTCAGTGCTCGTTGCGCCAAATATACAAAGAAGACTCACCATGATTGTGGCAGTAGCGGTCTTCCTTCCATCGGCAGTGTCACCTCCACCCCAGCAGTCCCCGATATTCGGACACCTGGCTTCTTCGCAGACTGTATGCAAGTTCAAGCCACGAAGGTCTTTCTTGATTTTGCTGAATGAGGCTCCGGAAGGAATGGACGTTTTTAGAAAAGACGGTAACCTTGGCCTAAGTTTCCTTGTGAACTTAAATGATAGTGAGCTCAAGGAACGATACTGACCCTTTCGGATTTCCAAGTACTATCCGGTCGATAGGTTGGCCAGATAAAAAATCGTCTAATGAGGGACCACCATTGAGAGTTTCTCGGAACTTATTTCTAGACGACCCAGAGGTCGAAGGCGAGGCAGTTGCGAGGCAACGTTTGAAGAACGTTAGTGAACACGGCGTAGAAGTCTTCACGACCGGCAACACGCGCATGAAGTTAGCTTGAAAGAATGACCTCAACGTTGTTTGTTTCACACAAACTCTGACTCAACTCTTTGCGCTCTTTGGTAACGTCATGAACGCTCTTTCGCGGAGGGAAGAGGAGACTCTGTTGAAGACTACTAAGACGTATGCACTGAAACAATGTGATCAAGCTCTGCGAGGTATGCAAGTTTTCCTGCAGTTTTGCTTCATTCGTGACCATTTTGATTTCCAGAGTTCGCAGCTTGTGCTTCTGGACGGACTGTCTCTGTTGCTTGGTCCTGCAGGGACCAACTGAAAGTCGTACAAGATTGCATGATTCAATTGTAAGTAGTTATAGAATTCTTCCGATTTTATTTGCTTTGTATCGGTAAATTACACGGATTGCCAGCGCTAGTCCCGAGCCCATGGAACGCGTACGCAAAGAATATCTACGCTTGCGCAACGCGCAAAATCAAACATAGGGGCCTTCCAAATAGTGTTGCAGTCTTGTGAAGTTCATTGTAGTCCAATCTCATAAGTATTCCATGTTATATATATATACAGATTACAATTGCTTCGAAGTATTTTAGCAAATGCGATATTCAAATGGAGTCCAAATTCCTTCTACTTGTACGAAGGGTGCGCTTAACGTCTAATATTTTTCCCATTGCGCCTTAGCACCGATGAGTGAAGAGATCAAGCTGAGGAGAGGTTGGTGTCAATTACAAGACAAATCCGGTATCACCTTGCTTACCCAACGATACCCAAGATTCCTTCATTAATATTGAGTAAACCAGCACCAGTAGCTGGGATCCATATATCGAGAAGATCAAGCACAATTTGTTGTTGATTGGATTTCCGTGCACTGAAGCCAGCGTAAAAGGTAGGGACGAATTGAGGAGAAACGTCACTTACGTTATGTTGTTACTGAGTTTTGTCTCCCTTGTCGCTTCTTCAGCGAGGTATTTGTCTCCCCAAGTTTGGGAATCCTTTAGAGCTTTCGATTCCTTTGCCAATCTAGCAGACTGACAAGCATGTTGAGTTTGAGTGTATCATTGGTAAAAAAAACTTACCTTGAAGCCTCCATGAACGAGGCTAAAAACAATGCCAGCAAACCAGAATTGAAATGATCTTCGTTGTATTCTAGAGGTTGTTTCCCTACTCAAGTTAATGAGTCTGACAGCCTGCGCCTGTGATAATTCGTGTTCACCCTTCCAATAGTTGATGGAACAAAGCAAAAGCATGTCATACCCAAACGATGGCGTCATAAGAAAGGAAACCAAAGTAGCCAAGTTGTCTGGCGATAGCGGACAAAGTTTCTAGAGGAGGTCCATTGGATAAAGAAGCACGAAATGCCGCTTGGAGATGTTCCATTGGCTTTCCGAGCCGTATTACTGGGCCGTGGACTCAGTATTAGGCCGAGAAGCATTTGAGCAGCTTACACTTTCTCGCTAAGCTGATATGCGCCTTTAAAGCTGCCCATCGCGCAGCCTCAGAGTTGTTGCTTTTCTTATCAAAGTACCAGGCCAAGAAGCGTGAAAAGTATTGAAGAGCCCTGTAAATCTTGCTTGATGGGTTAGAATTTTACCCTCACGAATTTATATCGGACGCTTACTTTATCACGACCAACGGTCGTCCCCCCAAACTTAAGACCATGCGAAACAGTGGGATGGAGGATAACTTGAGCCGTGATATTGGCCATTCTAGCAGAGACGAATCCAATGCAGGTTAGAAACTAGCTCCGTCACGGTTTTATACGGCCACGGCTAAATCACAATTGGCGATGCGTTCGCATTTACACGTGATATTCCAGCAATATCGACCAGAATGTATATGAGAAAATTATGAGAATCCACCCGTTGAATGTTCAACGTTCTTGTCTATGACATTGTCTTCAGAGAAAGGCTTTGGATCCATTCGAATTTCGAGGTGGGATGTTTTCGGCAAAAACCGCACAGTGCCAACGCATCGCCGTGAGACCTTAAAATCGCTTGACGGGTTCACTCCCACTTACAGAGCCCTTCCTATTTCTTATCTTCAAGGCTTCGTCTCTCAGTTTGCCGGTAATGGTGATACGATTATGCCCGACGGTAAGCCAGTTTTTCTCGTCGTAATAAATGTTGTTTTCACGTGATGTGCTCAAGATATCACGACCCGTTCTGGCGTCAAGATTGGCACATCCCAAGCGCTTTTCTAATACTACGCTGCTTATGGTACGCTTTCTCCTGATCGCACTCTTTTTTTGTCCTAACATCGTTTGAAGTCGTCGAACAATTACCGAGTTGAAAGAGATACGTTTGGCGAACTCCACGTTCCAGCGGAGAAGTACTGGGGTGCCCAGACACAGAGGTGGCGATTGTCATTTCCCTTGAAAAATAAACCGAACAATAATTCTCGATATCCAGATCTCTGCAAAATTTTGACATTGGTGGCCCCATGGAACGGTTGCCATTGCCTCTGATCAAGGCTTTCGGCATTTTGAAGAAAGCTGCCTCAATCGTAAACGTTGAATATGGTATGGACCCAAAAATTGGTGAAGCCATTCAAAGAGCTGCTGATGATGTATGTATTTCGCGAAAAGCATTCGATTGTTGCTCAATTGTTCTGCGTTCTGCTCTCAGGTAATCTCTGGTACACTGGTTGATCATTTCCCGTTGGTGGTCTTCCAAACTGGTAGTGGGACTCAAAGCAATATGAACGCGAACGAGGTAGTGATAATATTTGCTCCGATGAATGTGTTTCGTATAAAATTGTGCAGGTAATTTCCAATCGAGCAATCGAGATTCTTGGAGGAGAGTTGGGATCGAAGAAACCAGTACATCCGAATGACCATGTCAACAGAAGTCAGAGCAGTAATGATACGTGAGTGCAATTGACCCTTTTTTGTTTGGGAATCATTATCTCACATTATTCTCTAGATTTCCCACTGTCATGCATATTGCTGTCGTCACAGAAATCTGCAATTCCTTGATTCCTGCTCTGGCGGAACTCCGGGACGCATTGACGGAAAAGTCCAAGGCTTTCGAACATATCATCAAAATCGGTCGTACACATCTTCAGGTATCTCGGTTAAGCCATTCTCCTCGGATAGACTCGGAAGCTCAAAAAATGCTAGGATGCGACACCTCTGACACTTGGACAAGAATTCAGTGGCTATGTGCAGCAGGTGGCGAACGGTATTGCCCGTGTCAATGGTGTTCTCCCCAGACTTCGTTATTTGGCACAAGGTGGTACAGCGGTTGGAACGGTATGACGTCCGTTGTGGATTCACTGCTATCAAACTCAAAGCCTTCTGCAGGGATTAAACACCAAAAAAGGCTTTGACGTCAAAATTGCAACCCAAGTCTCAAAACTTACCGGACTGGAATTTGTAACAGCACCGAACAAGGTATCCACTTATTCCCGACGGCTATTGCATAAAGAACTACAACTGTTTTCAGTTCGAAGCCCTTGCTGCTCATGATGCCATGGTCGAAGCACATGGCGCTCTCAATGTCATCGCTTGCTCGTTTATGAAGATCGCCAACGACATACGGTATCTCGGGTCTGGACCTCGCTGCGGTCTTGGTGAATTGAGTTTGCCAGAGAATGAGCCTGGAAGTAGTATTATGCCGGGAAAAGTCAATCCTACGCAGTGCGAGGCGCTGACAATGCTTGCTGCGCAAGTCATAGGTAATCAAACTGTCGTGAGTGTTGCGGGAGCGAGCGGACAGTTCGAGGTGAGGACAGGAGGCTTATAAAAGTTTAAAGGTTTAACTAGATTGCCAGCTTAACGTTTTTAAACCAGTCATAGCCAAAAATGTCCTTCAAAGTATCCGTTTATTGGCAGATGGTAATAGCTGTATAATTCTTGGATGAAACTGAGCTAACTTTTTATTTAGGTGCTCGCTCGTTTACCAAGAATTGCGTTGTTGGCATTCAAGCAAACGAAAAGCGCATAAACACCTTGTTGAACGAATCTTTGATGCTTGCCACAATTCTGAACTCCCATCTTGGTTATGACAGTGAGTTTCGGGGTCTATTTCCGAATTTCAGTTTGTGATTACGATGCCCATATTGTAGATGTTGCTAAATGTGCAAAGAAGGCTCACAAGGAAGGAACGACGTTGAAAGAGGCGACTGTCGCCCTTGGATTCTTGACTCCTGAGGAATTCGACGAAAAAGTTCGACCAGAGTTGATGCTGTATCCTGACAATTGAATTATCTGTAATAGACAGAGGCTTAAGGGGTACATAACTGTGTTCATGAGTCACAAAGAATTAGGCGGCATCTGAGAAACGTGAAAATTGATGTCAGCAGTTTCCTGTTTCAGCTTGCTAGGTAGTGAAAATGAGAAGAGATCATGTCGTACATATCTGTTTGCATTCTCAGTGACAGCAAGCATTCCCACTTGTTGCTTCCTCTTCTTTCCACTTTTTCCTTCGCCCGGCTTCACTTAGCGAGCGTTCGTTGTCATCGTCGTCCGTTTCTTCGGGCGCTTGCTTTGCTGTTTCTCTGATTCCACGAGGCGTGCATTGCAATGTCCCTTCGACACATTCTAAATGACGAGTCAGTGCCCGTACATCGTCCGCCCTACCCATCTTCTTCCCGGACTTTCCCTAGCGAACATATTCACTATTCAGACGATGCCCGACATTCTCCCCGCCCTCCTTCTCCGCCGCGGTCCTACGTGTCTCAGCGATATTCCCCAGACTCGTTAGGTGGCCAGCCATACTATCACTCTGCAACTCAGTACGAACCTGGTTGGGATTCCCGTTCGAAAGAGTGGAGTCCAGAGGGTCACACGTCTTACGTTGGTGAAGGTGGACAGTATGCCTATGACCAAGATCATGTTGTTTCTCCAGTCGAACTCTCTTCAAACTATCATCTGGAAGACGAGCAGGACGATGATGTCATTTCAAAGAAAAAGCGGAAGGGAGGCGATGAAGATGCTGAATATGTACCATCGAAACCTAGACGGGTATGGATTTTCAAATTTGTTTCTTTTCACAACCAATTCTGACCGCAGTCAATCCAGCGAAAGTCGCGCAAAAGCAAGGAACCGCGTTCCACGACTGAAACCACAAAGGAGAACATGCAGCAAGCCACGGCTGACGAAACTCCTGCCGAATCCTCTGATCTGGAGGACTGTCGAGAATTATGGACGACTGAACTAGGAAATTATGTATTAGAAACAAATGAACGGCAGAGTCAGGTTGCACAATATTTTTGGTCGAGTGCTCTGGTATGTATCCCTTTCCCCCCTGAACCCAAACTAATAGCAAGTAGGAACGTAATTCGGTGACAGCTTCAGAACTCTCTCATCACTATTCTAGGAGGATAGAGAGCATGCCTTTGGCCCCTCCAACACCGCCTCTCCCCGCAACGCTGGAGGGTGACTTTGGAAGGATGATGGCGAACGGTGTCAGGATAAACGGTCATGATTATGACCGTCGCTTTAACCCAAGTGCAGAGAGGGCAGCGCTTGACTTCGAGCGCGAGATGCTCCAAGACATCCCTCTAAAGAAGAAGCACACGGACAAAAAACGACAACACATCCCGGAATCTGAAATCTATAGTCATGGTGAGCAGATGGGTTTACCGGAGGATGTTTCTGGGCCTTCGGTCAAAAGGCGCAAGTTAGAAAATGGATTGGCGACGCCCATAAATGGCGCTGATCATGAGTTGGGTCAAGAACCCTCTATCTCGTTGAAGTTGTCTCTGTCAAAGTTGAAAAGCAAGGCCAGGCAACAAAGAGAACTAAGTCATGACAGTGCGTCCGCCACCGGAACACCGAAAACAAGAAAAAGACCTGGCCAAAAAAAGAAAACAGTCTTGGCTTTGGAGGTTGAAACAGAGTATGGTTCGGGACCTGCTTCTCTTCTTGGAGATATAACGCCCTCCGCATCAAGGCCTAGTTCTCCTGCGCCATTAAACAATTCTATGGTGTATGGTTTGGATGAACAAATGCCGCCTTTGAAGAAAGCGAAGAAGGTTGACGATGCTACTTTGGTCAAACGAATCAAAACTCTGGAAGAATCTCAGAAAAAAGTTTGGACCAATATTGCGCGCAGGGACATCGTCAAGGTGAGTCATCAGTTCTAAATAATCATGGTAGTCTGAGCTTTTTTCCAGGTCTACAAGTATCATACTTCTAGCTACCAGGGGCGTCAAGGACAAGTGGAACGAATCGCTAAACTGGCTTCAATGCAATCCCGGAAACCGTTCACCAAGACTGCCAAGGCTAACAAGGATATCCAGGCCAAGGCCAAGCGTCTCATGCGCGAAATGCAGGTGTTCTGGAAGAAAAACGAGAAGGAAGAAAGGGATTTGCGCAAGCGAGAGCAGAAGGAAGCGATAGACCGTCTCAAGATCGAGGAAGAGAAACGTGAAGCAGCACGGCAGGCCCGTAAATTGGAGTTCCTCATTTCGCAAACGGAACTTTACAGCCATTTCGTTGGTAGCAAGTTGAAGAGTGAGTGAATACTTGGTCGATTGTTCTAGAAATACTGATCCCTTTCTAGCTGCCGAACTTGAAGGCGACGGAGGAGCTTCCGTCCCAGCGGGAGCCCATGATATTAGCGGAGACGACCCAGGCCCTCTTCCCGAGATTAACTTCGATGATGGTAGATATTTTTTTTTGTTCGTTAATTTGGTGTTCAGATTCCGATTGCAGAGGATTCAACCAATCTCCATCGACATGCAAGGCAGAACGCCCAAGGAGCAATAGCGTTGGCCAAGCAACGTGCAGAGCAGTTCGATGCGCAAGCGGCATTGCAGCGCAAGACTAATGAGGCTTTGAACCTGGCTAAAGCACAGGCTAATACTAACGAGGGACCGTCCGCGGATGCAACGGAATTGGTTGAATCGCACAACGCCAGTGAACCGAAAGCACCATTGGTTGATTGTTAGTCTTTCTGCTTAGACATCTAATATTATATTCACAACTTTGCAGTGGACTCTGACGAGCTCAACTTCCAAAATCCGACATCGCTGATGGGTCCCTTGACTATTGGCCAACCAAAGATATTAATGGCTCAATTAAAGGAATATCAGCTCAAGGGTCTCAATTGGCTTGCCACTTTGTACGAGCAGGGTATCAACGGGATTCTTGCTGACGAAATGGGTCTCGGCAAGGCTAGTGAAATCCCTTGTTGCATTCTCTTGTTGCTAATGTAAACTTCTATAGACTGTGCAATCAATCTCATTGCTTGCCTATCTGGCAGAAACCCACGACATCTGGGGCCCTTTCCTAGTTGTTGCACCGGCTTCCACTCTCCACAATTGGCAGCAAGAGTTGACCCGCTTCCTGCCCCGGTTGAAGGCAATTCCCTATTGGGGTAACGTCAAAGACCGAGCTACTCTTAGAAAGTTTTGGAGTAAGAAAGAAATCAGCTATAACCAAGATGCACCATTCCACATCCTTGTCACCAGTTACCAACTTGTAATTCGTCTTCTCTAAGCTACACCCCGTACTTCACTCATATTTGATACAGGTCACTCAGGATCAGCAATATTTCCAACGTGTCAAATGGCAATATATGATCCTTGACGAGGCTCAAAACATCAAGAACTCAGCTAGTGTGCGATGGAAGACACTGCTCGGTTTTCAATGTCGTAACAGGCTCCTGTTGACTGGGACGCCCATCCAGAATTCAATGCAGGGTATGCCACCGTCCTTTACGTTCTTTATGTGTCTTGATCTTTGTTTTTAGAATTATGGGCTCTGCTGCATTTCATTATGCCCAGCTTATTTGATTCTCATGACGAGTTCAACGAATGGTTCTCGAAGGACATCGAGAATGCTGCTGAAAATAAAGGCAGCAAACTTAATGAACATCAGCTTCGCCGTCTCCATATGATTCTTAAACCTTTCATGTTGCGACGCGTTAAAAGACATGTGCAAAATGAGCTAAGCGAAAAGGTAACTAGTATTGTCAAATTCATACTTTCCGACCTAATGATTTCTAGATTGAGATTGAGATATATGTTGATCTTAGTGCCCGCCAACGAGCGCTCTACGCTGCTCTTGCGGCCAATGTCTCTGTAGCTGATCTCTTGGAAAAAGCTGCAAACATCGGTGATACTGATTCAGCACGTTCACTTATGAACCTCGTCATGCAATTTCGCAAGGTCACTTCTCCTTTCACTTCTTTAAGAACACTTTAGTTTACTGTCCCACAGGTTTGTAATCACCCCGAATTGTTTGAAAGAGCAGATGTTACAGCACCCTTTTCTTTTTGCGAATTTGGACGGCCAGGTCCTCTCATGAGGGAAGGAGATTTTGTGATACTCCCGTACTCTACTCGCAATCCCATCGAGTATTCCATTCCGATGCTCTTTTACCAAGATGGCGGTTTCGTAGACATTCCATCAGAGACATCCCCCTCTCGCAGTGGCATTATGGCAAAACTAATGAATATATGGTCAACGGATTGGATCCATCACTCCTTGTATCACGATGGTGGCTACCTTTAGTTGTTACTTATCACTCGTGGTTCTCACTCTTATTTAGATATGTCGTCTTCTTTCGCATTTTTGCGTTTCCTCCGTCTCCCCTCATCGGAAGCCCATCGAATACATGTTTCCTCTGTAATGCGCAGATGTCTGATTGCACAGGAGTTGGAGTCGATTCTTCCAGATTTCCGTTACGCATCGTGAGTAGCTTGTTGTATGTTGATAAAATTGTCTTGCTAATTATTCCTAGTGAACCTGATTTCTTTACTCATGCTGTCGTAAATCAACTATTAATCACCCCGTCTTCTGCAATTGGACATCATAGCGGAAGTTTGAAGCTTCCCGAGCCTCTTTCTATATCTAGCTCATGCTGGCAATCGTCTTGCTTATCCAGGCGCGCAATGAAATGGTACACTCCATCGGTAATTGCACCTCCACCAACCATTTACTGCAACGACCGGACATTTAATGAATGGCAAGCCCAAACGCGCGATGCCCCGCTCGAGTCCTTGGTGTTATATGGTTTGCCTCACCATATGAGAGACTCCGAGGCTGCCTCGCACTTGTACCACAGCGTTGTTCCTGTAATTTCACCCACTGGATTGGTTAATACCTCTCCAATAGATCAAATACCCATGTCCAACATGCTGGTACCAGAAGCCAAAAGATTGATCTACGATTCCGCAAAACTCTCGAGACTTGACAGTTTGCTTCAGGAACTCAAAGCTGGTGACCATAGAGTGTTGATCTACTCCCAAATGACGAAGATGCTGGACTTGATGGAGGAGTATCTTATCTACCGACAATACAAATACCTCCGGCTTGATGGTTCGTCGAAGCTGGAAGATAGACGTGATATGGTCATCGATTGGCAGACAAGGTAAGGTTTTGTAATGAGATATCATATGATGTACCAACTAATTGCAATTTACTGAAAGATCTGACATCTTTGTCTTTTTGCTCTCAACAAGGGCTGGTGGATTAGGTATCAATCTTACCGCAGCCGATACCGTTGTCTTCTATGATCACGATTGGAACCCATCCAACGATGCACAAGCCATGGACAGGGCACATCGTCTGGGTCAGACGCGTCAAGTCACAGTTTATCGACTTGTCACGAAAGGCACTATTGACGAACGCATCGTTCAGTTAGCGAGAGTCAAAAAGGATGTAAGTATCAGGTTTTCCGTGTTGGTTCTCTTCATTTGCCTAATAATCGCTTAGGTGCAAGATATTGTTGTCGGCAACAAGAATCTCACGGACGTCACGAAGCCCAGCGAAATTGTTCAACTCCTGCTCAATGACGAACAACTTGCATCTCTCGAATCTTCTAACCGATTGTCAGATGGTCAGGACGGAGATAAACAGAAACAAGCTGCTGTCCGAGACATGTGGAATGACGACGGTGATGATTTCTTCGGCCATACCACTGGTGTGGACCGTCAAGATGAAAATATTGCATCAGCACCTAAGGGGCGCAAGTCAGCAGCCTCAACCCGCGGTCGTAAACCAGGTCCCAAGAAAAGGGGTGGTACAAATGCTGCTACCTTTGATGATTAGCGGTTGCAAATAACTATCTTAAAATCTTTTCTGGTGTAATAGTCTTGTTATTTATTTTCCGTAGGATAGCACAGAGTAAAACACATCTGCCCCTCAGCCCAAGGTTTACAGCCCCAAATATTGAATTTTGTTACAAACTTTGTTGTCATGCTGCCCTGTGACATTGCAAAACTTCAGCTAACATTTCTCCCTCGTTTTTCGCGTTAGTTGAACTTCGCCTGGTCATCATCTCATTCTCATGTTCTTATACTCACAGTCTGCCATCTTCTGGGCTCAATTTACATCTACCATATCGGAGATTCGTTTGGCGCTGAATTGGCACTCAAGGCTGCATCATTACTCACGTCGCAACGCGTTAACTTGTCGCAAGAACTTTCGTAATGCCTCCAAAGAAGAAGAAAACGCAACTGAAACCCGTCGTGCGCGGATTTACGACTACTTCTCAACCGAAGAAAACTGTTCAGGATGTTGCACTAAATTCTTCTCAGATCTCCAGTGATGTCCAGCCAGAGGGATCGAAAAATCAAGCTCCTGAGTTAGCTCAGCCAGCTCCTTCTACTCCTAGCTTTGATCCCGACTCGGTGAAGAATCAATCCTTGCAGAATCTTGTAGACAAGTTGCAAGAAAAGACGGAGAAAGAGATAACGCGGTACACCTTCTGTCGATCTTTCCATATTTACCTTTCTCATGATCCTCGATAGATCTATCAAGGTTACATGTTCGTGAAATCCCTTGTAGAATACGTGACTCAATGCAGTGTAGGTCGTCGAAACAGAAAAGCGCTTTGCTCAGACGTTCCCCCGCTTGGACTTTGATTCTATTCTCACTGACAGGATTTTGAAGATTACGTTGAGTGAAGGAATCAAAGGTAGAAATAATTCTGATAATCTCTGCAATCTCTGATTCTCTCTTGTTACAGTCCCAAAAGCAATCGATGAGGCAGAAGACAAAATGATCGCTCGGCTTGGCATCACTTATGGCGTCCTTCGAAGGCTTGGTTTCACAGAAGTCATTGTTGAAAACTGTTTGAGAAACATAAGCAGTATCGAGTTGGAAGATGCTTTTGATTGGGTAACCTAGATCTTGACCTACTCTGCTGTTCTCACAATCCTCATCAGCTTTACTTGCATTGCTCTGAACCAGAATTACAGACCAGTAAGGTCCTCAATAACACCTGGCGCTTTAACTAACACTTGTTTTCAAAGACAATCTTGAGCGTGCGTATCCTAATGCATTGAAGCTCCGAGAATATGCAGGCGTTTCCCTACGACAGCATAGTACTCCACCTGTGACACCCCGCCTAGAATCTGAATCGTCATCGCGAAAGAGGTCTCCCGAACCTCGTTCTACAATACTACCCGCAATCGATCCCAATTTGATGAGTTCCAAACAGGTCGACAGTTGTGATATCAATTTCGACTTATTAGCGCTCGATGGCTGCTTACTAGATCCGGAATCCCCCAGCCCCACGACTGCTTTTGTCCGCACCAAGCTACTCTATGATTTTGCCCGTGCTAAATCTCTTTCCTCAGACAGCGAAGAGCAGCTTCGAGGGCAGATGGTCGCTCTGAGTAGTGATTACTTGTTTGACAAGAGGGAGGCCCAAGAGCTGTACGCTCGAGAGAAGGAACGACTCAATTACAAGCTCCTCCAAGAGCGACTACTTTCACCCCCGTCGGGAACCAAAACTACTAATGCTGCAAAGTCCACCCCCACCCCCAGTCCATACTGCACTGATTCACAGCAAGACTCTGACAGCGACGAATCCTCCACTGGGATGTTTGGTATCCTGGACAACCCCGATGCAAGTGAAGTCACCGTGAAAGGGATTACACTCAATCTTCGGAGAATGGACCTGCCGAAGCACTGGTCTGGCCCGACACCGAAAACCATGTTACGAGATTTTGTAATCAAGCAGGATCGATATGTCGCAATATCTTATTCGACTCTTTCAAAGCACAGCCGGGCAAGAAGGGCTAGTGTCATTATTTCTTGGCAGAGCAAAATAAGGGATGAATGGATGATGGATGATGTTGCCTGTCCCGACGATAATCAGGCCGAAAATTTTGTTGCAACAATCGCCCTACATTCACTGATGTATCCAATAAGCGAAGGCTTTGCATCTCCGACGCCTGTTAGTTCTATAACATCCTTCAGGCTGCTACCAGCTGTTTATCGAGGACTTTGGGACGAATTGGAAACGTCAAGGAGGATAAATGAAGACATCACAAATCGGAAAGTATGGGCCAAATTACAATCCATTCTTGAGGGCAAAACCCAAGTGAAAAAGGTAAATATTCTCCTGAAATTTCGTAAAGCTATGACAAATCATTCCTGCAGGCCTCTGAGAGGCAGACAAAACAATTGATAGAAAAAGGGTTATCTGCCTTGTTGCAGCCCACGATTGATAATACGATCGACTTCGGCGCTTTGGTCACTGCTTTCCAAGTTAGACAAGCCTCTCAGGCTTACGGAAGCATTCTGGTACGAGTTACTTCAAATCTAATGGATAAACATATTCACTCGTGAATTTTTAGACACAGCGCAATAGACTTCCCATCGCACGATATCGTGATGATATAATCAAACTGCTTGACGTTTCTCAAGTTTTAGTCCTAAGTGGTGAAACAGGATGGTAAGGATGCCCACCTCTCAACTCGTACTCTGCCTGATGGTCACGTAGTGGCAAATCTACGCAAGTACCTTCCTTCATCCTTGAGCACCATTTGTCTGTCGGCAAGCCCTGTAAAGTCATCTGCACGGAACCTAGACGAATATCCGCTATATCGCTTGCTCATCGTTCGTTCTTCCCTTTATTCAAGTGCTACAACCCTAAAAGTTCTACAGGTGTTTCCTACGAACTCTGCGACCCTCCTCAAGGGCCCAGTAGTCTGGTCGGCTATTCAATTAGATTGGAAAGTAATATTTCTCGGAATACACGCTTAGCCTTTGTCACCAATGGCATTGCTCTTCGGATGTTGGAAACTGGTAGTGGTCAAGGTACTGGATTGGATGATGTAACTGTAAGGATGTGTTTTTCCCTTCCTTCTCGCACTCACGATCTGTGGAGCACATCATTGTGGACGAGGTAGGTCTGGTCGTTGTTCACACCCGAATAAATTATCTGAAGTGATTAAGGTCCATGAACGTTCGATCGAATCGGACTTCCTTCTAATTGTCCTAAAAGAATTGTTAGCTGGAAGGAGTGATTTGAAGTACGTTCTTGAAGTTTCACGTATCAGTCATGCCAATGCATTCACCTCAAATGAAGAGTAATATTGATGTCGGCAACTTTGGACGCTGAAAAGATCTCAGGTTATTTTGACAACTGTCCGACTCTACATGTACCAGGTCGTACCTTCCCTGTCACTGTGCAACATCTTGAGGATGCCATCGAATATACCAGGTGGTCGATAACAGAAACATCTCCTTACGCGCATCGATGTAGGGCGTTTGACAGTTCTCTTCGACAATTAATTGATGTGCTTACAGGGTCCGACAAGTTTTCTAAAGGAAAAAATCGACCCGACTGGACAGAAGACCGCGCGACACTAGATGACGACGACGATGATGCTCCTAGTACAAGTCAAGGAGATCTCAAACTCGAAAAGCGTTACTCCCCTGAGACAATTGCAACCTTGAATATCATCGATGAACGCTTGATCCCATACGATCTTATTGTTCGCTTACTCGAGAAGATATGCTTCGAAGATCAACATTACAAGCCCTTCTCTGCAGCCGTTCTTGTTTTCATGCCTGGATTAGGCGAGATCCGTCGGCTTAATGATATGTTGATTGAACATCCTTTGCTTGGGTCGAGTGACTTCAATCTCTATCCTTTGCATTCGACTCTTTCGAACGAATCGCAAGGAGCAGCATTTGATATACCCCCGCCTGGAGTGAGGAAGATTGTCATAGGTATTTATTCAACCCACACTTTGCTTTTGTGTTGTTTATTGTTGCAATGTAGCAACAAATATTGCTGAAACAGGTATTACAATTCCGGACATAACATGCGTGATCGACTCGGGAAAGCACAGAGAAATGCGGTACGGCACTCTTTTTGAGATGATATAGAGTCATTATTAAATTATTTCTCCGTAAAGATTTGACGAGAAGCGGCAAATCAGTCGCCTTATAGAAACCTTCATAGCTAAAAGCAATGCTACACAAAGGCGCGGTCGTGCCGGTCGAGTCCAGCATGGGCTTTGCTTTCACTTGTTTACGAAGCTTCGATACGAGACCCAAGTAAGCACCGTCATTCTCCTATCCGGGGAAAAATTAAGTTCCATTATTGAGATGGTCGAAAACCCAATTCCTGAGATGTTGAGGCTCAGCCTCTCCGATCTGGCCTTAAAAATAAAGATCCTGAACGTCAAATTGGGAACGTCAATTGGGGAAGTTCTTTCTCGTGCATTGGATCCTCCAACTGCCATCAATGTCCAGCGTGCGGTCTCCATGCTCGTTGAGGTCAGCCCAACCTGCCGAGAGACAGCCCTTTTGTCAATTAACTTATACCCGTTAGGCTCGTGCTCTAACTACAACAGAGGATATAACTCCCATGGGTAGACTATTGAGCAAACTCCCGACTGACGTTCACCTTGGCAAATGTTTGCTTATTGCCACTGTCTTCCGTTGTCTGGACCCAGTTCTTACTATTGCTGCAACGCTCAACTCTAAATCTCCTTTCGTCGTGCCAATGGGCTTGGAGAACGATGCAGACCGTGCAAAAGCCTCTTTCTGTACAGGCGAGATGATATCCATATGATACTACAAGCAAGGATTGACCGTTTCTAGATAATTCCGACTTCTTGACTATTCACAATGCCTTCTCAAGTTGGCGACGTGCCTGCGCTAATCCTGCGTTTGTGGGGAAGTTTTGTCGTGCCAATTTTCTCAGTCACAAGGTAAGTCTACGCATCTCTAAATTCGAGCAAATTATAATACAGTGTTCCAGAATTTGCAGCAGATCGAGGAACTGCGTCAGCAATTTCTTGGGTAAATGCACAGTTCTTCCCGTCTTCTATTCTGACTTTTGCGATTAGTTTCCTGATTGATTCATCGTTCATCCAAGCTGATAAAAGTTTGCTCAAGGAACTTAGCCGGTAAATCCAGCCTTCGAGTCTGCTGCCATTACTAATGAGGACCGGTAGTGCTCGTTACGCTAGGAATAAAACACGGTTTGTATCCGTCCCAGCCGAGCTGGATATTAATTCCAACAACCCAATTCTAATTCATGCTGCAATAACTGCCGGATTGTACCCAAAGATCCTCTCGATAAACAGCAAGAATCGCGAACTGCGCACTATCACAAACAATCAATTTGTTTCTTTCCATCCAACTTCTGTTAACTTCGGCAAGAATCCTGCAGAATTTGGTGTTAACCACCTTGTTTACTTCACTATAATGTAAATGATCTGCCCCATTAATTACAGCTGTTTACTCATCGCTGCAGGCATTCGAAAAAACTCTATGCCTGGGAAACGGGACCTGTCGACGATCTCGCTCTCGTTTTATTGTGCGGTGACTCTGAACACAAGGTACGATCCAGGAACACATTTCAGAACTCAACTAAAAGTAAAGTTCAGTTGTTAGCAGATACCGTTTCCATTGACCGCAAGCTCAGATTTCAAGTCCCTCCAAGAGTTAATTTGGCACTGAAAATACTCCGAGAACAGCTTGGAAATCTCCTCGCGCAGCAGTATCAAGGCAAGATACTCGGCGAGCTGCATAATGTCTGGAAAGAAATTGGTCTGCTTGCGATGGGGCATGTCAAGGTAGATCCAGACGAGAATGAGACACTTTCGGTGGCGTAGATTCTTTCTATGATGTAGTCAGTGTCTATGTCGATTAGAAGTCCAAAGTTCAAGAATGAATGTTCCATTTCTTAGATCCACCCTCATTAACGGGACTGCATATTTGAACCTATGATAATGATATGAAGTTTACAATGACCACTTAACTTTAGCAGACATCGAACAGAGTTGAACACGACAAGGAGCGCTTCAGGTGCAATTGCAACAACAGGCCTCCATTACAACACGTACAGAAGTATTCTAAATTCCTTTCCGGCATATCTTCAATGGCTCGTATATTCTTCATATTTGTTTGACGATGTAGTTAGCCGATCCAAACTTAGAGGTGAGTACTGATGATTTCCACAGTGGAAAGGACTGGAATGAGTAGCATGAGAGTGATGACATGTCGACAGAGATTCCCATTTCGACTAGATGGGCAAAATGCTCTAGCCAATTGATTCGCATGGAAGTGAATTTTAAGGGCAAGACCTAGAAGCGCATAATATAACCATAAGGAATGTTTTCAATCTTCATCCTCGTCATCATCAGCGCTAATTGAATGGCTTATCAGCAAGTAGTAGCAGGTTATTGGGAAGAAAGACACACGTAATATTGTAAAATCGCAGTTGATAATTATCCTTTGAGGATGCCACGACGCTAAAAATTGCTTAAGCGGGACAGAAAGCAAGAGAAAGATAATTGCTTACCGAATCCAATCGCGAAGGCTGTTCTTTTTCAAAAACTTTTTCGTCAAATATTTGAGGTATCGCTTTGAAAACTGGATGTTTGACGTGACTGTGATCTTGTTGTTACCTATACTGGGCGATCAATGACCCATACAGGCGATAAAAGACTCAACACACCATCGCGTACGACCTTGACAGCCTCGCCTAGGTGACCAGCTTTTCCTTCGACCTTTATACGGTCATGAAGAAACTTTTCGAAATCAGCACCGTCAAAGACACCGTCTGCCGCAGGTTTTGAGTAGTCGATTACGAATTTGTGCTTGATGGCAGAAGAACCCTTGGTTGGAGCTGTTTTCGGCTGATGAAAAAAGACGGTGTTAGCCTACTGAGAAGAGAACTCAGCAAAGCGGTTGTCCGTCTAACTAACCATATTGACGGACTTTTTTAGAGAACGAGATAAAATGTGTGTGAGTTTGGGTTGACTATATAATTCAAGTTAAGGTTTCGGGCTTTGCCGACATTGTCTCCTTAGTTGGATTAACAAAAATTCATTTAAGGGCATTTGCCAGTATCATCGACAAATGGCGTCTGCATTGACAAGAGAACAGGTTGCTACTGCGCAACGCGACGGCGACTTTTCTATAAAGTCAGAGAAATCTATTCCTGCACTTGATACGTCCCAATGGCCTCTCCTCCTCAAAAACTACGACAAACTTCTGGTGCGTTCAAGTCACTTTACGCCAATTCCTTCGGGTTGCAGTCCTTTGAAGCGCGACATAACTTCATATGTCAAGTATATGATTCAACTACATTTATTGAGATTTTTTTAAATTGATATTTGGATCAAGGTCCGGTGTTATAAACTTGGATAAACCCTCTAATCCTTCCTCACATGAAGTCGTCGCCTGGCTGAGACGACTCTTGCGTGTCGACAAAACAGGCCACAGTGGGACACTAGATCCCAAAGTGACTGGCTGTTTGATTGTCTGCATTGACCGTGCAACTCGGTTGGTGAAGTCTCAACAAGGCGCAGGTTTGTAATACATTCGTACGTGAGAGAGAGGTCTTGTATCTAATCTGTTCATCTAGGGAAGGAATATGTCTGCGTTCTCCGACTTCATTCTTCATTACCCAACCCTGCTGCCCTTCCTCGTGCCCTGCAGACGTTGACTGGTGCTCTGTTCCAACGCCCGCCTCTTATTTCGGCCGTTAAGCGTCAGTTACGAATAAGAACAATTCATGAGTCCAAACTTCTTGAATTTGATGAAAAGAGAAATCTTGCCGTGTTTTGGGTATCATGCGAAGCAGGAACGTATATTCGTACTCTTTGCGTGCATTTGGGTCTTGTCTTGGGGGTTGGTGGCCACATGCAAGAACTACGCAGAGTGAGGAGTGGTGCAATGTCAGAGAACGACGATATGGTCACTATGCATGATGTTTTAGATGCCCAATGGTTATACGATAACACGAGAGATGGTACGCCATCGTTTGTTGTCTTTATTGTTGCTAATTATCGATCAGAATCTTACCTTCGTCGGGTCATTAAACCTCTGGAGAGTCTTATGGTTGGATACAAAAGAATTGTTGTCAAAGATAGTGCCGTAAACGCAGTCTGCTATGGTGCTAAACTCATGATCCCTGGGCTGCTGCGTTACGAGGCAGACATCTCCCTTTACGAAGAAGTCGTTTTGATGACAACGAAAGGTACGCATGCATTACTACATACAACCCCTTAAAATTTTATTGACGTGGCTTAACAGGCGAAGCCATTGCGCTTGCCATCGCCCAAATGTCAACAGTTGAGCTTGCGACTTGTGATCATGGAGTTGTCGCGAAAGTCAAAAGGTGTATCATGGAGCGTGACACCTACCCTCGTCGCTGGGGTCTCGGGCCTGTTGCCCTTCAGAAAAAGAAAATGATCAAAGATGGCAAGCTGGGCAAGCACGGTGAGAAAACCGATGCAACTCCTGCAGAGTGGACTCGTGACTATCGCGATTACAACCGTGAGGATCAGGGTTCCACATCTCAACCAGGCCCTGCTGCTGTTCCTGAGCCAGTCTCGATTCCAACAGAGGCTGCCCAGCCCCTACCCGTTCCTGGTACGTCGACCAAGGAAGAAAAAGAGAAGAAACGGAAGCGTAAGTCTGAGATTCCCACGACTGAAGGTGGTGAACCCTCAGGCGTCGTTGCTACTGAGGAAAAGAAAAAGCACAAAAAGCAAAAGAAAGAGGAGGCAACAGTCGAAAGTGAAGAAGCCAAGCAGGAGAGAAAACGCTTGAAAAAAGAGAAGAAGGCCAGAGAATCACAAGGTGGCGAATAGTTAGACATTTCTGTAAAGTTGGTGGTATAATTCTATTCATTCTCACTGGCTTTCAACCAAATAGAATAATATAATAAAATCACAAATACTTTCTTGACAATCGTAATACCCGAAGAACGGGGGAAGTGGTATAAAAGTGTCCCGACATTATAGAAGAAACGAACTACTGCTACACCAAAAGACATCCAGCATAATAAATTTACTCATTCTTTGGTCTAAGACTCTAAAGCATGGCAACGAGAAGGGCACCAAGAAGAATTTTCACACATGCACTGCTGACGGTGGTGTGGGTAGCAGCACCTGTTGATGGAGTAACACCAGACGTTGAATTGGCAGCCGAAGTTCCGTTGAGTGCCTTTGCAACGTTTTGGAACGCCTGGAAGCTACGTCCCGAAGACTCATCGGAGTTAATGGCACTAGATAAGTGTAAATAAAAAAACCGAGGTAAGAAAAAAAACGACTTACAAAACCATTCCTTGACCACAGTGGTTCCCTTGCCTACAATATGCCCAAAGAGGAGCCGTGTCTTTAACGGTGAAGTTCCAAGTGGGGAAGGTCGTGGCAGAGTCGGCAACGGGCGTGCTATACGGACTGTTCAGAAGACAATATTGAGATACAATTAAATTATACTGACAATCCAGAGTCGAATCCAGTAGCTCCATTGACCTTGAATGGTCGGCATGGGTCGTCAAAGGTGGACTGAGTCACCGTATGGTTCTTTTGGCGGCTAACACCAAACAAATTAGTCCATCATTGTCAGAAAGAAAACTTGCGATTTGAAGACATACAACTCGAAAACGATGGTATCACGAGGAGAAGCAGAAACACGAGGCGGATCGAATGTGAGCTTGCCGGGTCCGCCAACAACGACATTGTGGATTTGACCCTGTGGAGAAGCAGGTGTGGGACCGGGAGAATTGGGATACGAGTTGTAGGTCGTAGTCCAAACTTCCGAGCCAAGGGTGATAACCTGCGTAACAGTAGAAGGAGTCGGGGCAGCGGGAATGGTGAGAGACCCATAAGCAGCAGTCGTAGCGCCACCGGACAGACTAGCACCGACAGCAAGGGCTGCCCTCTTGAAGTTAGCGAATGAGTTGGGAGCCCCATCAGCACCACAATTGATAGCAAAGACCATTCCAGCACCACAATGGCTGGTTGGGAGATTAGCCGCCTGGGCGCAATAAACCCAGATGGGTTCGGTCTGTAGATCACGTAAATAATTTGACTTTTGAAAGATATGTGAAAAAAAAAAACGGACGTCGTTAACGGTCACTGTATAAGTTGGAAGAGTAGTCTGGTTGGCCGGAACAGGATTGCTACACGATTACATATTAGTGAGATAATTTTACCAACTCTGAATAGAAAGTCAACATACAATCCCGAGTTGATCCCTCCACTTTTAAAACCACAAGGACTTGCAAATGATGATTGTGTCACCGAATGGTTCTTGGGATTGAAGTGGAAGACAACTTGGTCACCAGCGGAAGCAGCCTGAAAAAAAATTGAATGTAAAAAACCAGTTCCAACAAGATATTGATTGGTACTCACAATTGCTTCCGGCGAAAAAAGGAGTTGTCCACCAGCACCTACTTGGACCTCATGAACGGCTGCAAAAGCTACGGGCAAGAGCGCCAGGCTCAAATAAGGTGAAAAGAACATCGCAGACGACAACGGCAGGGAGTAAGAGTGTTCGAAAAAGAACAAAGAGAGAAAGGTATTGCACAATAGGGAAGTTATGTTGGGGTTTTATATGAGGAGGGTTGCCTAACAACCTCTTCATTCCGAGAAGACCGAATAACATAATAAGAACCCTGAAGGCGCACTACTTCAAGGAAGCAGATTTTTACCCCTCGGTGGTTGGTGGTCGTCTCAGTTGGATTTGAGTGACCGGGCTGTGTGTAAGATAATTTAAAAACCTACATGCTGTTCAGCCGCAAGGGTGCGCCGATAGCTGACACAAAGCGCTGGCAATTAAGGGGTCTGTCAGGACAATGGCGATAGATCAGAAAAGTATTTCCATATGACAGCAATCAGCAAAATGCTAGGCTGCTAGCTTCATCGAGTGGGGCCTGTTACCTTATACTGCTACCAAAACTAAAAGTTATACATATGATTGGTAGATTATTTATTTTCAATAATCATTGAATTACAAATAAGAAAACTAAAGTCGGTGAACATCATATCGATTGACTTTGCTGTACTCAGTTGTGGGAGGTTTGACTTTTTCCGGAGACGTTGGTGTTGGTCAGGTGAATGCGCTGAGTGCTCAAATGATAAACAATTAAATGCCTGATGAAATTGTCTTGGTGAATTTTGAGTGGGTAGTTAGAACTGTCTGTCTTTAAAAGTATTTCCATGACAGCAATTTCTGCTTCTCCTTAATTTCGTCCTTCACAGTACCCCACATTGCATCGTGCCCGATTTTGACCGCAAAAATGCATGTTGATTACCCAGCAACAATGAGACATTACAAGTGGCGGGCCAACATGTTATTTATCTTGCCTCCAAGCCAAGATTCTATCAATGGACATTATACCATTTGACTTTATTCGTCCCAAAGAAGAAATATCGCCCCGCACAATTCTCAACACGACACTGCAGGATCTCATGGATGGGAACCTCCTGTCATCACCGATTTCATCCTATGACCTCAAAGTAAACCCTGAGCATCCGGACGAAATTCATGTCAAGCATCATCGACCATATCCGTTTCGCTATAAGGTGATTTTCCATTTGTATATAATACAATTCATTCCTAATAATCAACAGTACATCAAAAACGAAGTTGAAACACTGAGGGGTGAAACCCGCAACCTGCGCATCGATTATGCAAACACCCGCCATGACCTTGCAAACACCCGCCATGACCTTGCTCTCCTCGGGAAAAACTTCCAACAACTCTGGAACGAGTGGGATGCAAACCGTCAGCAGCAAGAAGCTGAGAAGGAGAAAATGGTAGATTGGGAGACTAGGTCCCGCATTGCCCAGGGCGAGTTTCTCCCCTATCTCGTATCTAAAGCTGACTTATAGGCTATTTTTCCTCTAGGTCTAAACGACAAATGGGTTCCTCTTGTTACACAGGATTATAACCTTCTGAAGGATAACGGAATTAAATATCGTGAGTTGTGCTTAACTCCTCTTGTGATTGATTCTAATATGATAAACAGTTCCACATATACTGTCAGTATGGGCAGTAAAGGATGCTGCACCAAGTTTTTTGCATCAGAAAGAGGTGGACCAGATGTGTCGCAGAGCTGATTTATTTGAAAGTAAAGGTCTTGGTTTTGTCGTTGACCGTGTATGGCATTCCATCACCACCGCTGATCGAAACACCATGATTGCGATGTATCTCAGCACACGTAGCCACCCACGTAAATCTGTTGCTCACCCGTCTCTAACAGGTGACGAAGGCCGGCGCGTGATAGAAGGTGATTCTCGTCTTTCCACAGAGGAGAAGGGTGTTGCTTGTGGAATTATCGAAACTGCCGTTGATGAGGATGGCAATCTGCTGTTCTCCGACTTCTAGCCACCAGAAACTACCCTGTAACTCAGACTCTTGATTGTAATTTGAAAGTATTGTCTTTTAGTAGTATTTTTTGTGGTCATGGATTTATGGTTTGCAAGACGGGTCTGAAAAGCTTTTCAAGTGTCCTAAATTTTCTTGGTCACGGAATCGACCTTAGTTCAAGGGAACAATACTGTTAGGAGATCTCTATTATAGACATTTTGTCCTTCTGTAAACTTGCCAAGGTCTGGATAGAAAGGGACCAGAGGCGGTACCCAGGTACAATGATTACGCTAATAGACTTCGTGACTTGCGAGCTGGATGAACAAGTCCTTGAAGGACATGGCCCAGGTGTGACTCACATCGATTTGATAACCTCCATAACCGATGAGGAGAAATCAAGTGGAGCATAGAATCCTCGCAGCCCAACCCCGCTACACCCAAAGCAATGTATTTGACGATCGTGCTTGCAGGCATCCTCCAGCATCGTCACAACGGAGTCGCAATGATATGCCGACTGAGGACCGACATATTCGAGGACGACGGGGAGGGCCTTCAAATCGTGAACATTGAGCTCGGTAGTTCGATATTCGTTCAGAGTCATGTAAACGGACCGCATGTTTCAACGACGATGGCAATGTCTACAGTGCTGCAAACTCGACTTTGACGTTCCTGAACGTGGAGATTAGTCAAAAAGACATTCCGAGGACCCAAACTCTTCGCAATGTGGCCGAACGAATTGACAGTCGCTCGTCGAATGCCTTTCTTATGGGCTTTCAGGAGGTCGAGAAGCTCGGAGCAGATACGCATCCAATCACGGGCAGGATCTGCTATGGCCTGTCAAGTTGATGGACGCCTCCTGTACCTTCTCGTGTCTGTTTCGGAGGATGGAGCCAGGAGAACGCAGAAATTCCTCGTTCTATCTCTAGGACCAACGGTGTCGTTCTCTGAGAATTCTTCGTCAGGCTGAGTCGGCTCCTCCGCTTCTGGTGTACAGAGAGAAGTACGGTCATCAAGACAGATGTAAGACAGGAAAGAGGTTTGGATTCGAGCATGACATATTTGTAAACAAATAGAATCTATGTAGTGCAAGGTCGTGGGCAAAGAGCCGAGAGTCGACCTCACCGTGTTGAGATCGAAAAATCGACACGGCATGAAACAACGAGAAGGGGAGAACCCTCCTCGTCGCCGTCATATAACTGTAAAAAATGAATAAGATTAAGTATGTGAAAAGAAACAAAATAGCGTACCGAACTCACGTCAAAATTGAACGGAAATACGCCATCTTGTCGTTTCGAAAAGAACTCAGACGCGACGAGGAGAGACTGAAAATTGAACGGCCACAACGAGGAGGGGCATTCCCCCCCGTTGCATCGAAATAGATACAACGCAACGAGGAGGGTAATCCCCCCCTCGTCGTGGTACCTGCGGTGATTGTAGTTAGAAAAGAAAGAGAAAAAATAAACAAAGAAGGGCGTACCTTGCATGCCCATGCCCATTCCCGCGTCAGTCTTCCATTTTTTCTTTCTCCTTGAGTGCCTTGTTGATGGCGTCGTCGTCGTCGTGATGGGAAATGAGAGCCGCAACATGTGCCGTGATTGTCTCCAAGGCTCGATGTCCTTGTTTTGCTTGGGCACTCGTCTGCGTTGCGTTGCTCGTAGTTTATCCTCATCTGTGAGACGAAAGTCGTAACTGGATACGCGGGGGGTCATGTCGTGTGCGTAGGCATATCTGTGAAGGAATATGCGACTTCGGACGTCCACTACGGAGACGGCGTGTGGAGAGGAGTGTGTGTTTTGAACGAAGGCAAGGGGGTGTGGAGAGTACAAAAGGCGTCCAAGTTACGGTGTGCAGAGGGAGAAGGGGTGTCGAGGTGGATCAGTGGATCGGTGGATCTCCAGGAAAGTCGAGAGGTGTCTGCGGCCTATTTCTGTTTTTGGTAAGCACCAAAACTAAAAGTTATATTTATTTTCAATAATAAATTACAAATAAAGGGACGACCCTGTCGCCATAGCCTTGCTGTTCAAGTCATTTGAACTCAATTTGAACTGAAATAAATCAACAATTTACTCCCCACCATGCAACGCAATCGGGTTACATTGGTTGCTATTTCAATACATTTTAAAATCATTACATGGATAACGTAGTGTGGAGTTCGGCACCTCGAATTACAGGTCTGCGTGCCTGGATAAGACCGGCGCACGAAGGCTTGAATTTCATCATCGAAATTGCAAGTCGTCATCGCCGGACCATAAGAAAGCTACAGAGATAAGCACCAGAAAATTACACTTGTATTACACCATACGAAATAGGGCTCCTCCGATTACCCACCCATATCCAATAGTACGGGCTGCCAACGATGGCGGATACCAATAATCTAGAGAAAATAAGTGTCAGCAACCTCACAGACATATGCAGAACTTACATGCAGTTATCGCGTCTCGACTGTCAATCGAGGGCGAGTTTGTACTCGGCAATATTCGGCCAACCTATCATGGTTCAAGAGTCAATCTCCGCAGAAGTCAACAGCGCCATTCAAAATGGGCACGTAAAATACGAAAGAAAGAGTAAGGAAAGTGGAAGTGGGCGAGAACCTAGCAAACGACGAAGGTTAAATCCAGAAGTCGATGATGAAACCAAAAAAAATTGTGAGACATTGAGACATTTTACGGAGAAATACAAGGAACCTGACGGAACGCAGCACAAAGCACGAAGCAGCCAGTTGCAAACATGGTTGTGGACTCTGTATCAGCAAACATATTACCGCTGGTAAATGACTCAAGAGAATGGACATTTATGAATGAACACGGCAATACAGCGGTCACAGCAGCAGACGAGGTAGTGGAACAGCCCCTCGCAAGGGAGTTCGAGGCGCCTTCAGATGCAGCACCAGTCGACATAACGGAAAGACTCCTCGCAAGCGAGTTCCTAAATACTCCATCGCAAGAGACACTGAACAACATAATATCGGATTTCATCGACGCCACTGGTAACAAGGCATTGAAAACAGTACCATGTGGTTCATGTGCAAGAGAGATGAATGCAGACGAAAGTAACGAGATATCACTAAAGGACATACCCAACAGCCATCTTCTAATCCCGCACACGGAACATCCTGCGCACGAACTAGTCCATGGGCTTCTCATATATGCACCTGCGCTTGGACCAACGAAGAAGACCGTCCATATCTGTAACGAATGTCGAAACCAACTCAAAAAGAATGTGCGACCGCGACTTAGTCTGAGTAACGAGATGTGGATAGGGGACGTACCGCAACAGCTCAAAAATCTGACTCTACCTGAACGGTTACTGATAGCCAAATACTTTCCATCCGCATACATCGTCAAGCTGTTCCCAAAACACAAAAACGCGTTCACCTGGGACCGCAGTCAGATGCACAATGGATTGAGAGGTAATGTATCGACATACCGACTCGATCCTAGACAGGTTGCCAGTATGATAGATGGGAGACTGTATCCACCACCAGCGAAAATTCTATCGGCAACTATTGGAGTAACATTTGTAGGGCCAAAAGGCCATCGTGACCCAACGATGCCGGCGATGTTCAGAGTCAGGCGATGGAAAGTCAAGGAAGCGCTAATATGGTTGAAGGCCAACAATCCGCTATATGCAGATATTGAAATATCGGAGGAAAGACTCTTGCAGCTCCCTGAGGATGGCGTACCAGAAGAGCTGACAATGACAGCGAAATACTCCACGGATACAGAGGCAATAGATAAAGAGCATGATGGATATGTTCCAACTGATGCGGCGAATGACATCGAAGGTGAATACACGATATAACAATGATTTAAGATCAAAATGTCTCACTAGTAATATAAACATAGCTGCACATCAAATGTCGTTAAGGGAAGCAGGTCTAATACCAGTTGACGAAGACGAAGACGGAGAAGAAATAGGTAAGGTCAACACGTTAATCTAATTCAGGGAAAATAATCTATGAGTACAGAGGGGATAATCCCAATACAGTCGATGGGCGTTGTTGATGTTGAAGGGTGCGACATATCCTCAACGGAAATTATGGCTCACGCACTTGCAAATACGGTGGAACCACTGGCGAACTCGGATGATTATACTGTAAAAAGAGGAAGTGCGTTCGTGAATGAATATGCCAGAACGGATTCCGTGACGGGACTCAGGAACGACGGCGGCCCCAGTAATCCTAATCATTTGCTGGGTAGTTTCCCCACATTATTTCCCTACGGAAAAGGCGGATTCGAAATAAACCGGCCTATCAACGTACCCTACGAAACCCATGCTAAATGGACCATGCTCTACGCCGACAAGCGATTTCGCAAAGATTATCAATTTCCTTTCCAGATATTCGGAGTATGCCAAAAGAGAGAAATATGTCGATCCTCGGTGCTACAGATGAAGCGGCCGCAATTTACAAGACAGATAAACCTGATCTCAACCCTAAAACCCCAAGATCTATTAAAGGCAAGCCAGGAAGAGACACGCAAAGTGAAATTTAGCAATCCCGCAGTGCAAGCACTCAGGGACCAACTGGGCGCTGTCAGAACAAGGGTTAAAGGCACGGATGAAGCGAGACTACATGTCAGATCGAAAATATGGGGGACGAACCTGGTTCATAATCCACCAATGATTTGGATTACGTTAAATCCAGCAGATACTCAAGACCCCATAGCCCAGGTTTTCACAGGGGTTGAAATAGACCTTGACAACTTCTGTAACACGGCAGGGCCAAACAACAATCAAAGAGCCACCAACGTTGCTGAAGACCCCTTCTCTTCTGCAAAGTACTTTCATTTTATTGTGAAGTGCGTGCTGGAGATCCTGTTCGGGGTAACAAAGAAACCAAACGGACACATAGACAGGAAAGAAGGGATATTCGGGAAGCTTCAAAGTTACGTTGGAACAGTCGAGGCGCAAGGAAGAGGTACACTGCATCTTCATATGCTACTGTGGCTCAAGGATGCTCCGAGTGCAACGGAGATGAAAGCTGCATTGAAAAGCGAGAGTTTTCGAGATAAGCTAGTCAAGTTCATCAAGGGATCCATCCGGGCAAGCATCGGTGACATGTCCCACGACCAAGTTGCAGCCATTCCAAAGACACCGGGAATATCATATTCAAGGCCTCTCGATCCGAGAATGGCATCAAGCAACGAAAGCGAGGAAAGTGAAGAAAAACTTGTTCGAGCGTTACAGTATCACCAATGTTCATTAGCAACATGCCTCCGGGTCGTAAAAGGACGGATGGTATGCAAACGTAGAGCACCATTCAAAAGAGCTCCACGAGACTGGGTGAATGAGAATGGGGAATGGGGACCCAAAAGACTCTCCGGTTACCTAAACAACTGGAACCCTACCATCATGAGGACCCTCCGTGCTAATCATGATACAAAACTTATCATAGGTGGGGATGGCCAGACAGCAACTCTCACTTACTACATTACGAATTACGCAACCAAGAAACAACAACGATCATCAAATGCTTCCGCACTTCTGGCCAAACGATTAGCTTTCGTACGGAAAGAGGAACGCACACAGACGGACCTGAATAAACTCAACAGGAAACTTATACAATCGTGTGCCAATAGTCTGAGCCGGGATCGAGAGTTCAGTTCACCGGAAATCATCAGTTACATCATGGGATGGCCAGACGTGTACCTGTCACACCACTATGTTACAATATTCTGGGATGCCGCCGTCAGCACACTCAAAAGGACATACCCGGGTATCGAACCACGACGGTAAGGGAAAGCATTCATCAATTATACAATATCTATTCTTACACATACTGAAGGTACAGGAACCATGGTATCGATAACAACACTGATGAAAGCCTGAGGGTGAGTATTTAATTCACAGCTCAAGACACGGCAGTGCTAATAACGTGGACCAGGAGGAAACGGCAGCACTGACAATCGTAGACGGAAATATTGAACTCAAAGACCAGCTGAGGGACTACAGATTTAGGGGAGAGGAACTCACATGCATGAACTTCCTTGAGTTTATGCTGGAAACCTACGAAGATTCAAAAGATTCAAAAGATGAGGATGCGGGGTCGAGCAACATCCCTGTCGACAACAATCTTGGATCCCGAGGTCCTGGGAGACCACGCAACACGCGCATACCCTATCAAGAGGAAGCTGGAAAAGGCAAACGTTGCAGAATCAAGAGATCACAAGGACACGAAACACTACCCAGGATCGTGGGGAAATGGTTCTGCCGAAGCGATAACGAACTCGAAAGGGACTTATTCAAGGGAAGCATGCTGATGCTTTTAAAGCCATGGAGAAAACTAAACGAACTGAAAATCCCCACGGAGTCGTTCGAAGATGCTTACAAGACATTCATTTCACAAGCGAACGAAAAAACGCACCGAGTCGTCGCCAACGTACAATACTATTACGAATGCTCTGATGGAGCAAAAGCAGAAAGAAAGAAGACGAGCTCTCAGGATGACCAGACTGAACCAGACGATACCAACAAAGGCAACATCGATATAGAGATCGACGACACAGAAGAAATCGAAGATATTTACGAGGCAGCCACTGTTGAATTGAGGGAGATCACAGAAGAGGACATCGAACGAGCACAAATCATGAAGACGCAGGCTAGAGACCGACTATATGGCGAGTCTGCAGTCGCTCTGGGATATGACCTCGGATTCTTCAAGGAGTCCGATGAAAGCACCAAACCTATTAACACCGCCAGGAAAATGCAGGACGATGAAGGAGAGAAAATTCGGATGTGGGAAGCACAATTAAAGGCAACAACCCGCGAGCAGATAAACAGATATGGGGTGGCAGACATAACAGAAGAGCTGACCGAACCGAGACAGACCACAAATCTCGTAGAACCAGCGGTCACAACTTTTGAAGACATGCCAGCACGAGGAGAGCAGACCTCAGCAGGCCGCGACGCAGAAAGTAGCACGGAAAGGTTAGAACTTGCAAGACTGAACGAGGATCAACGAAGAGCACATGATATTGTCGAGGAACGACTGAAAGAGCATATGACAAGTGAGTCATAGAAAGACACACGAGGGAAAATGTACTGACCAAAAACCAAGGTGGACAGGCAGAGCAACTTAGGATGCTGATACTCGGAGAAGGAGGAGTTGGGAAAACAACACTTCTTCGTGCGATTACAGAGACCTTCCAATACTACGACAGACTTGACATACTGGCGAAATGTGCCACGACAGGAATTGCAGCCGTAGACATCGGTGCCTCGACCCTCCATTCCTGGGCGGCCCTACCCAACAACCTACCGAAAGACGATGACTGGCTCGAGAGGTCATCAAAAGCATCTGCAGACAAACGCCGAGCAAACATGAGAGGAAAGGAATTCTTGATTGTGGACGAGGTGTCGATGGAGGACAAGGTGACGGCGTACTGTCTGTCAGAAGTAATAGGGAAATCGCGCGCTGAGGAAGAAAAGGGACGACCCCACGAACCGTTTGGTTCCATGCACGTAATCAAATCGGGAGACTTCCACCAATTTCCACCAGTGGGAAACCCAACAGGAGCCCTATATGTGGACAGACCCAACAAGGACAGTAAACGAGCGCTACTTGGGAGAGAAATATTCCTTCAGTTCGACCAGGTCGTCATTCTGGACAAACAAAACAGGATAAGAGATAAGACCTGGGCAGACATATTGAGCCGCCTGCGAGTAGGAGAATGCAACGCGAAAGACATAGAGCAAATTGAAAAACTGGTGCTCACCAATCCAGCATGTGACATACCAGACTTCACAAGTGCACCATGGGACGAGGCAATACTAGTCACACCGCGGCATTCCGTTAGAAACCTATGGAACGAGCACGCTCTTGCGAAACACTGCGTGAAGACAGGGAATCAACACTACATAGTACCAGCGGAAGACATATCACGAGACGGAAGCGAGGGCCTATCTATGGAAGCCAGGTTAGCGATAGCAGGACTAGACAACAAAAAAACAGGAAAACTGCCTGCCACGGTCCATATGGCAATCGGTATGAAAGCCATGGTGCTACTAAACGTAGCAACGGAGGCGGACATAGCCAACGGGACCCGAGGAGAGATCCAGGATATAATCTTGGATGAACGAGAGGAACCAGCAGTGCCTAACGAGGACGGCACCATCAACCTGAAATACCCGCCAGCAATGCTGCTCTTCAGACCATACAAAAAGACGAACCTGACATTCCCAGGACTGCCACCCGGAGTCATACCACTCACACCTTCGCAAGCCCCATTCACAGTGACCGGAAGGACAAATAAAAAGTACAAGGTATCCAGGCGGCAATACGCCATGACATCCGGATACGCATTCACAGACTACAAGTCGCAAGGTCAGACCATTGAATTCGTAATCATAGATCTTGGAAAACCACCTACCGGAGCACTATCACCATTTTCAGCCTATGTGGCGCTTTCACGGAGCAGAGGCAGGGACACAATACGGCTGCTCAGAGACTTTGATCCCTGTCTCTTCCAACATCACCCGTCGGAGGCACTGAGAACGGAAATGACGAGGCTCCAACGTTTGAACGAAACGACCAAAAGGGAATGGCTCGCTAGAGGACAAGCATAGCTGCATGAGGGCGGCGCAGAGAGCTGATTGATCACGACATGATTAGACAAAATGTACACATACGAACAAACAGAGCTGGAAGATTCTTGCTAGGGTAGAATCTGAAAAAGGAAAGATAGAGAGAGAACGTGACTTTCTTCTATTTGCCAGCGATATGACGAGACGAAAGTAACATATACGAGCAAACAGGAGCTGGAACATTCGTCCCTTATATAGGTGATTTAGACGAGGGGAACCTTACTGTAAACAGCAAGGCCATTCCGCTTGCGAGCGCGGCGCTCACACGTGATCCCATCGCGATGCGTCCCGGGCGCTTCTGCCCTGGGAAGAGTGCCACAGCTGCTTTCATCCTCAGTTGTCACCCCACCCAAAAAAATATGTACAGTCGAACCCCTCATAACCCATACCCCTCGGTGGATGGCCCAGGGTATGGGTTATGAGGGGTCATGGGTTTTG
>QDKV01005394.1_pt1 | contig 102867 bp, 126 predicted proteins | sample 1861101 | NCBI WGS metagenome assembly QDKV01 (sample SAMN04275158, study PRJNA302643) | Fungus metagenome, whole genome shotgun sequencing project. | isolation source: fruitbody | host: Mallocybe terrigena | place: Sweden | collected 2013
CTCTATTTAGTTATCTGAGTGCAAATATACCACCAATTTTCTCCAAATAATTCGTGTTCTCGGGATACCCGATTTGTTGATTTTGCTTGTCCGCAACTGTACTCCGGGTTATTTCAGTCTCTATTACAAGGATGTATGAGTTGCAGTACGAAAGTTTATCGAGGAAGTTCTGGTTCCTGACGCTCAACTTGCGCGCGAGGAAGATGGCAAACGGCCTTCTCAATATGCCTTTGACGAAATAGGCAAACTAGAAATAATTGCAATGCGCCTTGGTCCCGGACCCCACCTCAAAGGGCGAACCTCAATGGGTGGCAAACCCGAAGAAGTGAGCGGCATTTTTGTGATGTCACGGTATTTCTGATGTAGACCACATCGATATTTTTCAGTTCGATTGCTTTCACGACTTCATTATATCCCAAGAATTAAGCAAGATACCATCTCGTGGTTATGTCTACGGAATCGGTGGTGGTACTTTCATTGGTGATGTTCTGTTGTGATTCACATTTTGCCCCCGACTCATCCTTGCGTAGGCCGATCATCAATTTTGGAAAACGTGGAGTGCGAGATAAGATCGAGCCTCAAGTTCTCGCAGGCAAGAAGTTTGTCGTGTTAGCTATTTCAGAGGCCTTTGCTGGTAGCGATTGCGCCGGACTGAACTGCTTCAAAGCTTTGTCAAAAGACTGGTTTGCATGCAATATAATGTCACTGAAATCGAAAGCTTCTTTTTTGTAGAATATTTCAACCAGTTTCAATTTCGCAACACGTTCAAGTTCCTTATCTGCCAGTGATGATTAAACCTTACACGAACACCACAGCCGTAGTCTGATGGTCTTAAGCGTCCGCCACCAGTCCAGCTTGCGTTTCGTTCAATGACGCGCTTCTCGTTTCCACCCTTTGGAATTCCAAGCTGTGCTCTCCTTGACATATCTCGCGTTGAAAGGACCTCCTTCTCTTCCTGTAAGCGCCTTTAATACACTAAACCCAGCACTCGCCAGTTTAGCATAGAAACAGCCTTTTTTGAAGCGTACTTGCGGGACTTTTCTGCCCCTGACAATCTTTGTCTGAACCTCCTGGATCATTTGAAACGGCGTACAGGCGCTTCGCCGGAAATCCAAACTGGAGGAATCACGGCGGATTCAACGTACTGGCGACCAGGACAGAAATTTGCTTTGTCGAATTTCATTGACGGCAGTGGAGCCTTGCACAACACAACCATTGGTCCTGAATTTTGGAAAATTATAGCGCTACTACCGGCTGATGCGAAAATCATTATGAATCTGGTTCTGTTTCTCTACTTCTGTTGAACTAGTACAACCAACCAACGTTACTATCTTCGTCATTAGAACCTCCGGGACAGATCGTACGATGGAGCTCTAACTATTGCAAGAGCTACAATGGAAGGCCTGAAGCCTGGCCAACTTGCGGCATTTGAGAGTACGTCTTGGGACCTTTCTTCTTGCTGTTCCGCTGTTAATTCAATGTAATCATACTGTTTTCAGGATTGAGCTTTTACAACATGTGGTACCCTATTTCCAACACGAATGGCCTGTGATTTCTTACAAAACTGATGAATCTACAATATCCCCAACAATCTCCTTAATCGTAGCAAATCCTTCTGGCGAAAGAAAGTCGATGTTCCAGGCTTCCTCGAGACAATCTCCCAAAGGGGTTGTAATGCTGCCTGTAGCGACGTCACCACGGTAAACACGAAGGTACGGCCCAACAAAGCTCAACCCCCACAATATCGGGAGTGGGCATTTCGCAAACAAGCTGTCGTATCTCTGGCGCATTTGTGCGTCGGCCTTGAACCGTCCATTGAGAGAAATATCATTTTCGACATGTGTTACGAGCAACGGACGACAGGCCATATCGGTGACTATGAGATAGATTGAATCAAAATCGAGTTTTTCGGGTGAGACAATGACTTCAGATGGGTCGAAACAGTGGAAAAGCAATCTAGTATACAGGCCAAAGTAGTGACCTGATGCTTTCACGGACCCGACAATGTCAACTATTTGAGCTGGCCAGGTAGTATTGGTTAAAAATGACATGCTGATGGGCAAGAACGTTACAGTCTTGTGTCTCAACTCTGGTGTTTATAAAATATCACGTGATTCTTGACCATTCTGAATCTTGATGTCATCTACAGACTATGCTCATCTCAGAAATCCACTGAGACTTCACCTATCTAAGTCATCTTAATGATTCCGCTTGTGAATGCCTAGCTCATTCTTATCTGCTACCAGCTGGCCGGAAACTGTGATCCATTCCTTTGCCTCGGGGAAACGACGACAAGTTAGTGAAGCTTAAGCGGTTGTTCGAGAGTGAGGCATGTTCCACCCAGGGGAACTGCAGAAGAACAGAACACTTAGTTGGTCCAATCATGGGATGTTGGCTGAAGGAGATTGTTGACAAAACCGACGAGCGAATGATGAGCTTGGACCAAAGAAGACTGGTGGTGGCAATCTAACATCGACCTCTTGCCGTGGGTGCTTCATTTTTGATTTTTTTGATGATATTTAATTGTCGTTTATTAGGAATCTCATGGTGGTCTTCTCTGGTAACTTGAGGTCTTTCTTTGTTCCAGTTTCACCTTTACCAAAACCAGGAACAGAGTAGAAAGAATAGAAGTAACATATAGGGTTTATCCCTTCTTCATATAAGTCCACTGCTCTGAATATAAAGGAACATTCAGTATTGTTCGTATGAAATAAGAAATGGTGAAAATCATGATTTTGATTCAGAATAACAATTAGAGGTATCTAAATAGTGGTATATCGATACTCGTCACCAATCAATTTTCGAACCAATTAGCCTGGACCATTTCATCCGCCAATCCGGCCCAATGCCATGCCTTTCTCCGTGCTTTCCGTCCAGAAAGCTCAGTTGCAAATCTAAAAAGTAAATCAACAACACGGCACCAAAAGATAGTACATAAAAAAAGTACCTGAGGCATTCGTCCAAGCGCCATTTAAAGCTCTCCGGTGTAGTCCCATTCACTTCTTCACCACTCCAAGCAGGCGTATAAGGCAAGCCAGGACAAATCCTCCTACTCAACGCATAAATCATCCCCGCAATGAACGCGTCCTGAGCCCCGACATCATCGATCATACTCCCGTCAGGATATCTTTCCCCAGGTGTTTCAGTTCCTTCCGAATCATTGTCATCATCTTCCATGGTATAATCTCCACTATCGCCAAAGCCATGACGTGTACGCGTCCTCTTACCCTTATAAGAATGACCTTTTTCGCTTTCTTCGTACGATGTATCACCCATGTACTGAGATGTAAAAGCCTGCGACGACGGCGTTCTGCTTCTTCCATCCGCCCAAAACTCGCTTCCACTTCGAACGGAACGCGCCTCTGGCGCATGCCCAGGATAATTCATCATTCCAGAATCATCCATAGTTGGGGGTTGTGCAGGAGTTTCTTCGACCCAGCCAGAGCTCTGGAAATACTCTCTGGTGGGTAAAGACAGGACAGCGCCGCCCTCCTGACCCCAATATGCAACGAGTAGTGCATGAGCAGGTGCTTTGGCCGCCATAGACAGTAAGAAAGCGCGAGGAGTCACTTCATAAAGTCCCGAATTCGCTTGTGCATATTGCTTATTAAAAAATAGCACATCTGCATGAGGTATCAGCTTGAAAGCCCATTAGATGGAGGTACCTCGTCCATTTGAATATAAAACATACCGCTTCAACTCCTTGCCTTCCCTTTCTCCCTATGTCTACACTGAAGACACAATGAGATCTCCATTTCCTCTCGCGAGCTAACCCGTCCAGCCCAGTAATATTGCTCAACGTGGTCTTTACAGTTCTGCCCTCGAAATGCAGCCAATTGAAAGGAGCAGGACTATTAGGATTGAATAAGAGGGAAGTTGGAGGTCGTGATCCAGATGTTGATTGTCGAGGGATGGCAGGGGGTGTAGTAAGTGAAGCTGATGATCCTAATTGAAAATTTGTTGGACTCAAAGTGTTAGAGGTGGTTGGATAATTTTCTGGCGCTAGTAGTGGACCTAATAGTGAGACGAAATCTTCATGGGTGATGTCAGGCAAAGGGTTATGGTGGACAATCATGCGTGTTCCGTCCTCAACTGAAAAGCAAATCATACGATTTTTATATTTCCATTACAGACTCGCAAGACAAACCTGAATGCAAAACCCACGAATTAGGAACTCCTGTGTCCTTCCAAATTTTGCAAAACTTCGTAACGACACCCTCGTTCTCTAAATCTCTCATTATCATTCGTCCTTCTTCGTTTCCACCAAGAGGGGCAACTAAGACTGATTCTACAGCAGGAAATTGAGCGAGTAAGGAAAGGATCTGGCGTCATGAGGTGAGTTCGCCTCTTGTCCATATAATTTCAATGGAGTCCTCGTACCATATTTGCCGAACCACCTCTTACTTTCTCCACGGAATGAGCCCGTATCTCGCTAGATGGTATAGGGTGACATGGTACAGATATAATATGCTTCACAAAAAGTGTCCCAGAAGCAATAATTCGTAATGGTCTAAACTGTTGAAAACGTTGATGTTGATTGTCGTCTGAGCGTTCGCGTCGTAATTTGTTCATGCTGAAGAGATGGGGTATGTTAAACTTCAAAGTGATATAGAACCCAGAAAAAAAGCCAAAGAAAGTAGAAAGGTAATTCATACACCTCCGAACATTGTGGGTTAGGAAAAAAAGACCAACTGCCTATTTAGAAATACTGACTTACAACTTGGTGATCATATCAGCGCTTGGGCTCAAACGATAGTTCAGAGAGGTGCCGTACGTACAAAAAAAAAAGTGCATTCTGATATATGAATGCCAACGAGTTCGTGTATGGAAGATGAATTCGAGATTGAGCGGCGGTACATTAGGGGATATGAATCAATTTGTTAGCAATATCTATTGCATTTCGACATCGCCGTCTCCATCTATGCTTCCCTCCACACTTTCCCATTCGCTGCCATCATTTTCGGCTTCGTCTGCCTCGTCCGAGGGAGTGCTTTTAATGCCAAGTTCATCCAGTTTTGAAATAAGCTCCTTCACATGGTCGAGTAATGGTTTATCTGGATGTTCTTGATTTTGATGTAACTTGCGTATGGGTCAGTATCGAAGGAGCACCCACGAATAGAAACAAGAAGACTTACCAACTGACAGGTTTCGAGACAATCTCTAGAGTCCTTGCCGAGCTCGTGCCATGTTAAATCGTCCAGTGATCCTCCGTTTTCTTGAGCCTGCTCAGCCATCAGGTAGAAGCACCATCCTTCCAGATACCATGCTTCAACTTCTTGATCATCCGTCGACATTATGCCCTGGAGCACAAGTAAAGCAGGGGAATGTAATGCGAGCTCAATAAATAGCTTAACCAGACCCAAACGTGTGGATATTGGGGGCAATGCTGAGTCGTCTACATCTATTGGTTAGCCAGGAAGGTTGCAAATGTCATTATGCTGACCAAGATCAAGGTCCTTCCAAGCGGACCATGCTTGCTCAACGCATTGTTTCGCATCCTCTGGGCGCTGCTGAGACAGTCTGACGGAAGCAAGCATCTGTAAAGCCTCTGTATTTCCGGGATCAGTCTGCAAAGCGAGCGAAAGGAGATCTTCGCAAGTCCTGTCCGCTTCAGGTTCAATACTTAAGTCAAAAATTCAGAACGATGAAAGCGATACCACATTGTGGAGCATACCATAGATCATATGACGGATCCATCCATATTTCTACTTGACTAACAAGAGCTCTCACTATATTGCCTTTGATTTCTGTTTCGTCGTTTTTCGAGTCTTCATCTTTGGCGCGAGCCTTTCCTTTGAGTTGCCCGAAAAGAATGTTCACAGCCGCCTGGTAGTGTTGCAGCGCTAATCGTGGATCATCTTCGCTGAACTGTGCAAGATACAAATGAGCAGAAGGCGGTGGCAATGAGGGTGCATCAGGATGAGGCGGTAAAAGAGATTGGAAAGTCTGCAGGAATCCATTAATCCTACACACTGTGGAAATTTGAAATCTTTACAAACATCTTTCGCGGCTTCTACTTCCCCTGTTTCCAGTAGAGCTATTCCAAGTATCTCTTTTGCCTCGATATTTTTTGGGTCCTTTTCTATAACGCGACGAAGGAAACGCAGAGCAAGTTCATAATCGCACTGCACCATCAGTGATTGGGCCTTTTCCAGCAGCACCGATACAGATGGTCCATTTTTCTCTGAGACATTGTTTGCAGAAGAATCAGTTGCCTTTGAGTGCAGTTTTTTATTCTTGGTTCTTGTCCTACCCATGGATGTTGAAAATTTGGTGATCACGTGAACCGTAGGATTGCGTCCGACAGTTTCTGAGCGTTCAACAGTGAACTGCCTATTCACATCGTCGACATTTGGCTATGAGTGCTACACCATCTTTGTTCGAGTATCGCGGTTCTGATGAAAGTCTGTCCAAGGATGATCTATTCTTTGAGCGTCTGGAGACATTTATGGAGAAATCCCTTTCCGATATTAAGGCTTTTGCAGACCGAGAGTCGCAGCCGTATGAAGAGGTCCTTACGGCCTTTCATGCGTAAAACCTTGAGATTCTAACTGTTCCAATAGACAAGGAAATATGTTGCTCAATGGCATGCTAAGAGTCTGCTGCTTCCAGCTGTGACTCCGTTGCTCTCGGAATCGCCACAGTCACCTAGTAGATTGTCGCACAGTGCGTTTTCTCGCATCCCTTTGGTACATTGGATTTTTACAACTATCCCAATCTGTAGTTCGGTCTGTGCTCTGTGATGCTTCTAAAGTTTTGGAAAATCTATCAACAACGTCTGGCGTACAATCCTTTCTACTCGCAGTTGATCCGTTTGATCCTTTGGACAGTGGTTTCTTGGGTGGTTCATTACTTGGACGCGAATTCTGGCGAGGTTTGAGGGGTGGTGGGGAGACGGGTGCTAGATCATTCAGAACGCACTGTATGGCCCAACTGCAGTCGAAAAACATACAAAAGGATGACGGTTCAACTCCGCCTGCTGAACCGCAACCTCCCCTACCGCCCACACCTAAAGCCCATCATGCTAAGTCGTTGAAAAATGAGCTTTATGAAAGCGTTCGTCATGCTCTCCGGTTCGTTTTTCCCATTTCAGATTTTTTTGGATGATGTCCTTGAAATGACTTCAACAGATCAATTAGCGGTGTCCGAACGGCGGAAATGAAATGGACAAATCCAGAAAAACTTGATACATATGGAGTCCGTCTCTTAGGGTGGCCTGAGGGTGTTCCTGCCCAGAACCCTTCTTCTTTGAAATCTGGTCAAAATAAACTCTTACTTGAAGCACTTCAAAACGGTACGATGCGGTTTGAAAGGTTGTCTTATGGCTCGCCAGCCCCAGTCTCAAAGAAGTTAGGAAAGGAAGAAGGATTTGGGGATACTGAAGACTTCTCATGGGCCTATGATGCAGATGCCGCTCCACCTTCACCTGTTCAAGAAAGCAGCATATTGACGACGACAGAGCCTGCCGAAGTAAATCGAACACCATTACCAGTCACTTCTTCGCAGGGTTTTCAGCAGTCGGAAGTGTGGAATTTGAATGACGATGACATTGATAACAATGCACCCTATAGCATAGATTATTCGTGGGGAGTTGATTTGCATGATTCAACAAGTTTGCTTGACGTTTGGGAAGGTGCGAATGGAGAATATTTAGAATCGGGGAGACCACGCAAACGCTCACGAAGTGAAGAACCGCCCTCGGCGGAGAAGGACCGTAGCTCTAAATGATGATCTGTAATCATTTTCCTGTTATGTAAAATGTGCTGCGTAACGTAAAATAAGTCAACAATCTCCTCTTCTTATTCCCAATTATACAAGACTATGTTTTCTTTGCTTTCGTAAGGATTGCGGTACTGATCTCTGGTGTTTTACTCATGATATGTTTGACCCACCTCTAGAGGGACGCCTACCGATTCCAAGGCACCAAACTTCCACTCCGTCTCGTCCAGGTACACCGAAAATGACTTGTTTGGTGAGCTCGAACCAAAGGACACTGAATGGTTGTGCTCGAAGACAGGCTTTGTCACTGAGACACAGATTTGGTATGTCACCGCGGAAGATGGAACATCAATTATGTGCCAGGTGATTCATTCATCAGTTGGGCAAGTCCTCCTTCGCTTTTCTCCCAAACATCTTGGTCAACTTTTCTAGGGTCTGGTATCCGACTATCCAATTTAATTGTAAGATCGCCAATCCCACCAAGGGAGAGAATATCTGGAAATCGATTAATGTTACCAACTTTGTCACCCCACCACCTGGACTTGATAAACGCTCCAGCAAGGCAGACGAATTCACCATCTTTCACAGATCTACACCGGGATCTGAATTCCCTGAATCATACTTGATCACGGCCAAACTTGGGCAGGATCTTAAAATTTCACTCGAAATCCAACGTCCGGCAGCGATTCCAGGGTGGAAGATCGGCAAGGGGCCTCAGGGGGGATATTCATATTTCGGGACAGACACGAAGAAGGCAGAAGGATATGTCGTCCATCGTCTTTGGCCTCGTGTTCAGGCAAATGGGCAGATAGTGCGTGGCAACAAGGTTGACACCTTCAGTGGTAGCGGAATGTTCGTACATGCCATCCAGGGCATGCGGCCAAATCTCGTCGCTTCTGCTTGGAACTTTGCACATTTCCAAAGTGAAGAAATTGGTGGGGTGTCTGCTATTCAGATGGAATTTACGACCCAAGAAAAACATGGCAAGCAAGGTCCAGGATCGGGAGGTGTGGTTGTGAATATCGGATCGCTTGTTCTTGGGGGCAAGCTTGTGGCGGTTACAACTGAGACGAAGTGGCCTGGTGAAGAAACACAAGGGACCGTTCTCTCGCGAGCGACTCACGTCAGTCGCGAACCCGACGCAGATACTGGATATTCCCAACCTACGGGCATTCGTTTCGAGTGGAAAAGCCCCTCAATCGCCTCGGACGCGCCAGGAACGGTCGAGGCCCTACTTGACATTGACCTTGGTTCTGTCGAGAAACCCAAGGGTCTGATCGAGAAGGTTGATGTCCTTGCAGAAATTCCTTATGTTCTCAAGGTTGCAGTCAATTATGTTGCAGGGACCAAGCCTTATATCTATCAAGTAAGATTTGATCTGTCTTTTCTAGTGTAGTAATAACCCTTCTCTCTAAATCGCAGTGGATCAATCCCTCAAAGCTGACAATCACTGGCCCGGATACGCTCTCTCCTGGCCTTTCTAAAGGGATTGAAGTTTCAGGGTTGCTGTATAATGAAGCGACTTTCATATCTGAGTAGGACTATTTTTCTGATCAACGTTTGCAATTTTATAATCTAGTTATGCATACAACTACCACAAATACTTTATGAACTCAGAATTCAATGGAAATAAGCCGAATAGAGCAAACAGCACGTGAATGTTAGAATTGATGCGCAGTGATTGACAATTTGAATATCTACTCATTATGCGCAATGGCATCGAGCTATACTGCACGCGCTCTGTCGTCTCGGGTTTTTAAGTTCCACCTTACCGCAAATCTCCCAAGTCACCGTGCCCCGTCATTATGCAGAACGTCTTCCATCCCGGCCCAACATATACAACCACGACGATTTGCTGCAGGGTTCCACTCAACACCACGCAGACAGGGACTGCCTGTTATATCGTTTCTAGCTACGATTCTTAAGGTTGGTTTTTTGTTTCCTTTGACATCACGGTTACTGATAACTAACTACATGCAGGCTTCTGGAGGATTGGAGTTGGCACGTACAGCCGGCAGGATAGCATTGACATTCATTCCCATTCTATATCTAGGGAAGATTAAGGAGAAAAGGGCTATTCAATATGCAGCAATCCATGGAATTCCAGTTTCAGATGAGAAGAGAGAGGCACACGTTCGCAATCTTCGTCGAAAAACCCGTCTGTTGCAGGTGTTGTGTTTTATACCTTTCAGTCTCTTCTGGTCAACTATGGTTGGTAGTTTGGAGCAAACACCGTTGACGGGAAGGTCTGTTTTCTTTGATGTTATTCAAGAACTACTCTGCTGATATCCGAATCATCAGATGGCGTACCATTCTATTGTCTCCGGATGAGGAAGACGAGATCGCGGCTCAACTAGCTGGACCTGGCTGGTACAATGCTGTAGGGGAGATTTTGTCTTGTGAAGGTGCGACGGGGACACTCCCCAGTTCCGACTGGCGTTATCAATGGGTTCAAGACACTCTTCGACAGCTGGAATCGAGCATTCCCATTCTATCCAGTGAACCGGAATTCTGTCCCGATTGGATTGAAAGAGGTCCAAACGATTTCCCCCTTCCACCGCCCGCCCAATTTCCTTTGCGCCCTCGGCCAAGAGCGAGTGAATATCTCCACTGGTTTTGCGGCAAGTTGACAACAACTGCTTCTGAAAAATCAACGCCCCCCGTGGTCACCATCCCAGGTCCACCTTACTCCTTGATCGTCGTCGATAAACCCGACTCGTTGAACGCTTTCTCTTATGGATTTGGACCTAACGGAGGAAGTGGTATAGTTGTGTACAGCGGCTTTTTGGACGACATAATTGCTAAGAATCCATCAGTTCATCAAGAACCACCGCCGCCGAAACGCGTTCCCTGGTCGTGGTTATTCGGAAATCTTGGCTCAAGTTCAACACACAGTACGCATCCAAAGCCTACAGAGGAGCAGACCGACGAGCTCGCGATCCTCCTCGCTCACGAAATGGCACATCTCGTCCTTTCTCATCATCTGGAGAGTCTGTCATCTTTTGAAGTTGTTATTCCAGGAGCCGTGTCTATTTTGTCCGATATCGTTCGAGTGATCATCTTTCCTTTTACTGCCGTTTTCGGCCCCTTTGTGAACGACGCGGTGGCTCAATTAGGGAATATAGGCTCCGGAGAGCTCGCCAAAATTTCCGAGTATTGCACAACAAAGAATCAAGAAATCGAGGCCGACGTTGTTTCTGCAAGGTCTGTGCTGATGTCTTTCCCCAAAGCAGGTGATTTTTGGTCACTAATCAATACACAGGATTCTCGCTCATGCAGGTTTTGATGCACGGAATGCTGTGAGGTTCTGGGAACGCCGGTCTAGTGAAGACGTGGAGTGTGCTAGGTTGGGAAAATCCCAAGAAGAAGATATTGTAAGACATCTTGAGAGGAAAATCACAAGCTCTACCCACCCCATCGGTCCATTGCGTATCCAGAGCCTACGAGACGAACTCAAGCGATGGGAAGAAGAACGACAGAAGGCGTTCGAGTTGCGGAAGTAAGAAACCTTGCGCATATTTTAGACGTCTTTTTCTCTGCAGTGTACTCACAACTCATTGAATTCCTTGTCTTCTTGACTGTGTTTGACTAGTACTTGTCGTCTAACTTATTTGATCACTATCTATTCACACTATTGTACTAATGGGAAAAAAAAATTGCTGCCGTAGTTCTGCATTATTTCAAACATTTTGGACGACATGGGCTAATAATAATATATATGGAGCCGAGATCACTTAAATAAAATGCAGAAAGCGACTGCAGCAAACGTGCCAAAACTCATCCTTCAACTGCTAGGAAAAACAAGTTCCAAGCCTTGTCCTCCGAAATATGGCATTGCAGTGATGAACATCATATCCATTTAACATGTAAACGAGTTGAGGACTAGTCATCTAGATGGTACAGAAGAACCTGCTGGAGATGCAAGAATCGAACGTTGATTGCTGGACATGGGCAGAGAACACGAAGTGGCCTTGAGAAACTCCTTAATACCGATCCTCAAAGCCAACTTGAAGAGAAATGTGACATGCGGCAATTTCAGAACCTAAGACCTACGGCAAAACTGAGATTGCTGCTCCCTTGTTTCACTGAAGACCAGTTTAGAGATTTAACACTGCTCGTGTTGCGCCGAGCTATTACCAGGGCGAGTATTGTTCACAACGAGGCTAGGAACGGGATTATTGAACAAAAGTGGACAAAAAACGAAGGCCATTGCACAAGGCCAAACATCAGAGTTAAACAGTCTTCTTAAAACCGACCTTCAGACAATCAAAAGGACTAACCAATAAACTACCAGAAAGGTTAGTCCTTCTATTTTAATCACAGTCGAGCAAGGTGGGTGTGTTATCGATATTATACCTCAGGTTCCCCCAAACTCGATGCTTCAATGATGATGGTGAGTATCGTGATGCTCTTCACCCTGAAAGTCGAGGGCATAGACTGCAGTAACGAAGTGGATTAGCTTGTAAATTGATATGGAAGAAGAAAAACATACCAGAGCCGCATTCCGTGCAACGGGCTTGTGTTTCCTTCTTCAACGGGAACCAAAGAACGTCATGAGAGTCAGCAGGAAAACCCGTGCATCCAACAATGCGTTCCACATCCTTAAGAACATCGTCAGTCCAAAAAACAAAAATATAGCTGAGTTGGAATGCCAGGCGAAACTCACATAGGAAGGAACCAAAACCGGGTTAACCTTCGTACCCAGATGCGTTGAATCTAGGGGGCTGTCATCGAACACCTTGATACCCTCCATATCCCCCAACAATTGTAGACGCTCAAGACCGGTAGCTTGCTCAAGGTCGGTAGGGACTGTACCAGGTTTAGCACCCTCACCATACAATTGAGGCGGAGGTGGTCCACCAGACAGGACACGAGTTGTGGTGGAGAAAGCGCGGGCAGCAGAAGCAGACGGTCTCAAAGATGCGCGAGCCGCCAACACAATGGGGCGAGTTGCATGAACTGCGTTTCTAAACATTGTCTTTTCTTGGAGAACGGGATCCTGAGTTGTTGAACAAATTTCAGAGCGTGTCACGTCACAGTCACTCCGTGTGTCACTGTTTGATTTCCGACGGGTACGCGCGGGTACGGGTAGCTTTTTTTTATTTGAATGAAAAAGAAGATTTATGTTACCTACATATTGGTGAATAGATTCCCATTAACACTACATAGAAATTATGTTTTCTAGCGAATGGACTACGTAGAAATGATATTTTTCCTTTTCTGTTACAGTTACCGGATGGAAATGTGGACTGTATAGGGGAAATTCACATTATCTGCTCTTCAAGCTGATGAGCTTGTCCACTACAATAGACAGGGGTGGTTAAATTTCATTCGTAGACACATGCTTTACAGTATCACCCATTCTCAAGATCTCATTACTATAGCTTCAGCCTCATTCCTACCGACTTGCACATTCTCTTAACATCCTCAGCAACCTCTATCACACCAGCTGCTCCATCTTCCTTCTTCAGATCCAGATCAAAATGCACATGGCCCCTATTAGGCAAAACGACTCCTTGCTCACGGTCATAGTGGTAAAAGGCAACTTTGGTTTCCCAAACACATAAACCATGGATTGTTTTTATTTCGAGTGCTTTAGCTTCCATCAACAACTTCTGCATATCTTCCTCAACAGACTCATCCGAATTAGGCTCCTCATCCAATGCCAGAAGGAGGAGTACAGCCTTGGGGTCACGAATAGGGCGATTGTAGATGATGCAATTCTGCTTGGGGAAAGTGACAAGGAAACAAGACTCTTCGAAGAGACCCGAGAGCAGTTTGTTATAAACACCCAAATAGTCATTTGAGCATCCTGGGATGCTGCTTGTTGGGGCATGAAAGATTTCTGTGATGTCATCAACAGTATGCATGCTTGTTCAACAGTTAGATATGGTAGGGTAATATGCAACTGTCGACAAAATACGTGGCAGTCACCGAGTCAAATTACAGGCCCACATGATGAGCAGAATGAAAATTCAGGTCACATGAATGGTGTCACACGTCACACTACTTCACCAGCTACCAAATTCTTGTGAAAGCGGAACCAAGATACTTCTTCAATAAATCGACAAGTATATCACAGCTAATCAACTAAAAGGGCAAGAGCAACATTTCTAATCCAATGAAGAAAAATGTAGCAAAGAGAACTGAAAGTATGAAATAAAATAGAATATAGTACGAAGTTCGACAAAAAAAAGGTATCTTTCACGCCGCAAATGCGAGGGCAACAGCGCCAATGACAGCAGCTACACCGATGTTGTATTGAGACAGAGCGGCAGAATGTGAAGCTGAAGTGCCACTGGCACTGGCAGTCTTGCTAGCAGTTCTAGAATACAAACAAGATTAGTGCTAGAGATGATCAAAAAACTGCAACATACTGGGATGCTGATGATCCAGATTGACCACCTGTAGCAGCGGGTCCTGCTGAGACGGACACAGTACTGTTCAGGCACGCCGTATCAGCTATAGAGGGGTATCGATTCAACAAGGACTTCCTGAAAAGGCAATAAGAATCTTACAGCCGGCTTGAACAGTAAAAGTAGCGGATTGACCAACAGCGCCAGTGTTGTCGCGCAAGATTAAATACCCAGCCGTTCCTGTTTAGCAAGCTCAAATGTAGTACAAATGTATTTCAACGAAAAATCTGTACCGGCACGAAGGTTAACATTCCAAGTAAGGGAGTTACTAGATAGCCTCCCAAAGTCAACGAGGGGTTGAACGGACGGTTGACCGGCGGGTTGGATGCTTTGGAAGACGTTCAACCTTGGATATGGAACATGATATGAATGGAATTTACCTCTGTTGGGAAAAAGAGGAGTTTCACGTAAAGGCCATGTATAGGAAATAAGGGCAACGTACCAAGAAGTAGGGAGCTAGCAAAAAAACAGCCGTTAACCCCCTAACCAACGAATGTTGTAAAGCACTCACGAGTTCCTCCAACCCAGGTGATAAGACTAGGTCTGCAGACAGTGACTGAATCCCTGAAGTCGTATGAGTGTCAGAGGGGAATTCGGTTCAAATTACCACGTACAAGGAGTTGATAGTTAGACCGTTCTGCTGAGCGAAAGCACTAGCAAAGAGAGCGGCTGAAGCAATGGTAGCGAAGAACTTCATGGTAGGTATACCAAAGGAGAGGAGTGGTAAGGACAGAAAGTGGAAGTTGGCCAAGCGAAACGTTTGAGCTCAAGAATTTTCACGTTGCGCCGAGCCCACCCCATCACATGCCGACAGGTTGCCGAGGTAACCATTCTTCCTCTCACATTCACGGTCATCCTATTTTTCTCGCCTACGTTTGGTGTTAACCGTTAATTGGTAGCTAATATTTAATGGTAAATCAAAATTGCTTGTGGCACCAGAAGTGTATGGCTCGGTATAGATACTCGTGCACGGAAGTTCGACGATGTAAAGCCTTACCATGAACATGCCTTGATATCAAAGGCAATGGTCTTCCTACTTTCCCAATTTCCCAACTGACTTGGAGTCGGAGCACATGCATTGATGGTATCGAATAATGCTACGGGATGCCCAAAAATAATATCCAAAAGCCCACGTCAAATGTAATAACGATCACCTGAGTCAATGTTCAACACGTTGTAAACAGCTAAGTGGGAAAATCCACATACCAATCTGTCCCATTCCAGGTTTCATGATCCACACCTTCCGACCGACACCCTCAGGATTTCCCTCGCCCTTATATCCCTCCAACCAACCTTCCTGCATTTCGTCGTCTACACCACCGCAGACAATCTTTACCTTTGGATAGGCTCGCCTTAAAACCGAGACTCCACCTCCACGGGCGACAAGGAAGGTCAGGAAGATGATACGGTCTTCGCTTACTCCGTGATCCAACAAGACTCGGATAGCCATGAATGCGGCGGCGGCCGTGCCGATCTACCAGAAATTACAATCCTTCGAAAGGGTCAGTTAAGGCGATAATATACGTACCTGAGCATCCATCACGAAAACATAAGCCCCTTCTGCTAAATGCCTCAACCGAACATAATGAGGCAGGTTCACTTGAAGCAGAAGGGGTTCGCCCGTTTTGCTGTCCGACTGGATTAATAAAGAACCGACCGGAACATTGTTAATGACCCTTCTGAATCCACGCTCCAGCGCACCACCCCTAAGTTACAACAATCAGCAGAGGGTTAATGCAGTATCAAATCTCATAGACAAACGATCGCAGAATGGTTACTCCGCAAAGGTACTAATCGGATGGAATGGAATAAGGCATTAGCAACGTACTCAGAAAACACGCGTACCTGAGCAGCCAGTTTCTTTCCGTGCGACTCTACTCCAACAGGAGTCACGACGGTCTTCTGCACATACGGGAGATGTTGCAAGGCATATTCGACCAACAAAGTCGATAACCGATCGGTAAAGAAAATGAAATTTTGCCGAGAGCAATCTTTATCTCTAAGAATTGTATAAATTCCCTGAATAAATTTAGGTGTGTTAGGCAAAAGTAGGGGATGAATGACCAACGGAAGCGCACCTGAACTTGGCGTGTTTGGGGAATAACGGTCAGGCGGAGGTCGTCAACCTGCATATCTGGCCGCGGTGATCCTGACGGCGAGAGAAGGTATCGATGTGGGATTGCGATCTTTTGCCGGAACACGTTTCTGCGCTCTTCGAATTTCTGACGAATATGTGTGCAGATAAGATCAATGGCCACTGAGTTGTTCGAGCCAGGGACAATCTAATGACGATGTTAGCCTGAAACCATCACTCGACCATTCAAAAACTAACAATGTCAGCATATGAGGCCGTAGGACGCACGAAGTTGTCGAACGACGGCTTGACAAATCGAATGTACCTAGGTTGTTTCGAGTGACGACAAAAGAAATAATTCAAGAAAATACCCCTTACTGGTCCAGAATGCCGTCTACGTCTCTCCCCCTCTCTTGTACATCTCTCCTTAAACGTCTCGCCAGCATCAAATCAGAATCACATTGCACAAAGACCTGAAAAATGTTTTCGCACCTCAAGTCAGATAAAAAGACAGTACTCACTTTGAGATCATAAAGCGAACGGACGACTGGGTCATAGAGAGCCAGAATACCTTCCACTAAATGAAACGAGACAAAATCAGTTTAATTGTGCAGTCAACAACATCATATACCAATAATAATTGTAGCGCCGTAAAGGTATTTCGTCTCAGGCAGCCTCTTATGGTGGTAAAACGAGTACACAGGGACATTGGATTGCTTGCAAGATTTCAGATCTGTCAAGCACTGCCATCCGATTGAATGTGAGGCTAAAAACAACATGGGAGTTGCACTTACAGAGCTGAACATTTCCATATCCAAAGCACTCGGGTTGTCGAAATCATGCAAGTTCTGGTGTGCGCGGACCTGATCCTCTGGGGAAAGGCACTTGTAAAAACTGTCCTATTATGTGCTGGGTCAGCTTCGTGACCTAATGAAGAAGCAATGTATACGTACTTGGGACAGAATAATCACCGTTGGTACATAACCAAGCTTATGGACGATCTGTCTTGCCACATGTGTCTGAGTCGATGCATGTCGATGGACGTCGTAGGAGAGAAGATCACCAAGAGCTCACTTTCCCGCTTCCTGAACCACCTATAGAAAGAGTTGAGTAATTTTCATAGTCACAAGCTGAACAAAACAGACCTCCTACTCCAACGACGAATGCATCCGACGTTCGTTGACCATCTTCTGAGTACCTGAATAATTATGTTCCAAAAGTATAAGCTTTTCCATGACAGACAACAATCGCCATCCTTCACCATGGCGGTCGTCCGTGCGATATGAGCACTGTATTCTTCTTGGCTTGCACCGTAGGAACCGGATGAGGTTGGATATTCAAGAGAGAGTTGGTTTCTATGGGGGATAATTCCTTGATGAATTCGTCTGGCATCCTGATTCTGAAACTACAAGTCAAGTTACAACATGACACATCGGAAATTTATGTATTGAAATTCGCTCTGTCCTGAAGGGGAAAATCTGACCGAACTTATATTAGCCTTCTCTACTTATTAGTGGGACATTAACTGGAAATACAAGATACATATGTATGTTATGCAGATGATTAAGAATGCGATTTCGATGATCAGAGTGAAGAACAAGAAGAAGAAAAAGAGGTCAGAATGCATGGTCGTTATTCAACATTTCACATTGACGATCGTTGCCTCTAAGTTGTCACTGAAATTGAATCGAGAAAGAGGACGTGGACTCTTCTTTCTAGAGAGGTTGTCTCCTTCGTCGCTCGCGTCATGGTGATCGTCTTTGTGGAACTCTGCATCATCTAACAGCGTATCGAAATCTCCGATGACAAGTGCTGACAGACTCCTGCCATAGACCTGCACCGACAAATCAAAATTAGATCCCGGATAAACGAAGAGATTCACATACACAGCCTGAATCAAGACCAAATGTCCAGCGCTTGATAGCCAGACCCTTCGCAGCAGTATGTCCATATATTATGCTCACAGGGTGGCAGGGTAATTTGAGGTGGCTTAAATCTTCATCAGACAGAAAAGAAACTTCCCGTTCCTCTGCATCTCTTTGAAGATCAGAGCCCTGCTCATCAAATCCGACACAACTATTCATCTGCTCCTTCCAAACGCTCGCCCAAAACGTTCCTCCCCGGTTCTTCCTTGTGGGCTTACCGTTCAATATATTCCGCACGTTTAGAACAACCCAGGGGTCTGTGTTCTGCGGAACACGAGAGAGAAGGCTCGTCTCTTGCAAGTGACGAAGTTGGTCCACGTCACCGTGACGATGTCCTGGGAGAATTGGAATTCGAGCCATGGGCTGCCTCTTTTCATCGTCTAAGGGATACCTTGGATCAGCTGGCAGCATCCCAGCATGAACGACGAAAGCGTGCACGTGGGGGACGTACAGTCGAAGAGGAAGGCTCAAAAGATACTGGGATTCCTTGTCGGACATTCCTTTGGCGATAAGGTAATGGTCGCGGAGTGGTACCCAGCCGTTTGGAAGGAGCTTCCACCACTTTCTGTCGTCTGCATTCTCCTGGCGTTCCTGTTCGATCCAAGCACGCAAATTAACGTCCAAGTTCTTCTCCGAAACCTCTCGCCACTTCCGTTCTAGATGACTTAACCAGTCTTGACCTCCAGGGTGCGAAATAATCCAATTGAGCCACTCTCGCCATTCAACGACTTTCTGGTCGTGATTCCCTCGCACACCAGTGACGTTATGCTCAGACAGAAACTGTAGAACTGCCAATGAACCGTTGAGAGACCCAGTTGCGATGATATCCCCAACGTGAATAAGAACGTCTCTTGAAGAATCATAGTCCACTTTATGAAGGAGATCCCTGTGCAGTTTCAACGAAAGGCTCTGGAGCAATAAAATAACGAATTACTGAAGAGGCCCGATCATGCCATGAATGTCTCCAACAATAATCACTCTCCTAGTGGGTTCATCTATAGGAATAACAATTAAGACACATCCTTGATATCAAGAAAGTACAAAACCTATCGGGAATTCATGGCGAGTTAATGTCTGTAATTCGCGGTATTTACTGAAGTCCGGAAAACGACGAAAGAGGTAGTTCCCAGTCAGCGCCTGCGACAGTGAATCTGCGGCACCCCACACAACAAAATACGTCACAAAGCAAGCAACTATCCAATATGCCGCAACTTCATGAACGCGGGTCATCCGTGGTGGCCAGAAGTCGTGGACGTCGAATCCTCGTGAGCCAGTGCTGTGGCTGTGTCCCGATGCTCGACGAAGCATTGCAAACAATAGATATTTTATTCGGTCTTTCAACAATTTCGTATCTATGTAAGCAATCAGGCGTATTCACTGAGGAGTCCATTCTCTCGCCTTCTATCTACCTCCGTTATGTCGTCGTTGCCATCGGCTGCGGTTCCGTACCATTTCCAAGCATTGTATTTGACAAAATCTCCATACGACCATAGTTGAGCCTCCAAGTCAGTTTCATCACGAAAAACATATGTTTCAGCAGGAGTAGGGTCTGGTAATGGATTTGGAAGATGAGAGGTATCTTCATTCATTGCGTGTGCAGAAATATCTCCAAATTCTCCAAGTGGATACACTTCTATCCTTTGTCTGAAGTACTCCTGTGGGAAATCTGATCAACCTTAATCAAAGTAAAGGTTGGAATAATTGAATTCTTACAGTACCCTCGAATACATCCAGGCATGCAATATCTTCTGTCGTTAGTCCTGTGACAAGAATCCCTTGAACTGATCTCTCTTCCTGTGTCAAACTACGCTTGAAGAGTTTTTCAGACCGGGTATAAGGAATTATTCCGGGGTAATCGGCATGCTAATGGCCAATTGTCACCGGCTGCAATTTGAGCGCTAATGAGCTGCACCGCAAACCTCAATTCGATGTCGAGTGAAGTTCTGCCAGACTCTCTTCAGTTGATCCGGGCTGCTACGCTCGTATCTTTAGCTTACCAAAAGAATGGCAGGACAAAGTTGTAGATGTGATCCATCATTGCCAATGACACGCGTTAGTATCTTGGGATGCATCAGTGTCCCGTAGAAAAAAGCCGTACGACGTTTTGTCATTGGACGAAGTGACCAAAACGGGCCGCCGATTATCAAAATTGATTCCTTTCAACAAAGAGCGCAGCTCAAAATGTCATCCTGTGGAAATCCAAATGTCGACAACAATGAGCTAATGACCAGTATGTCGGTTTTTATTCCTTGGATATCGTTGAACACCTCGATATTGAACAGGGCGGCTTAAATTCGATGGCAAGACCAAGGCCTGCGTAAAGTGCAAGGACACCGCAGGCAAAGTTGTAATAAGATACGCGGTTTATTGCAAGTTCGTCTTTCGCTGCCCATACCACTGTCTTTTTATAAGGCTTATGATAGGTCATGCTTCTCTTCCTTAATCCAAACACGATTTAAAAAGTCCCTTGAACCTTGGATAAATCCTGTGCCGGATGGACCACGTCGCAAAGCACTCAGAGCCGTTGGAACACTAGTCCTTGGATTCTCCGGTGGAACATGCTCTACTGCGTTGCTTGACTTGGTAGCGAAGGCATATTTTGCTCCTCGTCCAACTGGAGAGGAAAATCTGAAAGGTGGGAAAGATCATCCGCGCAATGTCGACAGACGGGTTTGGAAGGGCAAGCCAGCCGTGTGCTACGTTGAGGTCTGCAGTGCATTTCCTGCAGTATGTGATCTTCTTCTGACGGACCATAAACTTAAGTTTAATAAATGCAGGAGAAAGATAGGACAGACGATATTCGGGCTGTTGTTGAAACATATCCCGGCTCGCCTTTTGAATTTATCCCACTGCGGCTGGAAGACTCCTTTGATCCTGCGTGGTGGAAAATGGTGGGGGGAAGTACTCTAGCGGAGAACGTACGAGTGGACATGACGGATCAGGGTTTGTACCTTTGAGAGTACTATCATATGTTAATGTCACTCATGGAATTGTAGAGCTCCGTTTGTCTTCATTCCTCCGAACTTCGGAGAGTTCGCCACTGGCCTCATTGAAATGCTATATGTCGGCCCTGCCAACTCAAACGGCCACCAACAACGCCATTCAGATGCTTATTCGACTGTTACTCTTAAATACCGCAGCTTCTCGTCAAGCGTCCCACCTTCTCTTAGGGACATCGCTCACCTCGCTATCAGTAAACCTTATATCTGGTATCGCGCAAGGTTCAGGTTTTACGATAGTCGGCGAGGCCCAAGAAGAATGGGCTCCACATCCTCCCAGGGGAATATCGATACGTATTATTCGCCCTATGCGTGATATCGGCATGAAAGACTGTGCTATCTGGAACTGGTGGTTTGGTTTACATCCTATGCCTCGTCCATCTCATAATTTGGACGGCGGAAGAAATGCCATTGATGCGTTGACAAGAGGTCTGCTATCTCACAATTTACATAGTTATAACGTTTTGAGCAGTCCATAGATTTCATATTCGGGTTGGAGACTGATTATCCTGCGACAGTATCAACAATAGCTCGCACATGTGCTAAACTTGTACCCAAGGAAGCTTCGGGCACAGTTTGTGTTCTCTGCGAACGGTGAGAATTCCTTCCTGTACTTGGGCTGTACCATGAGTTTTATTAATGTGTTAAAACCTAGGCCTGCTCAGCATGGTATTCAAGCTTGGAAAGCGCAAATGTCTATCCGTTCATACTCCGATATCTCTCCTGCAGTCTCTGGAACGTTCGGCCCACCACATCTCTCCGAAGAAGAAATTTCAAAACTAAAGGATTGTTTGGCTGTAGCACCACCACCCATTCCTCTCACTTCTCACCTATGTTATGCGTGCTATACGATGCTGACCAGTCGCAATAGCCGTGGTACTGCCGCATTCCATCTTGCTGCGAAGTCTTTATACAGTGTCCCTCTTCCAATTTGGGCTGAGTCTATCCTCGGCTCCAATGTTGTGGGACACCAAAATGGCATCGGTGATGATATCCGACCTACTAGAGGGCATTCCCGGCAAGATTTGAAAGCGCAAGTTGCGGAATTCATCATCTGTGACGATTAAAACGTCATCCCTCTGAGGGTCGTATCGTTTCCTTATACTTATTCCCTAAAATTGAAGAACTGTCACAAATGATTTCTTTTATGAGAGAATGTAAGCGTTGTATTCGTACTACAGTTGTTGCAAACGATGGTGTTCAAGTTGTGACCTACATCAGGAAGGAAATTGCCCAGAACATCGACAGTGGCCGGACGACAACCGCCTTCCTCCAGTCCGAGAACTATTTTCTTGCCAGTCTAAGTACCTTGAGTGCAGAGTGTTGTCAGAGGCTGGAGACAATTAATTGGTGTATATTCAATGTTTTGATGTATGAGCTGCCTCTGTAAATTAAAGTGTGTGGATAATAGCGCCGAGTGAAAATCTAATTTTCCGAACCACTTCACATGGGTTCAACGTCACCTCTAGCCTGCGACACTACAAACTGCAAGGGAGTTTGGGAGATCCGACCCTATCATCGAAATCTATATCAGTACAGTGAAAAGACAACCAACGACGTTTACCTGGATAGAACCAGAATGATACTGCGACAATTATATACAGACCTGGATTATAATGATGAGTGAGTACAACCTGTCATTTCTTCGAATGGAAATGCCCACAAATTAAGATGACACCCTCGAGCCAGTTCGATTTACCATCGGCAACGACGTAGCCCATGGTATTTACTTAATAAAAAAGTGAGAATGGTCGGGATCGACTTTGGAACAAGGAATATTACCCGCTATATAGAGTACCTATTTCGCAGCTCAAGCACATCTTATGATTATATTATTTTGCTCACCATTGACTGGAATGGATCCATTAATAGAGAGAGGGGCTTGTCCGAAATCCAAGCTAGAACAACTGTTAACCTTTGATTGACCGTGGTTAGTTTTGAAATCTGGAATGGTCGTCGATTACATACGGAATGACAAAAAGGGCCGTTTGCTGGGCGGAAGGGTCAGAAAAAGGGACTTCCCGCATTAATCAAGCAAATACTGACAATGGTGGAACCAACGGCCACGCTAACACTCAATGTTAGTTCGTCTTTCACAGAAACTTTAACAGCCGTGATGCATTCTATAAGAAATATTTGAACCAAAGGTTGATGGAGCAGACGGGGTTCAAATCTTACCTGCCACAGAGCTAATGGCCGGAAGCACGATAAGCCCCACCCACTCTTTGCTGATTGTCGCAGAGATTTCGTCCATTGCTTCCACCAGCAAATCAACAGTGACAGCCACAGCCTATAAAAAAGGTGTTTTCACTGCCCATTCGTTTTTTGAAAGGCTTTGGCAACGGCGGCTTACCCCAGTGACTATGATGAGTAGTGAAATGGTTAGAAACCAGCTCATCTGAGGTTTGCGTTTAGGTTCAGCAGTGGCTGCCGCATTGGCATATGCTGTGGGATACTGGCCACTTTCCCGAACATAAAAGGGCATTGAAGATAGCCCACTATCGCTATATGTTGACTCGCGACTCATCGGCACTCCTCCCATGTTAGTCTGAACCAATTCTATTGGGGCACTGTTGGAACTCTCATCTGTGAGGTGGACCAATCTGATCTCGGAGCCTGCAGAACGCAGTGGAAGGACAAATGGACGATGAGGCTCAGAAAATGATGTCTCGTTCTGGACTCTGTTTGTTGGCGTGTCAATCTGTGAAAGAGGTATTTTTCTTTGCAACCCCGTTTTGCCTCGAAGTCTGTTCTCCCTAATTACAACGGAAAGCCGGTTGCTCTTCTTGTTGTGCTGATCTTTATATAGGTGAGTGTGCGACCATAGCTGGAATATTAGATACGCTAGATAAACTAGAATCGACTGTCAATAACGTGAATATAGCTGAGCGTCAAAAATCCTACTGAAAAGAAGTACAATAGAGACCTAGATTTGTCTTCTAGTCAGTTAATTGAATTTAATAAAACGTGGGGGAAAATTACCGCGTGGCTCATCTTGAGGATATTTTTTTGTTGAGCTGCTGTGTCACCCAGCATAAAGTGATAGGTAGCAGGAAGGAGAACAGCCCCAACACTCAAACTCAAAAGAGATGAGTGGACCCGAGTTGCAGCTAAAAGGGGCTCAGTAAGAGCACAATTGTTTCAGCATTTTCACATACTTGGGTCGAATCCTTGTTCGGAAAACTTCAATCCACCAGCGAAAAAACATAGACCGAGTACGAGTACTTGCAGGCAACTTGGAAACTAGCGACGACAGAGTCCACAACGATTACTCACGAAGTTTGCAAAGTATTGACCCAACAACTAATAAAGAAATGACAGATGTGGCCACGAGGCTGATAATTGAAGTAAAACAATACGTACGCATCGACTGTACTACTCGGAGTTCGCATTTCCGAAGTGCACTTATCTAGAAGATGAAGTTGATGATGTTCGTCAGCAGAATTTCGCTGTATCACGTACGGCTACGACTATCTCAACGCTTTCCTAATTCAACAATCATGAAGCCGACTTTCATGGGACGTGCACTTACAAATTGCTCTGTCAAACGCAGAACATAAGTATTTCTATACAAGAAGTTGGAAAATACAAAAATACCATGCTGCCGTTCAGTAGACCTGTCCTTGATCCACCGATCCTATTTGCGAGTTCTCTCGTACAGATATCGTGAAGCTAATTCTGCATCGGCATCACGTTCCGGATGAGACTCAAATACTTACCCTCACTAGAGGAATGAGTGTTAGAACACATACTGTGTACGATTAGTAAACGCGTTGAGGAAATTTGAAAGTAGGAACTAACGTGCAAATGTAACACCATGTGAAGTTTTCATGATGAAACTGGTCGCCCACTGCATTGTTGGAAGGTGATCAGCAACGCGTAAAATAGTATGACTTTAACGCACTGATGCAGGCATGAGAAACAATAGAAGATTGAGCCCTAAGCATAAAATAATTTTATAATGGTGAATGTCGGAAAAGAAGAGAAACGCACACGAGCCCATGGCGTGCTTCCACCCGTAAACCCAGTTATTCCATCGACCCCGACTTGTGCTAGGCCGGGTATATGGTGCACCAGTCTGTGCGCCGAAAGGGTAATGAGTTGGCGAATCGAATCGGTCATTTCGAGTAGAACCGCCTTGCTCGGCGAAATTAAGTTGGACGTTGGTTGATGCCTGAAAGGCGTGGGACACCGATGTATTTGCCAGAGGAGTCTGACCAAGTTCATCGTTGGATACATTGAAGTCCACGACTTGACGACGAGGAATGAAAGGCGACACCATTCAGAAACTGCTTGGCGAGGTTAGAGAAAGTACAAGAAGCTGTTCGCTCCATCCAAATTTGGTAAAGTTATTTCCGGAAGCGATTAATACGAGCCAATCATAAGTATTCTGAGGTACCATATTACCAAGGGAATTAGTTATTTAAATATGTAGACAACAAAACAATAATGTTACTGTATTGATAAGTACATACCTGCCTTTCAGCTTCCTGATTTTCGTATGGCCCCGTCACCTCCTTCACTGTAAGGGTTCCCAAGTCAGGCTGATAGGTCGTGAAATCACGCTTCAAGCAGATGTTGCTAGAGGAGTACTCCGAGTCATACCTCGTCGAAGGGGACGGAGAATACTGGCATCGGAGATAGTCGGTGATGATCGTTAAGGAATCAAAGGGAATCAACTGGACACAAACAAGAGACAAGAACCAGTTAAAATAATCAAAGCGCTAGATCCTCGAAACTTGCCCTGTTGTTCTGTAATAAAATTTTCTGTGACATCAACACGAAACATCACAATCGCATGACCGTGACACCATCATTTATTGTGACGACTCGCAACTCGCAGACCAAATTCACCCTCATGCCTTCGTGTCCCAATGAAACTGAGCCACAACAATCGAAAGCTTCCGCAAATGAAGATCTCCCTAGAGTTGATATCGATAGTGTCTTGAGAAGTTTGAATGCTGCACAACTTCGAGGTTGATTTTGTAATGCCTCCATTTACCCTTGTTTTTTCTGAATCAAAGCATGCAGCAGTTCAACATGACCCTTCTATTCCTCTTCAAATACTGGCTGGGCCTGGGAGTGGGAAGACAAAGGTGAAAAAACTATCCAAGTCATCCGATGATGATTAACTTACTAGTTTACACTAGGTTTTAACATCCAGAATTGCATATCTCATTCTAATTCACAATATTCAACCATCCTCAATATGTGCCGTTACATTTACCAACAAAGCCGCGAACGAAATGCGCTCCCGTTTGAATGCGTTGATCGGCATCAAACAAACGACTGCTTTGCAAATGGGTACTTTCCATTCCCTCTGCGTAAGATACCTGCGATTGTATTCAAGCGTTGTCGGACTTGACGACAACTTCACTATATGTGATGCCGAGGAGAGGTAAGCACACCCGTGCCAAACGAATGCTTCTAAAATTGAATTTTACAAAGCAAGAAGCTTGTTCTGGCGTTGTTGAAGCCCTACAATGATTACATAAAAAAGAATGACATTCCTCTTGCTGAAGGACATGTGTTAACTCGTATCTCTCGCTCAAAGGCAAAAGGTCAATCAGCTGCTGGATTTCTCAAGGAAGTAGAAGAAAAAGAAGCTTCAAAACGACGGATATTGAAACCTAGCGAAACCCTCCCAGAAGGGCACAAAAGCTTTGACAAGATAATAGCTGAGGTTTACGCAGGCTATGAGCAAGTCTTGCAAGACAACAAGGCTCTCGACTTCGACGATTTGCTCGTGTATGGTGTTCAACTATTCACCACTCACGAAGCGTCTGTACTATGGTGCCGACATATCTTGGTCGACGAATTGTGAGTCCACATACACTACAATGTCTCGTCATGGCCATTGAGCAATATCCAGTCAGGATACGAATACAATTCAATATGAGCTCGTGAAGTGCATTGCGGTTCGACATCGTGTTTCCATTGTGGGCGACCCAGATCAATCTAGCGAGTACAACCAATATCTTTCACTTAAAGTATTAATAATCCCAAATAGTCTATGGCTGGCGCTCGGCTCAAGTCGAGAATCTATCAAAGATGCGTAAAGGTGTTTGAGGTAATTCATGATATAGGCGCATACTCACACCTTTCAAGATTTTCCTGGTACGCAGCAGATATTCTTGGAACAAAATTATAGATCTACAGCGTCCATATTACGCTCATCTATTGCTATCGTGGCTGAAGGTGAGGTAATCTGACTTGTCAGACCTCATACACACTCAAACGACTTCAGATAAAAAGCGCATACCCAAATCACTTCACACTTCGCACGCCCTTGGCACAACACCCTTTCTCAGTTCATTTACGAATGAAAAGGATGAGTCCGATTTTATTGCAAACGAAATCAAGCGTTGCGTAGCCAACATGGGTGGTGTCCTCAAATGGGGAGATTTTGCCATTTTACGTACGTCAACCTGATTTGTATGATGTTGAATCTCATACATTTTAATACAGTCCGCTTTAATGCGCTTTCCAGAGCCATTGAAAGCGCGTTGCAGAAACAAGGTATTCCATGCAGAATTCTGGGTGGCCATAAGTTTTTTGAGCGGATGGAAGTGAGGAACGCTTTACAAGAATTTTTCTTGGTTTTCTTATCCGCCTCATAGGTCAAAGACATCCTGGCTTACTTGAAGCTCGTCGATAACCCTGACTTTAATCCCGCATTTATTCGAGCGGTCAAGGTTCCCGCAAGGCGAGCAGGCGATAAGGTGAGTTATTCTACTCCGATGACACCCCATGATCGACCATTCGCATTAAGTCGTTGGAGGAAGTCGCTTCAAAAGCAGAAAACTCGAAGCTATCACAACTCAAGCTTGTAGAGAATATCGTCGACAATCTGATGCCAGATATCAAACCACCAGTCAAAAAGAAGTTGACGAGCTTTGTAAAGACAATTAGAATCCTACGGGAATTGAATGAAGAAGTTTTTTTTTTCCCTCCCTTTTGTGACTTTACTTTTTCTGATGTTTGGAATCTAGAAAACGCCGGCATCAGAAATGATCAAGAAGTTGGTTGAAATTATTGATTACGAGGGACATTTGAAGAAGACTCAACAAGATTGGGAGAGCAGGTGGGAAAACGTCCGGGAGCTGATCACTTTTGCAAGCGAAGTCGAGTCGGATTTATTGTCTAGAGAGCGGCAAATGGAAGCAGCGTCAGGGCCTCCAGCGTCACAGTACGTTCTTTTCAGTGGTGATACCCACTCAAATCAGTTACTTGCAATATAGGAGTACTTTACGGCACTTCTTGCAATCCTCGATGCTTTCGTCTGAAGGGGATAACGACACGCAAGAGAAAAGCAAAGAGGTATGATTTGCATTAAGTGGTTTCTAGAACACATCCTGAGTCATCTCGGAACAGAAAGTTACAATCTCCACTTGCCATTCAGCAAAAGGGCTAGAATGGCCAGTCGTCATAGTTCCCTCAGGTATGTGCTCATTTGTTACGACATATTCGCGTGCTTATCTGTCTCCCAGTCGATCAAAATACCTTTCCTTTCTATAGGACAGAAGATATCGATGAGGAAAGGTGGGTTTTTTTCTTCGAGCATTCGTATAAGACTGAAGTTATCAAAGGCGCCTATTATATGTTGCGTGTACACGAGCCCAAGCCCTTCTTTATCTTCTCTATTCAATGAAGAGACAAGTTGCGGGAAAATCGAGCGATAAGTCCCTTTCCGAATTCATATCGGTGCCGCTCCAAAAAAATGGGGTGCGGATTGCTTGGCTTCCCATTGGAGAAATCAATAACCTGTCCTTAGCAACTTTTTAGTTCTAATGTGCCGCGTTTTGAACCTTCTGACCGTGCTATTATTTGTCGAGTCCTCAATAAAGAGCTTCCGGACGAGGCAGAAATCGAACGGAGGCTCAAGGAGATGTGGGTGCACTGTTCATCTATTCCATCTTACAACGTGGTAATATTTTTTTAGGGAACTGTCAGGAGACTACGTGCAGCCCACCTATCAGACATCAAACGGTGGAATGTCTACGGTTGGGCTAACCGGAATAAAGTCTTCGATCCATGACGTACCTGTGAATGGGAGTAAGTAAATTTGTTGAAAGCGGCCTATTCAAAATCATTCAGATATTTTCTAGCCAATCTTGCCAATCTGTATGGGGCTCCCGATGCTCTTGCAACAATTTCTGCCAATTTTTTGAAGGACTACAACCCTCGGGTTCCATTCAGCAAGAATTCCATACCTTTGCAACGTGCAGCACCGTCGCCTTTCATGCCTCTCACAGTGGGATTGCACACAGCCTCGATTGCTCTGAACACTATGACGTATGCTTCGGCTCCCATCGGGGCCGTAGCGTCTAAAAATACATTCCACAACGCAGCACTGTCACCCAACCAAATTTCAGGCGATAACCAACGCCAAATTCTTGAATCTCATGCGCAGTGGCCAATGGACAAGTCAACAATATCTTCATCTTCGAGAGAAACTGTGGAGACATCCCGGAAAAGGTTGAAGGATGTCGCTGGCGATACGTGTACAGAGTCGCATTATGACCAGAATCATTCTCCGGGCGAATCCAGCACTTCGGCATACCCTTCTGCCCCGTCAAAGTCGACGCTGCCATTCGTATCACCAAACGTTACCATGCTGACTTTTTTGCCACTGGAAGCACTTCGACCTCACAGCTCCTCTTCTCTTGGTCAGTCAAATATGATTTCGGATCATCCATGGTCACAGCCATTGCACTCCTCGGATTCCAGTGCTTCTGCGACGACAAGCCCCCAAACCATTGGCGTAAAACGCCGTCTGGGGATGGGCAGGAGTAAGACTGGGTACTCTAATAAGAAATTCAAACCACCCGCATGAGACATTCTTGCAACCTAAAAGAGAAGATTCTTTTATTGTATCTTAGCTAGCTGAGGCGATATACTTGTCAGATATCGTCGATCTAATTTAGACTGTCATATGGCAATTCCCGAGATGCCTTTACGGAGAAATTGTGTTTGCTCCGTAAAGCAATCTTCGCCCTTGGGAAGCCTCATGTAATAGGTGAGGCAGATCAGCCATCCAAGGGCAGGACTCCAGGTCGTTTTCGCCATTTTCATATCCCGTGTTTCCGACACTTCATGTTCCTTCCTAAGTGTTAGAGTTTGAGCGTCCTCACATTTCTGGTAAATTCTTTCGTGTTTGGGCCCACGAACCTCGGATTGTCACTTTCAATTCAGTGCGTGGTGACGCACTTATTTCGTTATCTCAAGTGCAGTGCCCCCGTGAGTGAAGGACGACATGCCACTGAAACCTTGACTTATAATCCCTCTTCAATAGATCTAGAATCTCTAACGCACAGCCCGCGGCTCCATTCATATATCTGTGATTTCTGTGAACAGTGTTCTCTGTTCCTTTTCATTATGCATCCCTATACAACAAATCACAGAGTCGTCCCAACTGTTACTGGTATTGATTACCCTTCGAACGACGGTTTCTCCGCAGAGCTGGAATCTTACCGTCCACCCTGCGGTCGTGCCAATGGTCGGGGCTTATACACCCACCCCAATATCTGTGGTTCCACCATCGAAGATGTCGAGCCTCCAGTGGACACTCGATCCCTCGATATCCTGTGGGGCGCCATTCGCCAGGAGAAAGAAAGGAAGATGGCGAACGAAAAGTCCAAGGTGCAATCCCTGGAAGAAGTTGCCCCCGATATGCAAGCCGCAGAGCATGTGCCAATGCAAGTGCCCCTCGTGGAGTCCCCTCCCAATTCTGACCCAAAATCGTCAAGAAGGCATAAGTCTATGTAAGTTCCCTATTTTTTAAACGTCCAAAGACATCTAAAAACTCACTACCCTACAGTTCAGATTTCCGTGAATCAACGGATGGACGTGCCATCGTTGCAACCTTTGAGCTTCCCAATGTGGCGAAGGAAGATATCCATATCACTTTTCAGCGCAACAGACTCATTCTCACTTGGGGGACAGGCGAAATACATGAGCGGGAGGAGGATGGAGTAATATATCGTGAACACGTTAGGAAGATGTACCATCGGACATTACCACTTCCTGAAGGAACACGAGTGCGTAAAACGTTTTTGGTCTTATGTATGATGGACTGTATTGATTTAATTTTTGTAGTTCGAAGAGATACGTGCCCAAATGACTGGCAAAGGCCTTATACTAAGATACCCCAATATGCGATGCTACCGAGTCGAGAGTTGATCAAGATCTGGTGAATCTTGAGTCTCGACACCAGCCCGTCGCCATAAATTATTCATGTCTCTTCTTTTCGCTTAGAATGCTGCATTTTCAATTATTTTATTAGTTGTAGAACACTACAGAATAGCACACTTTGCTTTCAATTGAAACAAGTCGAGTACGAGGAAGTATGGTAGAAGCCCAATGCGATAGGAAGTCTCAGCCACGAATAATGAGCGCGGTTGTTTCGAATTTGACGATCAAAAAGTTCTCCTGACAGAACCTTGAAACGTCCTTGCAAGTTTTTATGTAAAAATAATTTCAGACTGCGACCATTAGCAATCAACTCATCGAGCGGCTTAAGTGGTTTTCGACACGTCTTCAGATCGTTCTTGAATGCAATTTCCATCTGAAAGGAAGACAACATATTTGAGTAAGGCATTGTGCTAACGTTTGGATCAGGGGACGACGGTGCTGAAGCCTCTTTAGGTGCCAAACTAGCTGCGGACATATGAATCGTGTCCATGCAGGAGACCGACGTCGTTGATTGGCCCGGTAGTGTTTGATTGTGAGAACGAAACTTGACTCGGGACATTGGCAGTGGAATAACCCTTGATTAGAGGTGGCGTGTGGGGCACAACAGTGCCTAGACATTTGAATTGGTTCAGACTGGTTGAATGTGGACACTGTCAACATACATATACTCTCTAGAACAGATGGAGATCAAACTACGAACCAGACAGCATCGGAATTGAGGACGACGTTTTCAATTGTTTTGACAGCGATATATCAGGACCAGAAGTGGATCGCTTCCCGCGAACCTTGCCTTTATCACTTGACGTCTAATCTTAGAGTCAAGTAGGATCTGCATAACAAATGCTTACCAACGACTCGAAAACATCGAATCGTACTTCTCTTCGGCTTCTTGAAACGATACGAATGCTAAAGGAGGACAGGTAGTTTCCAGCAGCACCGTATCCTCGGTCAATTTTCTCTGTTTTCGTTTGTTCGTTACTTCCGATGCCGACTTATGTACATGGCCCCCATTTTTTGAGGAAAGATTCCATTTAGATAATGGCATGACATCGAGGGTGTTAGTCAACACGCCAGATTCCCTGAGCTCTGTTATGTAGTTGCGACAGGCAAACCTGGCCTTTTGCATTGCTGCTGATTTTCGGGGGTCAACTAAAAGTGACTTTGACCTAGAAAAGGATTTACGTCCCAGTGGGTGAATTTGCGGACCAGGGAGGAATTGAAGAGGAACGCGACTTGACTCGACCACACCATTTGCGGCACAGGTGTTCGAGTAATAGGCATCAGGAACGCCATATGTTGAAACGGCAGCGGCATATAGTCGCTCCTTTAACGGCTTCCGTCTCGTTCTGAAGAATTTTCGTTGGAATGTTGTAGACGAAGAAATAATGCCTTCTTCACCATCCCCATCACAGTTATTTGTCTCCTTCAAGTTCTCGCAGAGTCTCCCGTCGGTATTCGACGTGATATGTCTATGATCCTCGATCGCACCTTGCACCCTGTGTTTCTTCTTCTCGTATGTCCTGGTCTTCCTGGTCTTGATTGCCCTTTCGTTGAGCGTTTGTTTTAAAAATGCCTCGACTGTGAGAACATGTTGATTAGGGGTTTCATTAATCAGATTATTGGGAGGCGAGACATCGAAACGGGATGTTCCGTTCGCATTCCCCTCCACAGAAGTTGCCTGTTCTATCAAATGCGTTGCACAAGGCAGTTCCATCTCTCGCTCCGCGTCAAAAGATGTGGGAATGACAAATTTTTCGGAGTCAGACGAGCGAGACTGAGTGAATGCAGCAGATATTCCTCCAGTGTTCTTTGAGGCCGCATATATGTAGTACCCAAGACAAGGATCAATGGCATATCGCCTACGCTTCCTCGTCACCTTCAGGCAGAAAGCATTTATCATGTTATGCAGGTCAGAATGGCGTTTCGTACCACATTGTCGGCCATATCGGACCGCTGCATCCAATTGTAGGTTCCTTGACAAGATCAAACCGGCACTCTGAGTAAGTCCGGAACAAAGACTAAACTACACCAGCTCAGGTATTTTGCTTGTCGTACCTGTGACCCGAAGACAGTCAGACTAGTGTTTCGTAAGAGAATCTCCAGAGAGCCCAAGTTATACGACCCGCAGAGCTCTGAATCCAACACAAGCCACAGCAGACGCGCACCACGAACGATATCGAACTTTAGAGGCTGCTTCAAAGTTACGAGAGCACATAAAAGCAAAGCAGAAAGCCGTGAGATATTACGTAAGTGCCAACAATGAGAGGTATGTATTCATCAGGAAGACAAGACGTAGGGATGAGTGCATGCATGATATACGAATGTAGTATGTAACAGTTGCAAGTTTATAAAGATGTGTCACGGGAAAAAGTGAAGGAGAAGCAAAAAAGGAAATTAGTAGTGAATAAAAAAACAAGGCGTCGATAAATGTCAAAGATAAAAGAGAAGAAAGGGGCTCATGAGGTGAAGCTAAATTGAAGGTATGAATTAAGTCAAGGCGTAACTTTCTTCCTGCGCGACGCAGACACAAATGAGTGTTCGGAGGAAGTGGAGTCGACGATGCGGTGATGGTTCGTCTACTGAATGATGGCTTTTAAGCAGCGCGGAACAAATCTCATCCCTCATGCTTGATCGTCAATGAACTAGCGAGATCATGTCGATAGTTGCAGACATCCGACCAATGTTGACATAACGGGACAGGACAGGGAAATTGTTGTTCACTCATTTCTATACACCTTGGGGCGTCGGCTGTTGCTGAACAGGACCGCTGATATCTCTTGCTTGACCTTGAATATCCTGGATACATCAGGTGTCAGACATTGTGCGTTAATCAAATGCGATGTGAGGAAGAAAAGGAGATATTTATGTACCATCCTTTGTTTTTTGATGGGCCTAGGTCGAACATTTCCAGTGCCGGCTTTGGAATTCAGAGCAACAGAGATTTGTTTTTGCTGCGGCACGCCGTTCGAAATGCCATTTGCGCCTCCATTCATATGACCATTTATGCCCGGCAACCCATTTGCATGGGTGCCATTTACCACTGTCGTGCTCTCCTCCCTTTCCCTTTTCTTTCCCCTTTGCTGGTCTACCTCCATTAGGGTCGTCCTTGTGGTCACAGGCGTCCCGAGCTGTCCTTGGGATTGTGTGGCAGGCTTTGATGTCGCAGAACCGGGCCTGGGAACTGCCGAAATCGGACGTGATCCACCATTTGAACCAGCTCCGGGGGCAGCAGAAACGCTGCCAATTGTTGACCCAGGTCGTGGTGTTCCAACTCCGGGTTTCGGTGTGCTTGATGGTCGTGCAGGAGCATGGAGTGGTTGGGGTTGAGAGATCGTTGTAGTTGCTCCAATGGGGGGAATGGAGACCGCTGTACCTGACGGATGTTGAGCTGCTTGCGCCTGCAACTTCGCGGCACGCTTTGCCTCTTTCTGTGGTACGATAAATACACATGGGAGAAATGTCAACTCTCAGCATTTTGATGATGTGAATGATAACGAACCCTCTTTTTCCGGTCTTCCCGAGCCTGAGCCGATTCTACGACCAAAGCATTGATATTCCACTTGAGGGAGGTTAAAGTGAGAAAATCAAGATTAAGTTCACGAATGTGAAACATACGCCTTTCAGGCCCTCGAGACTAACGGTGAAAGCATCCTCCTGCGTTTTCTCATCAAAGCGACGTATCTTCAGCCTTTGCTTTGGAGGAACGAGTATGATTGTGGATAGATAATCATCCTTTTTTGTGGAGTGTTTTCCTTAAAACAAATTGTAAGCCAAGTCCAAAAAGCCAATGGGCGAAAACAGTCAACAAACCAGGAATCCCTTTAATCAGATGCTTGTAACTATTCTTATATTTTCTCTCTCCTTTACCCACCGCGTCATCCTCATCTGCGTCATGCACATCGTGCATCTCCACATCCCCTCCTGTCAGCACCTCCCTCCCCTTGCCCTTATCCACAGGTCCGGACATCGGAATCTGCACGACGCCAGTGGCACTCGGTGTATTCTCCCCATCGACAACCATATTCGTATTCGATAATGAATCCGACTGGTGTGCAGTGCCCAGCGGTTGAACATACGGCCTCACATACTTGTCGTACGATGGTAAAAGTTGCAGTCTCGAAAGGAGGTCTTGTGTGCTGGCTAGATGCTGTCTAGGAGGTACAGGTGCTGTGATAAAGGAATAAATGCAAGAACAACAACAAAAAAGAATTTTGACAATGAAAACTTCATGGAAAGCTGCGCCTTCCGTGGCTCTTCAAAATGAGAACATACCTGGTGGGGGAAGATACAGAGGCAAAAGTGGGAAAGCTGGGTTCGATGTAGGGGCAAAAGTACGTGTTGTCGTTGATACTGTTGACATCGAATCAACCGATTTAATTTTCGAAGGCCCAGCGACAGCATTCTGATGCTGGCCGTTCATCCTTGTTGTAGCGGATAGACGGGACAACGAGAATGCCTCTGCTAGCCGTCGGGAGAGTTTTTGGATATTGAATCTACGACGGTAGTGATAGCTGAAACGTAACAGCTGAAACGGGCCACCGGACACACAAAACGCCTTTGTTTGGTCATTATTTGTTCCCATTTTCTGGCTATTCTATGTATAATGTATAATACCAATACAAAATTCTAAGAGTTACATAGTTTAGACATTCTCAGATCCGTCCTTAATATCGTCAACTGCGCTGTACGATCTCGGGTAGTACGCAATTGCACCGCCTCTGAGATCTTTACTAACTCTGGAACGCCCTCGTTCTAATTCAGGAGTGACCTTTCTTCTCTTTATTACCACTGGTTGCTTCCTCATACCAGAAATCATCAAGAGGGCAAACAAACACAACAGCGCACCAATAACGAAGATGGCCTTTGGAAATTGGGCGACCATGTCACTGTAGATCATTCCAAAAAGCATGGGCTAATGACAAATTAGAGGGCCATCAATACCAATTCGAAACCAACCCCAATATATACAACTCACGGCAAGGATAGTCTGCCCAACAGCCTGCAACGCAGCTAATGCACCAAATAACTCGCCTGTCCGACCCTCCTTCACACTGATCCCAGAACTCTTCGCATCCAAGGCCCTCAACTCTATCAGAGACAGCGCCAAACTGTGAATCAAGGGAATTAATCCTGCGCCCAAACAATTCAATGCAGAAGCGATAACAAAAGCTGTTTGACTCTTCGCTGAACTCGGGTTGGGAAATACAGGGTGATGATGGTGAGATTCCTTGAGCTGCACTTTGTTGTTTGGAATGGGCACAATCGCAATGAGGCTGTGGGAAATGATATCTATCACTAAAGAGCATTTCGTCAAGGCGAGATCGAAGGATATTTCCCGTCCAAGTTGGGAACGATTTGGTTTAGACTTCTTTCCTTTCATAACGGTCAATTCCGGCGCCGGCTGAATGATAATCTGCGTTGTCTTCTTTCCCTTTCCAGTTGGAAATGGCTTGGAGCTTGCAATATCCTTTATCGTTGGCTGCTTTGGTTTCAAAACTTCGATAACGGCTGACAGAAAAGTCAGACGAATGAGTTCAAGAAGATAAAGTCTCGCTCACTCGGCAGGAGGAGCAATAGGACGAAAGCTCTCATTCCTCCTATCAAAGAAATATAATGGCTTAATTGTCGAGTACTCCAGCGATAGGTATGGACCGCATAAAGGTACTTCATATGGAGGATTCCCTATGGCAGAAATCAGCACACTTGCAGTCAAAGCCAAACTAATAACCGAAAGGAATCACCGTAGAGAGCATGTAACCAAACAATCCCACAGCAAGTAGTGTAAGACTCCAATCCCGCTTCTTCCGAACAATTCCAGAGGGGTTTACGACGATCACAGGCAACAATATAGATAGAGGGCTGAGGGAACGCATTATGAAACCACCCTTTGATCCTGTGGAACTGCTTGTACTCTCCGTCACATCCGCCATTCTGACCTCTTGTTCTTCAATCCTGCTTATCTCCGATACCACTCCATCGATAGGCGAGTGCAGAGGCTTTTTAACCTTTCTTTTCGAGATTCCTCCCATCTTGTTATATTCTTGAATTGCCTTTTCCCTCTTCCTTTCCCCCAATGACTCAGGGAACACAAAAAGAGCCATATAGAAATTAACAGCGGAGAACGCAATTGCTACCCAGAACGCCGATGTATCCACATGGCCAGAACTAAATGGAAATCGACGTCCAAAAACCACTATCGGATGTTGAATAAAAAAATTCGCAATTATGGGTCCAATAATAGAACCGATGTAGAAAGCACCGGCGAAACGAGAGAATAATTTGGCACGAGAACCAGGAGACGTGCAGTCACCAACGTAGGAGGATGTGGCGGATTGAATGGATGAAAAGCCTCCCAAGAGACCCTCAATGATCGGTGCCATGATGGAAAGTTTGTAACCATGTCTGGAGAAAGGCAGCGATGACACTGAAATAAGGATAAATATCAGATCACTGGAGAGGGGGTTCAAGTTGCATTAGTAGGCGGCTTTCCAGGGAATGGACGAAGAACGTACGTTAGCAATAATCCAAGCGTTGAGATAGCTAACACCTTCGTGCGACCGTATCGTTCGCTAAATGAGCCCCACCATGTCGACGTGAGTGCAGAGAAAAGACCTATGGTCGTGGTCATGATCATCTGCACTCGAGCAGCACCTGCCTGAACGGCAGGATCGGATACACATCTCGAAGATGGCATTGCGTCATGGCGTTGAATTCCTCCAAAAACCTCAGGTACGACCATTGGCACTGAGTCGTGATTGGCGATTGTGTCACTAGGAATGAAACTGGGGGTAGAAGGATGATCCAGGTTAACAGCTATCAACACCGTCGATGACGGATGGACGGATGAAATAGATGTGGTGGCACGAGCGTGCTGTATAATATTCGGCCTAGAATCTCCATACAAATGGTTGCATGATAGTTGGGTGTAAATCTCTATGCGAGGTGCGAGAGTCATGCTTTGCTAAAGGGGAGATATTTTGAGTAGTCGATGACATAGACAGGGATTCGATACACTTACGGCAATTGAGGAAAAAATAGCAAAAGGGACGAGCCTGGTACAATAAAATCAGGACCAAAAACCATATGCTAAACCTTTTCATGCCTACCATAGAGGTCTTGCAGGATAAAAAGGCTTCTTTCGTCGTGTTCGTTCATTTGGACGAGTCAGGAGGGGCACTGTTTCGCTCCGACGAGTGCTAACGACACTGCTACCGCTGCTATCTACCAGCAGAGAAGGGGTATACGCGACTGATCCATGCATCCCGTTGATCCCAAAAACTCTTGAAAGCTAGAGGCAAACCGGCGGTATCCTTTCCGCAAACCTGGAGAAGTGTCCGAGTTGCCTGTACCGCGTGTCGGGGTACAATGAAGGGATTTCCAGCCGTCCAGAGGGGTTATTTAAGGAGAATAGCCACCTGTCCGATTGGCAACAGGGCCTCGGGTGAGAGGCGAGGATGCAGACAGGTCACATTGAACTGAACGGATGGACCGCGGCAGATCGGCAAATTTCCATTTCAAGCTTCTCCGGTGTTTGTTCTCTAGGGCGTCCTGCGATAAAATTGCAGTTGACAGCAGTCTGCAGGCAGCTGACGGGCGTCGTATTCAGAGCTCCACAACAATTTAAGCTTTAAAGCTTTAAAGTTTTAATCCAAAGGTAGATATCCAAAACTCAATAGAATCGTTACAGTATTGTATTCGGAGTTCGGACAACCGCATTTAAAGCCTTCTGTCAAGTCCCTGTGCAAATCTTATCAAAACAACAGACCAGGTACTCTCCACTTGAACTATCCTTTTACAGAGAAGGCGGAGAGGAAATTTGGTAAGACACACATTCCTCTGCCTTTTTGAATCGAAGCCTTATTACTGATCCAAGACGGTAAAGGTACGCCTTCAATGGACCAACATTTCATAAGAAAGCGTTGTTTTCCTGAATCTTGAAGGTTTCGGGTAGTTCAATATATACCGAGGAAACGGCCATCCTCGGTTCACAAGATAACAACACGACTTACCTCCGTCAACGTGCCTTACTCTGAGATTCGCATTGAACCTTCGACTGGTACAATTCACATTGTTCACCCAAAACCACAAGTCGTCTAGATCGTTTTCTTGTCCTGGTGGAAAGTGGGCGCTTGTGTCTTGACGACCTTGACATGTCTGAATGCTAGTGAAAAGGGCGCTGAACGAATGTACGGTATGTCAAGCATGAAGGCAACGTGGCAGCATGCATTTCATCGAAGCTCGATCAACTGCTTGTATTCATTTTCCTCGACCATGTGTATTGTGTATTGTGTACAGTCGATCATATAGAAATACAATCCCCAAATCCTTTAATTGAAAAAAACCTACTGGCAAAGGTTTGAGTGCGTGAATAAAAGATAAAGTGATCTACCCACCCAAGTTTATAACACTAATTATCCCACACACAAGAAGTCAATGGCAATCAACGAACATTCGACCCTCCAATTGCAGTACTTCTCCTCGTCGCACCGAGATTCGAACTACCCTCTCCCCGATCGTCACCGGAAGACCTTCTCGTGGGACCCGAAGTAAAGCCACTACCCGTGCCAAAGAATGAAGGTCGCGGTTGTGAATTAGAACGCTCCCAGTCGTAACTCGGTTGTGCAGCACGATTTTGATTACTATTTCTATTGTAGAGATTGTCCGCCAATCCACCTAGTAAAGCACCCGTCCAGAAACCTGGTTTCCACCCGCCTGAAGAAGTGGATGAATCACCAGCGTTTTTAGTGTATGGAGGGGGAGGATTGGAGCGATAATCTCCTGGGAACCGGCCTGGCCTTCCTCCACCCGGTTGGGGGTTATCCCTCGATGTCGCATTACTGCCTCGGGTCCGTAAGCAGGACTTGACGAAGCTGTAGACTATTAAAGCCAAGATCCCGAACCAAAGCACATAAAATAAAATGCTGGACCAGTCATAAGCTTCTCAATGTTCGTTTAGTTAAGATAAAGTATTACTAAGATTAGATACATACCTTTCAGATTGAACGTTGGGTTATCTCTCTTGAGCAAGGATCCAGGAACTTGGACAAGGCGATATTCCAGAGAACACGAGTCTGAAGGGTTGCATCGCCTTCAATAACTTGTCATCCAAGTAATGCAACTTGAAGTCAATCACCTTTCAAGACGAAGGGGTCACCAGGTCGCGACCAACCTTCGCATGAGACCGTCACTTTCCCGAATCTCAGAGCTTCGGGTAGATCAGCTTCACACTAATTGACAAATGCCATAATCTGTTCAAAAAAGGAACGCAGTAATACGAGTGAGGATTCACCTTCCAATCTACGTCAACGCCTCTTCCTCCAAGATTCACGCATCGAACAACCTCTGGCTGATACAAGTTACATGGTTTACCAACACACACAAGTTGGGGTAAAGACGTTGTCCGCCTATAGCTCGTTTTTTCGTCCTGGTAGAACGTGAGAGCTGGTATTTTGGCAAGCTCGACCTTTGACATGATAGTGGAATGTCACTGAAAGGATACCTAACGGACGCCTTGAGTGTTGGTGAACGAGTGCATACTTTATCTAATTTGCGCACAGCCGTGAAATACAATTGACGTGGAAGCAACGTGGCAAGCGAGTCACGACATCAACTGCGGTGGAACTCAATAAACATTCAAGTTTGCCTCGATAAATTTTCTATTCGCCTAATCCTGGCAGGGGACATCCCCCGCAAAATCCATGACCACAACCGAAACAAGTCACAGGCCCCACACCTAGTATCTTCAGGATGAGTGTCAAAATGCTCACAACACCCTCTCCCAGCACGAAACCGCTCGCAATGACAATCAACCGAATGTCACTTCCATTTTCTGCAAGTCTTGTCCTGAAAACATACTCTATAACCCCTCCAATAAGTCGAGCCATGGAGAACGAAGGTGTGTTCAAGAAACCGATAGCAAATGCCACTCCTGAAGGTATCCAATGCGACAACCAATGTTCTCGTCTTCCGAGGTAGGATTTGACTGCGGAAAGTATTGCGAACAGGACAGAAAATGCAGTCATAAATTCTGCACACCGTTCTGGTAATTCTCCATCACCTATAAAGCAAAATAAAGTGCTGTCAGCCCCTCTTGAGTTTGCTATTTACTCCTAAAGTCATAACGTACGCAACAGTCGAGCAAGGCTCAGCCAGACATACGCCGTTGGTGCTGGAAATGAAGGCCCTGGAATCTTGTAGACCTTATTGTAAAGTGTGTATAACGATGCGGTCACAAGAATTGAGACGGAGGACCCTATGAGCTGCCCATAGAACTGTGCCCTAGGAGACGCATGGCATAGATGACCAGTCTTGAGATCTTGCATAAGATCGCCCGCCCTTCGAATTTATCAGTAAGACGGAGGTTAAATTCAAATCTACTCACTGTTGAGCGCCAGCTTCCGCGACGCCCCCAGCAATGATATTAGCCACGATATTGCCCGGTTGAATCCATGCAAATAATAATTGAGAGACCTTTCCTAATCCAGATACTGGGTTGAGGTCAGTTTCTCCAAGTGCACGTACTCTTACAATATCTTGTGAGTGTTGACTAGCACTAGCCTGAGGGGCCCAATGACCTACCCAATAATGCTCAGCGTTCCTCCGAGAACAAACCCAAGGAAAGTCGCCCACGGTTTGATTTCTTCAGAACCAAATACAACCCAAACTAATATTGTACCACAAGCGATGCTGACCACTAGTCCGCCCATCACCCACGTATTGGGTACTAATCGGTCTTCGGTCTCAGATTCCTTTTCCGGAAGGGCAATGGGCTGACGGAGGAATGTACCCCTGAAAATTTTAAAAACAAAGGGAAGCAAAGAGACTATTGCATCGGTACACATAATGGCCAACGCTACCCATAGAATCCAACCTCGGGCGCCCATAGCCATGTCGCGAACAGGTACTGTAGCCCACCCCTCTTTCGTAGCAAGTGGACTCAGGACAGCCCAGCCCACGAACATTCCCTAGATAAGTTGAGGAATAATTTCAGGGTTGGTGAAACCACCACTTACGAGATTCATGCTTATTGTGATAGGAAATCCCATGATGATACCTGTTCACCCTCAGTATTGGTTGGATAACAATACGTTTCATCTTACCTTGGCCAACATAAGATAAACTCGGAGAGAAGAACCAGAGCCATTCCCTGGCTATATGATCACCGAAAATGGGGATGGCAAATATCACCGGAAAGAAATACGCGGCAAACTAACGAAACTTTAGGACGATACCAGAAGTCATAAAAATCGAACCTTACTGCCAAGACACCAGAGGATATAAAACTCCATATAAGACTGCGCCAGCTTTTGTGTTCAACTAAGTCACGATCAGCTACATCAGAGGCGTCTCCTGGTGCTACAGCCGCATCTTCCACCCCATCACCTTCAATGGCATTTTCTACCTCCTCGTCAGTTATTTGTTGATAGCCACGTCGATGCTGCAAGTTTGTGTCAGGCGGAGGAAGGTGGTGTAGTACTGAAACCAAATGTGCAGTGGCTGTTCCAGACGGAAAGGGGAGTTGCTCTTCTATAATCTAAACGATGTGAAGAAGAACGGGACGAAAAGTAGCGTTCAGACATACCAATTGTTTACGTATAGGCGGAGATAGAAAAACGCTTAGACAGATAAGCAATGATAATGAAGCATATCTCGCGACCACACCTTACCCGAAAAATGCGATAGAACATGACCATCCAATAAGAGCTGGCCACGAGAGGTAAATGGGAGGTGATCCGTCTCTCGACTCTTCTAGAAGAGTGAGTGCTGGTATAATGCCAACAAATCCCGCGGCAAGCGGCATCGTGCCAGTTGCGACAGCTGTTGTCTGCACGACGATAATTTCCTGGGGTGAAAGAGGAGTGGGGAGCATTTTGGACACGAGAAACCCAATTAAGGCAGACTGGATAGACATCCTAGAAAGTCATGACGATGAATAACACTGAGGGAAACGACGATAACATTGAGCACACATAGATATCCATCCTGACTGAAGGCCCAAGCTCAAATTTGTGAAGCAAATTAAACACCCAATTGCAAGACCAAGCATGACCGCCACTGGCGTGAATTCTGGTTGAACCCCAGTACCATTCAATGCTTTCAGGGATCTAAGCGACATAGTCAACACATATTCAACGATACAGTGAGTTCCGAACCTGAACCATTTCCTGAAGTCCATGACTTGTGTCATTGCACGGTAATTCTGTCACGCACCCAAATTGTCACTGTTTTGTCAGCGTCGGCAGTTGATCGGAAATCCATACATTAGCAAAAGGACAAGAATCCCCGGGCCACGGTTCCAGTTGATTATAATCTGGGTCGCCGCAATCAGAATTTTCTTAGCTACATCATAATGTCTGCTGCCGCACTGCCACCAAGTCTAGCAGATTTTCCTCCTTTTCTTACTTGTTTAGACAAGAAGTTATTAAATGAAAGAATTTTAAATCTTAGTAGTTACATAAATTGGTCAGATAAAATATCAACTTGGTATCAACCCTAAATTTAGAAATAATTCCCATTTATGGAAAGGCAGAAACCATTGTTTCGAAAAAATATATACTGTGTGTGATCCGGAATCAATCTTGTTTTTCCCTGACCCCAATTGGCCAATTTATGGATAGTCTTCTCGTGGTGAGTTGAGCCCTACAATCAGGGTGATGGCCCGCACGCAGTTAGTGTTGCAGCGAGTTGGAACGCTCGAGTTTGATGCGAAACCAAATTCGGCAGTAGAGTCGAGTTCAGCTCGAACTGACTCATGATGCCTATCAACTGAATGAAGCAGGATATCATTTCTCTTTTTTTTGGTGCGAGTTGATTGAGCCAGCTCGAGCTATCGGAGTTCAAAATTTCATAAACTCGTCGAAGTTCAGCTCAAACTCGACTCGCGGCAACTAGTACACGCAGTACCCAAATGCGGAATAATCGTCGCATTTTAACAAGCGTGGCGCTGATCGTTTGGCAGCGTTCCTGCCGTTTCCCCCATATACACGACAAGGTGTTGAGCGGTTGTCTACGTCTTGACACTTATACGTTGTCACACAATTGTCACAGAGAGAAAAGTCAAACTAAGTTGCTTGTTTGGCTCTATTATATTGATTGAGCTAATTTGAAGATAAGCCAACGACAATCGATTATAGGCAATCTCTTGGACCCTCACAGGTTGTCGATTACACTAGTAGCGGTAGTGCCACCACGTAAAATGACTCAAAAAATTAGGACCGATGGTGTTCTTCGAGTCGCACCTCCTCCGGGTCAGACGGTGCCGTACGTTGATCCTTATCCAAGGTCTATCGACCACTTATCAATTCCTAAAGTCTTCCCAAGGAAGGTGAAAGAAATGTTTTAGTGACCTCAGCACTTCCTTACTGCAATAATGTTCCTCATCTTGGTGAGTTGTTATAATGTATCCTCTATCATCTACTCATACAAATTAGGCAACATTATCGGCAGTACACTGAGCGCCGATGTTTTCAGCAGGTATAATCTCCTTGATCATAGCTTATCCTGTCGACTGATTTACATTTCAGATATAATCGTAAGATTACAAGATACAGTTACTTCCATGTCCCTAAATCCTTCCAGGATCACGGGATAGAAATACCTTGTACATCTGTGGTACCGATGAATATGGGACGGCAACAGAAACTCAGGCATTAAAGGAGGGAATTACGCCTCAAGAACTTTGCGACAAATACTATGTCTTGCATAAAGAGACTTACGAATGGTTCGACATTGGGTGAGCCTTCCTGGTATACTTTACGCTCTGCTCATACCTATACCATTAGATTTGATTATTTCGGACGCACATCTACACCGTTGCATACAGTGTGAGTTCCACCTGGATACCTGTGTTCTGGAACTTTTACCCTTATATATCGCAGGTTATGCCAAGAGATCTACCTTAACCTCGGCAAGAATGGATTGCTCGAGAAGCAGGAAAAGGAGCTGACGTATTGTGAAGGCTGTTCAAAGTGAGGGTATCCGTATTCTTTTTTTATTAAAACATACTAATGCATTGCCACAGATTTCTTGCTGATCGCTTTGTTGAGGGAATCTGTCCCCACTGCGGTTATGAAGACGCCCGTGGTGACCAATGCGATGGCTGCAGTCGTACATTAGACGCTATCGAACTCGTCAAGCCCCGCTGTCTCCTAGATAAGACCCACTCTGTCATCACCCAAAAGTCGGCCCACATGTATTTGAAACTCAACGAGATTCAAGGTCGGAATGAAGAATGGATTAAGCGCTCATGGCAGGCTGGGAAATGGTCGCCCAATGCGGTCATCAGTAACGACGGGGAACTCATTGACGCTCGTTTGAAAGCTGGTTTATTGCCAACTCCTTTGACGAGAGACCTTCAATGGGGAGTACCAGTCCCTATTGAAGAGGAAGATGTATATGGCATGAAGGGGAAAGTTCTCTGTATGTTACCCTTACTGTATCTGCATCTCAAGGCCTTATCACCGGAACTTTACAGATGTTTGGGTATGTTCATTGTCATTATCTGTTATTGGTCTGATTTTGTAATTAGTTCGATGCTCCCATTGGATACCCAAGTATCACAGCAAACTACACGCCTGAATGGAAACAATGGTGGTTCAATCCCAAAAATGTGGAACTCTACCAGTTTATGGGCAAAGACAACGTCTATTTTCACGCGATTTACTTCCCTTCCGTAGAGATCGGTGATGGTCGTGATTGGACTATGGTTCATCATATCAGTACAACGGGTTTGTTTCGCACCAAACTCTCTTTCTGGGACTTACTCTTCTGAACTTGTAGAATATCTCAATTATGAGGGTGGTAAGTTTTCGAAGAGCAAAAACCGCGGAGTATTTGGTCCAGCCGCGAAGTTGACCGGTATCCCGGCCTCAGTTTGGAGGTATTACCTTATCTCCTCGCGCCCCGAAACGGCGGACGCTATGTTTTCCTGGGCCGACTGTGTAAGAATATAAATACTGTCCAGTAAATAACTACTGAAGCACATCACAGATCGCGGCAAACAATAATGTCTTGTTGAACAAGTGAGTTCTATGACCTGTCCTTTGATGCTGTTTCTTATTCAGTCTCGCTCTAGCTTTGGAAACTTCGTTAATCGCGTTCTGAAATTCGTGTCCTCTCAATATAATGGTGTTATCCCGGATTCAGAAGATGCTCCTGGACCTTTCTCACCCAATGACCCTTTGGACGGCGAATTTATTGCGAATGTCAGTTCCCAACTCAGGGATTACATTGATGCCATGGATGCTGTCAAGCTTCGACTAGGCCTTCAAACCGTCATGCTTATTTCCGGTCGCGGAAACACCTACCTTCAGTCTTCTGGACTGAACAAAGCACTTATCACATCCAATCCTAAACGATGTGCTCAGGTTATCTCTCGTGCCGTAAACCTGATTTACACGCTGTCTGCCCTTGTCTACCCCTTCATGCCCGCGACGTCCGAATCGATCTTGGCACAGCTAAATGCTCCTCCTCGTACTGTACCTGAAGTACTTTCGAACGATATTCTGGGTGGTCATACGATCGGCACACCGGAACACTTGTTCAAAAAGATTGAAGGGAGTGCTGCAGATTTGTGGCGTGCTAAGTTTGGGGGGAATGACTCTGCACCTGAGACGAGTGTTGGTAACCCTGACCCGTTGAAGGCTGCTCCTGGGTCCAAGAAGAAGGACAAAAAAGAATCTCACAGCTCTGCACCAGATAATGGCGGTCCCAAGTCACCCGAAGTTTTGGCACTTGAGGTAAAAATCGCAGAACAAGGCCATATCGTTAGGGAGTTGAAGGCCAAGTCACCAAAGACGCCGGAGCTTGAGAGTCAAATTCAGTCCGCTGTCGGCGTCTTGAAGGGTTTGAAGGCTGGATTGGAGTCAGCTGTGGCACAGTCGTAGAGTTCCATTCCTATGGATGACGTTGTCAAATCGTCGATACATTCGGCAGTATTCCAGGATTTCTCGAAAAATGTATGAAATTTGCCATTGGATACACATCATATTCAAGAATAATTAACACTGGCTGAAAAACAAATAGGGAAGAGTTGTTAAGGGTCAAAAACATCGCCACTATCTAAGACCGAGATTCGTCATGCTCCTGTTACCCACACCACTAACTTCGTGGCTCCGTCTTCCATGAGCAGCCGCAGACCTGATTAGCTCCCCATCTTCCCGCACACCCAATGCTGTTGTGCTCACATTCTTTTTGCTGTCTAACGAGAAAATTCCTCCACTTCTACTAGCAGAAGGTCCGCCTGCCAACCCGCTTCCAAGTGGGTAGTTGCCAATGCTGCTGATGCTATTGTTGTTCTGATGTTTCTTAGAATCAAGATTGAAAGCATTGCCAACAGGCATGCTGAGTCTCCTAATCCATCCTGTGCCCATTTTTGACACTGGTGAATTCTTCTGCTTCCTTCCACTAGGCTGTTGCGAGTTCACCGATTCTGAAGAGCGGTATTTGCTTACAGAACACTTTTCGCAGCCACAGCATGCAGCATGACTTAATGAGGTACTCGTACTAGTTGTGTTTGAGTTTGAGGTATCGTCGCGATATCTATTTGACGAATGTAACTCGTGGAGCAGGTCTTCGTTCTGTAGGAGTGGCGAAGGTGGATGTGAAGGTTTGGGAGTATGTATTTGTTGGAGTGTCGATGGAGGCATATGGGAATTATCACCAGGTGGAGGAAGACGTTGCGATCTTTGGGGCAATGGTCGTGGAGTTGACAACTTCTGGTTTATAGGGGGAAACGGTGATTCGGTAGACTCATCCAGTTCCATCTGTGACAGCGGTCGTTGAAGTTGATGACGGAGAGATATTCGTCGCTCCCTTGGACGAATACCGAATAGGCCAAGTCCGCTTTGGGTATCTTTTCCTCTGTCATTTTCACGATTGTAACCTATTTCTCGACTGTTTAACTCCGTTTCTTCCCGCAGAGCTTGCAACCGAACCATGTCTCTCTCCAACTCACGAGCCCTCATTTCCAGATCCTGTTCTCGTTCTATAAACTCTTGTTCTTTGTGCCATCGGGAGTTCTCGGCCAACTCCTCCTGTAATTGCAATCGATGTCGTTCTTCATCTAGATTCATACGATTCGTACGATGTGATTCTTGTGCTTGACGAGGTGCTATTTCCAAAAGAGGTAGGGATTGTTGGCGTGATACAACAGGCGAATTGGTCTTCAGTTTCGGAGACAATGGCACCTCTTCCACCTGATAGCGTGCTGCCATATCGTTGACATTGATAGGAAGACGCGGCAAATTTCGTGGAGAAGGTGAAGTCGAGCCAGACTAAAAGGTCGTTGGTAAGATTCAAAGTTAGGCAAGAGAATTGCAACATACATTATTGTCATAGCGGGTTCGCATGGCAGCAACGATGCTCCCGCCCGCGCTGGTACCAGTGTCCGTTCTCTCAACCAGCCTTGAATATTTATAATTCCCCGTCATCCTAGGTGAATTAATGTTTAGATTATTGTATTCTCTGTTTGTTGGCGACTCCTTATCTCTGTATAATGTCAAAGGTTTAATATCAACGGAATTCGAAGACAAATGAGCAGGTGGAGATGTTTGACGGCTGTTCCATGGTACAGATCCATGCCGTGAAGGTGGCTGTGGCTGATGAGACGAACGACGCTGTGATTCACGATCGTTTATTACATCCAAAAGCGGTTGCTCTTGAGTAAGTTCTGCTGCCTCAAGAGTAGTAGATCGTTTATAGTTGAACTGTTCTGGAGCAGGTTCTCCCGCGCTATGGGTAGCAGCAGAGTCGATATGACCGTTTCTTGGAGACACCTCTGCTCTCTCAACACCCAAGTCTTCATGAGCGGATGTGGGTGATTCCGCGAGAGGACTTCTTGAGGGAAATTCAAGACGAGAGGTAGACGTAGAAGATTGCATTGACTGAGAGTTTGTCGATTGCTGACGGTGGGGTGTGTGCGGCGGAGGAATAGGGAAGTGCGTTGGGGGCACTGGGAAGGCAGACAAGGAACGAACAGAGCCAGTATGTGGATCGACGGAGAGTGCTTTCGGAGGCTCCAGAGTGTCAGTAGAAAGGGTTGGCAACGCAACATCGGGGACAGTGGTGGAGACATTTGTAGATGCAGGAACCCACTTTGTCAGAACGGGTTGAAGATCACGACCCACCTGAGCATCTTGCACAGGGTCTGGAGAGTTTTCCTTATTGGTAAAGGTGCCACTGGGATACGATCGCATCGCAACGCGGGGTTGTTCAGGCGAATTTGACGGCTCAGGGGTTGCCCTCGATTGTCGGATGTCTTCTTCGATTGGGTGTAGTCTCGCCTTCAATTCCATCTGTGTTGTTTGCACATCATTTGGAGACGTGATGTCAGGCAAATCGGGAGGAATAGGTTTTGACCATCCCCCTTCACATAGTGACCGAAAATTTCCCAGAGGCCCAATAGTGGGTGAAAAGCGTCTAACGCATTCGCACGACTTTTGCCATTCGAAATCCGCTAGACGGGCGAGGCAAGCGGCGACATTGTAGATTGTGTTGGTATGTCGTTGGCTGATGTTCACGGCATGGTTGCTGAAACATTTGTCAGAGCATATACGAACCATTCAGAAGGCTGCTTACTATTTCTCTTGCGAAATTTCTGGTCCAAGCGTACTGATAAGATTAATATATCGCGCGTGCTCTTCACTAGCATCAGAAGTCTTCTTTTTTGATTTCTTCTCGTACAGTTGCCCTTTGGAACGCCATTAGGTCTGTGAAGAGGTGGTAAGAAAAGATGTACCAGCTTGTTTAATCTTCGCATTTGCGTTGGCCATCCTTTCGTCATGTGTTTTTTCCTCTTTCTATAAGGACGCAATGAACAAGCGTTTGTAGAAGCGCAAGATATAACTTTACTGTTAGTTTCTTGAACCATCTCTTCACATCATTGCTGATAGTGTCGTACTCTTTGTCAACAATTTTCGAATACTTTGAGTTTACGTCTGATAAGGACTCGAATATGTTCACGCTGGCTAGCATGGTATTTGCTAACATAAACGCATCCGTGAGTGTCAAGAACCAGTAATGATGGAGACTCACAAGCTATTTCTCCTGTGATATTAATATTTGCTGCATCTTTCAGAGCTTTGGAAAGCTTCTTCTGTAGAACCACTACAGCTCCTGCGGCCTCGCAGTATTCGTTGAGTGTGTTTAACAACATCTCGACAGATTTGCACGATTTATGTATTTCGGTTCTTTCTACCAACGTTGGTGCCGTTGAAGGGGAGGTCATAATGGAAATAGGTTTGGTCTTCTGAATGTTATAAGTATGAAGAGGGTTATCGTGTACAGACCAGTCGGCATGTGTGAGTTTGGTGCAGTGGTAGATTTGTTGTGACTATCAGCGCAAGATGACAGGGGACCAAAATTGGAAGTCAGTTCCCGCATCATTTGCATTGGCCAGTATATTTAAAAATTTAAGCAAAAACGTTTTCTGGGCATGGCAGTGGGGAAGGTCGAAAAGTTAAACTTGAATAGCTCTCTGAAGAGCCCAATAACACTGACATCTCCGAAATTTCCGACAGATGTTATGAATGATCAGGGGGTTTGCATTCACTCCATTGGAGTCATTGTTTGACCTATATCCAATCGTCTCAGCTTATTTACTGGAACCGACAGTACTCTGTAGCAGAACTGACAACTTGGATTACAGCGATCTGATTGATAATGAAGCAACAAAGGAGGTAAGATGACACATGCTGGCCATATGCACCGAGTAGTATTAGCTGGAAAGCATTAAGTTTCCAAATCGTAGAAGCAATATCTCCAGAGCAACTGCGAATAAACTGACTTGTTGAGAAGCAAGCCATCATCAAAAACATTGATACGAACTTAGATTTAAACGCAACCGCATCAATATATACAAAAGAGTATCATCCGAGATGATTTTTTGCTAGTTTTGCCTCCAAGTTTTCATTCGCGATGTGGAGTTCGACTCGGGACAGATGGTTCTATATGAGAGAACATCTCAACGTTCGACGAATCTCATTGTACCACTCAATGTTCCTCGCTCAAGACTCGACCGCGCCGATCAATATATCAATATTATGTAAGCAAGTTGATCTATATAAGCTGCTTATCTGATAAAAGTTCCCATCATCACCCCCCAGACTGCTGTCACCTAATTCAAAAATCCTGTCTTCTCCTAACATACGATACCCATTTTGAACGGCTCCATATTTCTCTAAGGATCGACTCTTTGAGACGACCACTGTGTGACAGCTCCACTATGATAACCGCCCCACATGGCGATGAACCTGCAGAGCAAAATTCACTTTTGCCGAATTTACACATGGTACGCCCCAGAACGCGCTCACGGTTGTGGGCAAGCATATGCTCCACACTGAATTTTTGGGAGGCACATCCTTTCTGGTGAGCGGGGATACTTATTGGGGATAAGTCGTTGAACTCAATCACCTTTTTAGGCTAATTCCCATCGTTCTGGTGATGTCGATGTCGGTACGCGATTTTATAGTCTTAGGCTTGCCTTCTATCTAACGGCACACTACTGACAGCGAGGGCTGACTATGGCCCCTCGAATACAAGTTTACAAAGCTATTGCATGTCGTATGATAAGCGATACATCCCAGCAAGGTAATCTAAGAACCTTCATGGAATGCGGTGATGCAGCAGTTCAAGCTCGCGCAGCCAAAATTCAAGCTGGTGCGTATGACTGTAACTCAAGTTAGGCCCTCCTAAAACTGAGCCAGCGGTTGTGACGACTATGAGCATCCTCAGCGCCATCTCCACTGGATTCTGGAGTAGACTTGGTGACAGTTACGGACGGAAATTGGTTCTTTCAATATTTTTAATTGGTGCATTGTTGATGTCAGTCATGCCTATTGTTTTTTTAATCGCACGCTTATAATTATTGTACAGGGAAGCTGTATTTGTACTTGTCATGCGTCCCAATTCTTTTTTCGGACGTTACGCTGAACATTTCATCCTCGTTGGTCCTATCGTCGAAGGACTTCTTGGAGGTCTGTCGACGTTCAATGGTGCTGTGCATGCGTAAGTTATCTCTCTCGGATCAAGAAGGCAACCCAATTTAAGTATCTATTGATGAAGATATATATCTGATTGCACGCGGCACGGTTCGAGGTAAGGACTTATCATTCCTATCTCAACCGAGACTTACTATTGGCAGATCTACTATATTCTCTACCGTGCAGGGCATGGTATTTGTTGGACTTGCAATTGGTCCATGGGTACGTTTATTGAAGGCTCGTGATCCTTTCGTTCATTCACCGATACCAGATTGGAGGAATATTGTTCCCTGTCAAAGGCTACAATGATGGTTTCTTCATAGGAAGTATCAGCCTCATTTTCTTGACATTGCTTTATGTCGCCTTTGTCTGTCCTGAATCGCGGGTGCCTTCAAATATTATTGCTGCCGAACATTCAGATAGAGAAATGAGTTTTGTGACTTCGCCAGTGATCGCTATCCGGAGGTTGACTACCAAGCTACTTTCTGCATTGTTATTGCCAATATCAATATTTGCTCCGAGGCGAGTACCAGGAACTTCAAGGAGGAACTGGAACATGACTCTTTGTGGGTTGAGTTTGTTCTTCTACGTCGTGTCGACTGTAAGCACCCTCCTGTGTAAAGTATATATCGATGTCCAACCTTTTTTAGGGTGTTTATTCTGCCAAATACATGTATGCCCAACATGTCTACGAGTGGACAACTGCTCAGGTAGTTATCTATGTCTAAATCAAGAATATCACTAATTTAAAACGAATCTCAGCTTGGTTATTACATGTCAACACTGTGGATCACTCGAGCTGTCAATTTGCTCCTCTTCCTCCCAAGTAGGTTGCCCATCAATGAAGTCACTTCTTTCTCCTTTGACACACCTTTCTTGTAGTCCTACTTCCCTACTTGAAACCCAAGCCTAAAAGCACGGGAACACAAAGCGCACAAGATATTGCCGCCGAAATGAATTTCGACCGTTATCTCGCAGGAATATCACTCGCTATAGATGGATTCGCAGACAGTCTTGTGGCCACCGTTTCGAGCAAATCTTCATCTGTATTTGTGGCGTTGTCGTGTCTCTCTTCATTCACATCAGGCGGTAATCCTGCGCTGCACTCGTTAGGAGCAGTGTGTTTACACGCTTGTGGGCGTGACTCAGAGGTTGGCGCGCTGTTTGGTGCAATGGGCGCGCTGTCCGCAATAGGCCATATCGTCTCGGTTCGTTCTTATTTTAAGATTGTTGGTCTCCAGCTTATGCACACCTCCCAGCCTTATATCTATGCTTTAACGTATGCCTCCTCCGTTGCACGATTCCCTGAAGCGATCTTTGTACTTGCCGCATGTCTCCTTTTCCTAGTTGTTCTCTTTCTCTCACAAATCTCGAGCGCGGAAGATAAGATTGTGGTCTCTGATTCACCCGACCATCATGGTCAATACGCTTATCAAGCTTTGTCGACTGATGAAGACGAAAACGGGGTTCCCTAATCAAGTGAAGTACGTTGGTTTCTGCTCTTCGGCATGAAGCCTTGCAGCAGAGTAGGAACTGTAAGTGATTTTGCTCGATAAGAGCAGTGACGGTGCAGGCCTCATGTTTATTGCAATTTCATGGCGTCTATTTGAGTATCCGTCTACTTACGCCTTACAAGTGACTACGAGTCTTTACTTTCTGCGTTTCATATTTTTAAGATCCAAATAAACATTTAAAATAAAAAGGTCGCCAACTTGTCTGGCAGCCAATCATGTGAATTTTTAATTAAACGGTTACACGGGCCGTCGACCTTTGACCCATTTCTGCCATGTCAAATCTGAAGGCGTATCTGGCGGAAAAGTATATGTCAGGCCCAAAAGCCGATGTTATTTTGGCCAAAACTGCAAAGAAGAAAAAGCGGAAGGCAAAAGACACTGAGCCATCTAAAGGCTCGACGATCATTCGAGACGAAGATGGAGGGTGGGGTGAGGTTGCAAGGGAGGAAGAAGATGATATAGCAGAGGCAGTTGTGGAGAATGATAGAGGCTTTAAGAAGCGGAAGGTGGCAAGCTCTGCCCCTGAGTCTAACTGGATCATCGTTCAGGAGGGCGTCAGCGGTTTGCAAGTGAAGGAAGGAAGTCCGCCTCCTGCTGAAGATGAACAACCTGTAGTGGTTGATGTAGACCCGGCTATGGTCGGAGGTCTCATGAATCCAAAACAGCTCATGAAGATGCTTCCTCAAAGTAATATAGTTGACTCGACGAATGCGATGACGGAGGAAGAAATAGCTCGTGCGCAAGAGACGGTGTATCGTGACGTTTCGGGTAAGAAGATAGATGCAAAGGCTGCTAAAGCAGAGGCTGCGAGGTTAAAGCGAGAAAAAGAGGAAAGAGAAGCGAAAAAGATGGAGTGGGGAAAAGGGCTGGTGCAAAGGGATGAGGCGGAGAAGAAGAAGCATGAATTGGAAAAGCAGAAGATAACGACATTTGCGAGGCATGTTGATGATAAAGACTTGAACGAAGAATTGAAGGCGAAAGAATTGTGGAATGATCCTGCTGCTGCTTTCTTGACAGTTAGACTTTCGTTCTCCTTTTGAAAGGCCCAAGCTGACATTTTTGAGAACAGAAAAAGAAGTCGAAAGGGCCTCGCAGACCAGAATATACTGGCCCTCCTCCTCCACCGAATAGGTTTGGAATCAGGCCAGGTTATAGGTGGGATGGTGTTGGTACGTTTGTGTTAAATTCACCTTCGCTTTTACTTGAAGCCTGACATATTTTTCTCGGAAGATCGAAGCAACGGCTTTGAGCAGAAATATTTTCAGAGCCTTAATTCCAAGAAACGAACTGGTGCTGAAAGTTATCAGTGGAGAGTGGACGACATGTAACCCTATGTTATTGAAACTCGGGTTTAACGGTCGGCTTTAGCTTTTCTGCGGATTCCAGAGCGACCACCGGCATTGGACACCATGTTCATGAATGATCAAATTTCACTGCTATCTACAGCAGAAGTACTTTATAGAAGTACTCTCGTGTACATGACCCTTCGACCATCGCAAGTTTATGATTAACTTCTTTAGTTGTTATCAGTTGGATACAGTGAAGTTTATTTTGTGAACCGGTTTTTGAAGTACTATTATGTATTACTAGATTTGGAATGCATCTGCCATCTCATCAGCGGCCTGTCACCTGTTGTCTTCCAACCATGCCAGTCCGATATACAGCCCTACCCAACCCAGGGTCTACACCGGATACAACTTGTGAGATGGAGGAAGCTTTTGCTTCTGACGAAGAGCACGATGGGCATGGCGCCTCTGAATCTACACCGCTGACACACGGCGTCGACCCCGGGCCTGCTGAATCATCGTTGTCCGGAGACCAATCCACTGCAATTCCAACCTATGACTTTGAACGTTCATACGATTTTCCTCCACCCGGCTCGCCCCCTGGTCCTTCTTCGCGGGCGCTTCCCAACGATTTTGGCAACTCAAATGGACTCCTTCCGACTTCCCCAATTGTTAGGCCACAACCAAAGCCGTCTCTATTCAGAAGAATAATGGGCGCAGTTGTTCCTTCTCAATATATGCCGCTTGCTACAGACCCGAATACACGACCAACGGGTGGTGGATTGGAGAATGATGGCGTCTTTGCGAATGTTGTCGCGAAACCACAACCTGCGCGTACTGTCCTGTCCGATAACGGTGATATTCATATCGTACCAGAGGAGACACAGAAGGACGCTCCTCCTGTTAGTTTTATATTGATAATTTTATGGCTTCGCTCCATTGATGCCCTTATAGTCTTATCAGGACGCCCAAGCAGATGCCGTCCCTCCTTACTGGGAGACAACCATACATGCACCAGGTCTAGGTCCTGGCGCGGATTTCATCATAGAAGACCTACCCGCCGGCTCCTTCATAGTATTCTGCTTAAACATCTTCATCTCCTTTTTCTTCCAATTTGTCGGTTTCCTTCTTACCTACCTCCTCCACACTACACATGCGGCAAAATACGGGTCTCGTGCAGGCCTTGGTCTCACACTTATTCAATTTGGGCTCTATTCGCGAACCCTGGACGCCGTGAACCAGGCTGAGGGATCTGGTGAACAAGGGAGTCAAGGAAATTGGTTACCTAATTCACCCCAGAATGGGCCTCCTAATTCGACACCTGCACAGCTAGATCAAAACGAAGTGATTGCAGCATCAAGAGATTGGCTTTCGATTCTGCTGATGACATTTGGTGAGAACCTAAGCATATTTTACGGGGGATTCCTGATCAATTTTTACCCCGGTAGGGTGGTTTCTCCTTCTCTCGTCAGTACTTGCATTTTGGAAGGTGAAAAGATGGGAGCAATCAGTTCGACCGCAAGTAGAGCCGACAAGTACAGAGGATGTTGAAAGAGATCGGGAAGTGTCTAACAACTTGAATGAAATTTTTGGATACTCGACGGGAGGCACCAGAGGAACTTCGCCACATGCGCGTCAACTTCCTTCAAGTCAAATATCCCGAAATCCTCCACATCCATTATATCTCCAGGCTGTTAGGCAGGAAGAAAATCTGAGCAGAGATCTGAGGGCTGCTGGGCTGATTTAATCCATTTACATCTTGTCACTACCAACGCTTTAAATTTGTGTAATTTCCTTTTGGACAATTTTCTTCTCTATTTATATTCGCTGCTACGTTCATTTAGCAAAACTGATTAGCGACCAGATGGACACACGGCAGTCCTTCGATCCAGCCACCAACCACCTTGACCGCTCTAATTTGTCTTCCGTGTCCATATCTTCTTCGGAATGTGAACTATTTACCTCGACAGCGTTTTCGATGGTCCGCGCGAATTTCAAACACTGGGCAGCTGACTTGTGGTATTTCAGTATGCCAAGGCGTTTGAATGACTTTGTAGAGTATAATCGAATTCTGTGATGTTCGTCAACAAAAATGATAGGGATGAAAAGGGAAAGAGAAAACGAGCTTTCCGTCCCAACCCCCCACTGCGCAGACCTTGCCGTCGTACCGGATTGCCAGTGAACCATTTCCAGGGTGCTTCGTTCGGTGTGCTACACCGTGACGATCTGAAGGAGTATCTGTCTACAAAATACAACGGAGCCGTTAAGACTTAACAGGGCCAGCAAATGACATTCAAACCGTAAGATCGTAATAACCCACGATGTGGTCGGCGGAAACGGTCAGTGCAAACTTATTTGCCCGCGAAACTTCCATTGCCATGACTGCATCTCGAATGAGAACGCGTAGAATAACGACGGCAATAAACAGCTACTTGTTTCAACGTGAAGCTTTGCTTTCCAAATCACGTCCCAGCCTTGTCCTTCCACAGACGAGTCTTTGCCACTTCGCCTGTATTCGCGGAGCACAACGCTACCATTTTCATAGGCGGCCAAAACGCGTAGTGCAAAAGAAGATGCCGATGGCACGGATGCGCCGGTGATTGCTTGTTGATAGAGATGTATTGCCATTGTAATACCTGAATTATGTTAGACAAAACAGAGACGTGGATGAACGAAATGGAATGCAAACCTGAGGTATTCCTACCAGTCTGATTTTCAGACAGTATGGGTTTGTTGGTCTCTTGACCGATGGCGGCATGAATTCGATCCTTGGATGGCAAAGACCAGATATCGATCTATTAAGACCTAAACAACGAACCTAGCTGAACAAGAAGGATGATCCATACAGTGGTCGAATCAACAAGGTTCGGGAGAGCAATCAGAGCGTGTGGCCTTGAGCTGCCAGTCGACTCAAAAGTTTGCTTCAGTAATGAGAAACGACAAAAGTTGAGAGCATTAACGTCCATCGAGTAGCATAGATTGGGCGTCTGCATATTCGGCAAAGCTGCAGAACCACCTATTCGATGCGATAGAGGCAACTCTTCAAGCCGATCCCATACATGAACCTTATTATCTCTGCCATGCCTTCAGAGGTAGTGCTTTCAATCCCCAAGAATTACTCATGACAAAGCGGTAACCAACGTTATGATGTACTCCTCCCATTCTTCGACTCCTAAGACCGAGTCTGTGTGAGGATTCCATGCAGTGATGGGTCGTAGGGAACCCGACGAAGTAACAACCACTTTTCCAGACGAATCTGCAGAATATATTCGCTCATTATCGTCCGACCAAGCAACAGCAGTTAAAGAAGACGAGTGGGATCGCAGAAGGTGCCGCGGGGTCGGTGGAAGTGGCGGGTGTGTTGAAGACATGAGTTAGGGGTCATCCCGCCTCGATGTGTTCTTTTACCCACGACAGTTTCTTCATTTTTCATAACACCACATATCCAGCATGCACAATATCCTCTCAAGGATAAACAATGTTTCTACCTTTCTGTCGTCATGTATGATGACACTGTTGGTTGCAATTGCAATCTCGTCCTTCTTGTTAACAGCAAATCCAAGGGGAGAACTTACGATCTCGTCTGTTAAAGTGTGCGTGGCTTTTTACAGTTGCTGAAGAGCAGTCGTTGAATCTCTGTACCAAGTGTCTCGTCTCACGCTCGAAGGTACCCCAACAAGAAGCAAGACTTGGCGGTCATCCATTTCAATGTTACAGCAGGTACCCCATTTTTTTGGTTTTAATTCCAATAACTCGGTAAATTCTGTGTCAAGACCTGACTCCGTTATTTCATTGGAATACCAAGCAACTATTCCTTTATCTTGAGGCAGAATATGTGAACACGCAAGGAGTGCGTTTCTTTGTTCGCTATTCGCCGTGACCGCATTGTTTACCATTTCTATCAGGTGAAGAATGAAGTTGTCATTTGGGATCGCATAGTCCGAAGGAAAGAGGATGCAGTTATCAAGTACGCCGGCAAGAATAAATACATGTTTCGTGACATATCCTCAAGTTTCAAGTATGTTTTCTCTTCTCATCTCTTTGCTTTGCAATTTATTCCATCGAACAGAAATGTTCCGCCAGCAAATTACTCGCTGAGGTATAATGTGATGCCCTATGTTGGTCTCTTAACATTTGGCGAAGCAGCAAGGACTACAGACACTGTAGCTTTCCCGGCCTCACAGCCTCGTTAGGTTTTCATGTCAACATGTACTTTAAAATGCGACCGTACGGTTGTGATCAATAAATTTCGATGCCCAGTTGAAATACTTTGAAGTTTCAAATTTCAAATTTTTTATTTACTTACAATTCCATCTGAGAATTGGTGGACAGTTGCAATGACTGCAGTAAGTCGAAACAGTAAACTATCCTGTGAATGAGGATGCCCGATAATATTTCGCGAAATCGCTGATGACTCGGCAGTTTCGGCATTTCTGGGGCTTGTCCTCAGTCGATTGGAAGCCTCTTTTCTACAGGACTATTTTTCATCGTCTTTCGTCTTTAATCCAAATTTTGCTTGTGGAGAATGGACAATATCTTTCGCCGTTCAAGATCTAGATATGATCCCTCTACGTGAGTGCCAATTATTGTAGTCGGTCAGGAAAATATAGAAGTCATTCGGCTTTTAGAGTTATACCTTCTCCCTGGCCACTCTCACAATTAAGAAGCTCTATGAGTCCAGGGGATGAGTCTCCGGAGGGCACAGAGATTGAAACGTTCGGGAAGCACTGGGAGGGTGATAGGGTCGTCGAAGTTCCCTATCAAGAGCGAATAATCAAAAATTTAACTGGAAGGACTATGGTACGTATTGCATTGAAATTTGACTCGACCCTCTTTTCATGTATGATGTCGTATAGCAAGAGTCTTTTTCTAAGATGAACAGAAATCGGAAATGTTGCTACCCCAATCTCCCACCAGGATCATTGTCGGGTGGTTCCAATAACCCACAGGAACTGAGGGAGCGTTATCCGTATCACCTCTACGGGGAACTATACTCTTCCATAGACGAAACAAAGTCCACTAATTATCCTGCGGAGTCAAGTCAGGGCAAAACTTACGGCGATAGCGCCACAGTGGTAACAAAGTCGTCACAGACCACTCGAGAAAGCTGGTATGATTCTCTCATGGACGTTGATAAAGTCACAGAGGCCGCTGCCACTGGTCTACACTCTCCTATTAAAGAAAAGGGCCGCCTTTCGCCAGAAAATATTTCACTGGGTCTGAAAGAAATGAACGGCAGACCTGCAGCCTCGCCTCCACCGATGGTCAACACTGCGGGTGCAGTGTGTATTCCGATACAGAGACCTAAGCATGTTTTTGGACATAGACCGCTGTCACAAGTGATCACACAAGAATTTGATCAACGAAAGGAGGAAAATCGACGCCTACTCCGACGACGGTCAGCGCCCTCCTTTCTCGACATCGATCAACCGGAGGGTGAAGAAAATGATTCCATGGACCTATTCCACGATAACTCCAGTCCGAAGAGCTCGAGTACCGTAGCCAAGGTCAGGACAGTCAAACACAAATCGAGCCAGCAAGGACTACATCTCTGCAAGCTTTGCAATAAATCATTTACACGTAATTTTGATTTACAACGGCACAACCAGAAGCACAAGGTAGAACCGCTGGAAGACAAGGCTCGCAGGACTTGTCCCAATTGTAACCGTCTCTTGTCTCGGGTGGACGCCGCAAAGCGGCATGTTGATACTTTGCCTGATTCTTGCAATAACAATCGGAAAAAGGAAGGGATGCCTTTGTTGGACCCAATGCCACAATCTCACTACGATGCGTGCAAAGCGAGATACTACAAACTGGCAGAAGAAACTAAGAAACCCAAAGGTCGGAAGAAAGCGAATCCTGCTCCTGTTTGGTAGGTGCTAGCTATAGATTCATGGACACTATCATCGATTAATAATACTAGACTTTATACCTTAGCATCTATTTTACTGGGAATTGTAACATAGTATTCATCTTCGCATTTGTTCGGTTCAACATGTAATACCATTTGTGGTGGGTCCTTGGCCCATGCAAGACAAATAAAGGCTTCTTGATCTCAAGTTGATCGACATTATACTCTTTATACGAATTATAATCTTGCTTCTTTGGGCATTTTTCGGAGGGCTTGTCGTACACCGAGGTCTCCCAGTACATCCTCAGCTGGTAAATGAAGTCAATAGTAGATCTACGATCATATATCTCTGTGACTTACCACCCCCAAGAACGCTGTAACAATATATATATAAGTTCTAGGCTGCCAACAGAACCGTGAAATCAGACTCACGCATCAAATGCCACAGTACGATGATACTGCATTGTAGAGCGTTAGTAAGTAAATAGGTGTCGACAACATGGTAACAGAACACACATGCTCAATAACACGACCCATCCCTAAACAGGTGTGAACGTTAAAAATGACATAAACATTAGACAGGGCAACACCGACCAGTCTTCGTAATTCCACGTCCTCCGAAGATTTGAACGGCATCCCGAGCCGTGGCTTGCGCTGTCTCCGTTGAATATTTCTTGAGGAGTCCAATGGAGCTAACGGTCATTATCATTACTTAAAGGTCGTAGATGACAGAAGATAGAGCATGCCCGGCAAGATAGTTAGCTTGTTCCCGATATTTCATATTGTTCATTTGGTAAGTAATATTCTCGAGCCAATTCTGCGCCGTCTCAACACGAGAAATCATGGCAGCCAACTTTGAGCGGATGACAGCCTGAGAATGTAGTGGCTTGCCGAAGACTTTGCGTTGTGATACCCACCTAAGGGACATGTAAGTGAATGATAGAAAGTAGGAAAACGAAGTTCACTTCAGGCATTCTTCGACCACGATGCGCTGACATCCGATAGAGGCACACGTCATACCCCAACTATATCATCATTCGTAAGAAGAATGATTATATCAGTGCGAATCAACGAACCGTTCATGGTTGAAGTTACTTAGAATAACATGGGTTCCATTGTTCTCTTCTCCTAGCAAGTTGTCTTGTGGAACAAACACATTCTCAAAGGTAATGTAAGCCGTCCCCGCACTAGGCGAATAGGCAGTTTTGATCGGCTTTGTCTCAACGCCTGGGCCACGTTCAATTACCAGAACGTTCAGGCCGCCTTGTTCTGTACGACATCCAACCGTAAAGTAATCTGCGAATGTTCCATTCGTTATCCATTTCTGCAGGGGCTTATTAGTGTTGGGTACGACAGCAATGTGCAATACCCACCTTTCTTTATAAATTTGAGTATTGAGAGGAAAAATGAGACGTTTTAAGTACATACGTTCCAGTGACAATGTAACCACCGTCAACTTTCTTGCACGAACATTTCAGTCCAGCGACATCGCTACCAGCAAAGGCCTCTGAAATAGCTAACACGACAAACTTCTTGCCTGCGAGAACTTGAGGCACGATCTTATCTCGCACTCCACGTTTTCCAAAATTGATGATCGGAGGAAGGCCTACACAAGGATGAGACGGGGGCAAAATGTGAATCACAACAGAACATCACCAATGAAAGTACCACCACCGATTCCGTCGCCATAACCACGAGATGGTATCTTGCTTAATTCTTGGGATATAATGAGCTCGTGAAAGCAATCGAACTGGAAAATGACAATGTGGTCTACATCAGAAATACCGTGACATCACGAAAAATGCCGCTCACTTCTTCGGGTTTGACAAGGCCACCCATTAAAGTTCGCCCTTTGAGGTGGGGTCCAGGACCAAGGCGCATGGCAATTATTTCCAGTTTGCCCATTTCATCAAAGGCATATTGAGAAGGCCGTTTGCCATCTTCCTCACGCGCTTGAGCGTCAGGAACCAGAACTTCCTCGACAAACTTTCGTACTGCAACTTGGAACTTGCGATGATACTATAGAAGCGAATTGAGTGAGCAGTATAATGTATTGAAAACCACACTTACATCCTTGTAATAGGGACTGAAATAACCCGGAGTAAGCCAGGTGGGTTCAGCATAAGGCACATTACTTAAGGCGCCAGGAGCACGAGGAAAGATCCGACGTTCTTGCCCAGCAATCGAGCCTACAATAAGACGTTTATACTGGGCCTTTTCAAGGACCTCATGACGGTGAAGACCAAAAAACGTTTCTGTAGCGTCCTTGCCCGCTATTCGTCACGACGATGAAGGACAAGATTATTCAGACATTTGTGATCGAAGTCACCCTACACACCAGTTTCTGGGTCCAACAATACAGACAGTCCTCCAGGGTGCATACTCCCGAATTTGGACAAGTCATAAACTTTGGAGTCAATGATAATCCACTAAATACCACAAGGTCAGTGCAATAGTAGAAACAAAACTGAATGGACTCACAAGGTCGTCTTCTTTATTGTGTTTCTCGACCTCTTCTAGAGTGAATACCCTGGCACTCATTTATTCGCTTAGTCTAACGTTGACTTTGAATGGTTGTCCGACTCGGCCTGAACTGATTCTGAATATTTTAAATAAGAGTGCAGACCGGAATCGGGTATTCAATGGCCTCCATAATGTGATAAATCTTGGAATTCAATCTGAGTGCCTCGGCAAACGTCAATATATGCCATCAACATCATGGGGAAGTAGATGGAGGCCACAAGACCCCTGAAAACCCTGGGAGACCGTACGTTTTACAAAGTAGGCAATACGGACATCTTCTCAGGCGTTGCAATCGTTCGATTTTTACATGGACAACGGATCAAGCCTCCCTAGGGTCTAAATTTCCGGTTTTTTGGCTCCAAGAAGGTTATGTCCATGTTCTCTATGTGTAGTTACAAGGGTCTAGTACCAAAAATTGGAAATACAACCACCTTAAGAGTCAACGGTTACTGACGCCTGCTGCGTGGAGACCTTCAACGTGTCGTCATTTTTTGATTTCAAAGCCTTCATCGCCTTTACAATGTCCGGGAATACTTAAAGGTCCTGGGAGGACAGTTTTAAACCAAGTCCAGGTGTGTGATTTGGGGGGTGAACGAGTGCACAAAGGAAAGCTGCTGGAGGTATGAAATCAAACCGTGGTGTGAACAATCGTTTCCCGGAAGTGAGTGCCAACGTTCTGTTCAAAAATTTGCATGCCCATGATGTTGGACGTGTCGGTCACGAAGTTGTGTCTGCTTCCTTTGGCCTCCGTCTTGGAGAACAATATGATAACTGGTAATTCATGTTAGCCGTTCAACTTAAAATTGATTCAACAAAGCCGACCTTGTCCAATAACAAACTTATTCAGAGTTGGAGCGAAGATGATACTATACTGGAACCCAACATTCTCGGCGATACAAAGTGGGTAGAGAGCGTTACCAAGTACAACTGGCTTGTTAACTATGGCAATACGTATATTGTGGTGGTATCTTCACTGAGGAATTTTGATACCATTTACGGACCTTTGCCGATGATCATTGTACCCATGCGGCCAGCTGATTTTGTGCAATTTTTATACGGAAACGCATCATGGATTCCCGATTTTTATACGGAACCGGATCACCCGTCCCCCTAGTTTTCAGGGGTCCTACACATAAAAGGAGAGGAGGCCTTAGTGAGAACATGTGAAAATTATAAGTCCCAAGTTGAGAGGTGAATTAGGAAATGTAAAGACAATACAACATCAAAGAAGCAGACAATTCATCAACCATAACGTCAAGATCAAAACAAGTTGCAGTATACACGCCGCAGGGTATATCGATGAAATGATCCGTCCTCGAGCATCCGACGACAGAGCATCCGAGTCCAGAGCATCCGAAGTTACGCGACTGGTCTGAGTTGTCATTGTGATCAACACAGCTTCAGACGCAGCAATAGTGACGACGCTTCCGTTCTGCCGTTCCCCCATCAGATTTCCAGCAGGCATTCCAGAAGCGAATGTCTGCCCAGCCCATGTCGTCAAATTTCCGAGAGTAGTATCGGCCCCAGGTGCCTGCATCCTCTGGATAGTTATAGGACTCCGAGGGTCCGTACGAAACTCAGATATATTGACCTGGACTGCTGGTCTCCGGCCCATCTGTGTATGGTTGAAGATCTCCAAATTAAGCAAAGCAAGTTTTACAGGGTAGGACCGTGCAGACGGCGAGGTGTCCCAGAAACCGTATACGACCAGTTGTCCAGCGGATTCATCACCTAAGGCTGTAGTGATAGTTGAACCGTTCGATTGTCTTCCAGGATAGAGGTTTGCGATGCGGAGGGTTTTGGAACTACCCAGAGTATCTGCAACAAATAGATATGCGGCGTAGGATGGGAAGACTTGAACTGGGCCATTCGTGTTGGAAATAGGGTACCACATGTTGTAAAAGCTCAATCCTGAAAACGGTATGATTATATTGAATTAAGCGTAGGGAAGTACCTACCGCCCTGATTCAGCTGCGTACTACTTTGCAATGCCAAGGGTCCTCCTTGATGAAGGTAGAGTCTGCGTAAGTTCGGTCAACGAAAAAGGTGGATTACAAGGAGGTTAATCTGACTTAGACACATTGAGTGATGCGGCATAGAAAACCGTATCCAACTAGAGAGCAACTTCAAACGGATGACATTTATACAAAACCATCCTTACGAGCCATAAAGCCTGACCAAAGGTGTTACTAACACCGGCTTTGCCTGAACACGAAACTGAGTTGAATTCCCCTGACAAAGTTGTAAGTATGAACAGAGTTGGTCGAAATTCGATTGGCATACCAAATACGAAAGCATCTGACCCGATTTTCTCTCGGATAGAATGGATACGGGGCTGCCAGAGATCGAGATATCTAAATGAGTGGGTTTAACAAAGAAAACATATACACTGAGATTGAAGCACTCACGTAGCTAAACGCGTATGGTTAACCTAAAAAATTAAGCTCAAGGTCTGTCCACAAATTAATTAACATGCACAAACCAGGTAGGGTAATGTTGCCATCGCCACACGTTGTGGATCACAAACCTTTGTTTAAAAAATAATTTAGATTAGTGATTCTAGGATGGTTGATCTTGGCGTACGCTGTGCTGATACGCGTGTTCACTGCATGTCTTGATGGTACTAGCATTGTTAGCGCCTGCAGCAATGGCACTGACGCAGTCGAGTTGTGCGTTCGCTGCTGGAGTGTTATAAGGCCAAAATGGGTCATTCGCAGTAGCTCCTATTTGAAATCGAGGGTCCGAAATGTTCAAGCTGGTGGTGATGTTTTTGGCCCATGTCTAAAACTTGGGATTAGACCTGACTCGACAACAAAGTCGAAAATAGAGGCATTGTCATACGTTCCATGTACTTGCATAACTTTGCGGCGTGAAGATGTTATAATGGTCGGGTTCATTGCCGACTATGAGGTGATTCAACAGCGGAACAGCAAGAAGGTCCCAAGACGTACTCTCAAATGCCGCAAGTTGGCCAGGCTTCAGGCCTTCCATTGTAGCTCTTGCCATAGTTAGAGCTCCATCGTACGATCTGTCCCGGAGGTTCTAATGACGAAGATAGTAACGTTGGTCGGTTGTACTAGTTCAACAGCAGGAGAGAAACAGAACCAGATTCATAATGATTTTCGCATCAGCCGGTAGTAGCGCTATAATTTTCCAAAATTCGGGACCAATGGTTGTGTTGTGCAAGGCTCCACTGCCATCAATGAAATTCGACAAAGCAAAATTCTGTCCTGGTCGCCAGTACGTTGAATCCGCCGTGATTCCTCCAATTCGGATTTCCGGCGAAGCGCCTGTACGCTGTTTCAAGTGATCCAGGAGGTTCAGAGTAAGATTGTTAGGGGCAGAATAGTTCCCCAAGTACGCTTCAAAAAAGGCTGTTTCTATGCTAAAACTGGCGAGTGCTGGGTTTAGTGTATTTGAGGCGCTTAGAGGAAGAGAAGGAGGTCCTTTCAACGCGAGATATGTCAAGGAGAGCACAGCTTGGAATTGGACGGACACCAAAAGGGTGGAAAACGAGAAGCGGGTCATTGAACGAAACGCAAGCTGGACTGGTGGCGGATGCTTAAGACCATCAGACTACCGTTAGGTTTGATCATCAGATAAGGAGTGTCGAAACTGGTTGAAATATTCTACAAAAAGAAGCTTTCGATTTCAGTGACATTATATTGCATGCAAATCCCCAGCTTTGAAGCAGGTACAACATGAGCCGCTTGTCTTGTGAGTGCCACGGTACTGGCCCTGGGTAAGCCGTCTCCCTCGACGCGTCTGATCATTTGATGCCTACCAAATTTCACAAAAGCAAGATTGGGACAATCAAACAGTCATCAATGGGTCTAGCTGGACTGAGGGTCATTGAGGTAAGCTTCTTCGAGCTAATTCGAATCATCGTCTACAACCACTTTATTTTCTACCCAGCTCGCTGGCCTGGCACCTGGTCCTTTTGCAGGACTGGTTCTGGCAGACAACGGAGCGTCTGTAATCCGAATTGACCGTCCTCATTCCACGTCAGCCGATGTACTTTGTCGCGGAAAACAATCGATTGTGATTGACTTCACACTCCAATCGGGGCGGAAGCTCCTTGAGAAAATAATCTCTTCAGCTGACGTTCTCATCGATCCTTTTAGACCTGGCGTTCTTGAACGGCTTGGCCTTGGACCAGAAATATTCCTGGGTGATGAAGAGCGAAAAGGGTTGAATGAGAGGTTGATCTATGCTAAAATTGTCGGGTATGTTGCCGTTGCCCTCCAAGCCAGTGTCTTCATGAAATGTATGTTTTAGCTTTCCAACCACGGGTACTTCCAGTGAAAGAACTCAAAATACTTGGTGCTCATCATGATATTTGTTAACATAGGCGCGCACAAAAATATGGCAGGTGAATACCTATTTTTTTAATTACATACCAGCTCCCAAAGTGATATTTTGTAGGCCACGACATCAACTATTTAGCGCTCAGCGGGGTGCTGTCTGTGCGTTGCATTTTTGGTGAGAGACTTGAAACTCAAGTTGGATGCAATTTCAGATGCTCCCTGGCAAGGATATGCCTATGTTTCCATTGAATCTGATCGGGGATTTCGGAGGTGGCGGTTTAATGTCCGTTGTCGGTATTCTTCTCGCGCTTGTTGAGCGAGGAAAAACTGGTCGAGGGCGAGTAGTCACCACAGATATGGTAGGAATTTTGTTGGTCCTTTTTGGATTATTTTGATGCCTTCGATAGGTCTCTGGAACGCGATACCTATCTTCCTTTCCCCTTATTTTAGCACATCTCCGTCTACCCATTTTTGATGGTCCAAGAGGCACAAATATATTGGACGGAGGAGCTCCATTCTATGGTGTCTACACTTGCAAAGATGGGCAGTGGATGTCGCTCGGCTGCCTCGAGCCAAAATTCTTTAAGATTTTCTTAGAAACCTTTATGAAAGCCCTGCCTCACGACTTTGATCCGTGCAGGGGGTGGAAACCCGACTTGTCCACCCAACAGAAGCGACATGAATGGCCAAGTCTTTTAGAATATCTCACAAAAGGATTTTTGACGCAACGCAGGGACTTCTGGGCAAACCTCTTTCATGGTGTGTTCATACCCGTCTTTTCGACCCGTCTTCAACGTCTTTTATTTAAACAGGGACGGATGCATGTTCTTTACCTGTGCTTTCTCCTGAGGAAGCCAATAAAGAGAGTTCGATTATACCGTCATCACACCCCGATCTTTCGAATTCGCCGAGGACCGTACACCACGCCCCGTCCGAGCTCAGCGTGATCGACCCTGGTACCCACACAGATGGAATTCTGAGGGACCTTGGAATAAGCAATGAATGGATTCAAAGATTGGGGCAGGAAGGTGTATTCGGAGGGACGCTTAAAAGCATTTGCAAGCTTTAAAGGTAAATGTAATTCCAAAGATATGCCGTTCGTTAAGATTCTAAGACCTGACTAGATCTAGATGGACACTTGAACCACTTTCAAGGCGCCGTGAGGCTAATGACCGCAATGCGTCGTAGATTTCTCAATAGCAAATAAATTTGACTGATTGTTGCAAGTTACTGAGAAGTTAGACCCCGCAGGCCTTTTCATGCCGAGCGATCTTTGCCCTAAGCACCTCCCATTCAACATGGCACCTCATACCAATGGATGCGCACTGGTCCTGCATCGGTCCAAGGGGCCTCAAGTACATTGCAGGAAGCAACAGGAGGGTCTGAAGACACCTCTGGAACCTCATTTACCATCGCTAAGATGATCGCCATGGGCATTGATTTTTCTAGCGAAACCCGGACATATTCTACTGCAAAGAAATCCGAATCTCCTCAGCGCCATTGTTTTTTTTTGTTGACTGGTAACACTCATCTCGGGAAGATCGGGTAAGATGTAGCAGAAAAAACACGTGCGATTGGTGCAAGCAAATCACCAGTGACAAATTACAATGCAAATCATAACAAGACGCAGCGAACACTGAACACATATTCCAGAGATTCTACTAATTACAAATGACTACTAAGCAGCTCAGAATATTTACCAAAGAAGAAGTTAGCAAGGTACGTCATGAATGTAGATTGATCTGTTCCGATACTGAAGTCTGAGGGATCTAAAAGCATAATAAGCCAGATGATTTGGCAAGTTCCTGTGTTTAGGCAAATATATGCGTCTTTCATGCATTCTTCAATGTAGTGGATTATCGTCGACGCAAAGGTATACGACATCTCGAGATTTAAAGCAATGCATCCAGGAGGTCTGTCGGTCTTGCTAGACGAAGAAGTTGGTGTGTCCCGGAACTCTTATATCCCTGAAGTATCTCTGACCGGACATTTTCTAACGACAGCCGGAAAGGACGCTACAGAGGCTTTCTTTGGTCTTCACAGATATGAAGTTCTCGAAAAACCACAGTACAAGAGGTTGCAGATAGGGGTCATAGAAGGAGAGAAATCTGTGATTCATGGCCGGACACCTGGAGCAATCAGCAAAATTCCCTACGCTGAACCAACATGGCTTTCTGAGGGCTTTCACAGCCCATATTACACAGAGGTATGTCGACAGGTCACAGTGATAGCAGTGGAACGCCCATTAAATAAATGCGTGTAGGGCCACAGGAAGTTCCAGAAAGCTGTTCGTAAATTTTTCGATGAAGTTGTTTATCCCGACGCCCATGTGAGTTCCTTATTGCGAATATGAATATTAAGAATTAATGAATTTGCTTTAGGAGCGCGAGGCAGATGGCAAACGACCTTCGCAGAGTGTTATTGATAAAATGGCGTGCGCAACCTTCTTAGTAGGTTGGAGTACATACTTAATTTATTTTACAGGGAATTGGAGCTGCATGCCATGCGTATGGGTCCAGGAAAACACCTCAATGGACGCGTTTTGATGAATGGCCTTGTGAAGCCTGAAGAATTTGATTACTTCCACGAGGTAAAGGGTTTTGTGATGTGAAGAGTCTCTTCTAAATTTCAAGTCAGTTGGTTATTACTCAAGAAATCGCACGTTCCACTTTGCGTGGTTATGGTGACGGTGAGTAGATGTGCACTCGTTTTGTAAAGCCGTTTAAATATCTTGCACATAGGAATTTTGGGAGGAAAGGTTATTGGGTTGCCTCCTGTTCTGAATTTTGGCAGTGAAGAACTCAAGGCGAAAGTTTTGCCCGAGGTTTTTTCTGGAAAGAAGTTCATCTGTCTTGCTATTTCCGAAGCTCAAGCCGGAAGCGATGTAATGGGTTTACAGACTACTGCCGTCAAGTCGGAGGATGGAAAGGAGTGGATCGTCAATGGCAAGTAAACATTGCATGCGAGGAATTATTGTATTGATCGACATTTTTAGGGACGAAGAAGTGGATTACGAACGGAACGTCCGTTGTCGCTTCCATCTCGTGATGAATTCTAGCTTACATTTTGGGTAGTTTCGCCGATTATTTCACCGTTGGCTGCAAGACAGACGACGGTTTTACTGTCATCCTTGTCGAACGTGGCCCCGGTGTCGAAACGAAACAAATCAAGACCAGTTACTCAACCACTGCTGGGACGGCGTATATCACGTTTGATGACGCCCGTGCACCAGTTGGTAACACCCTTGGAGAAGAGGGGGGTGGAATTTTTGTGATTTTAAGGTATTTTCTTATCTCACACCAGAAGTGGAAATTTGTGCTCACTACACTTTAGTAACTTTAACCACGAACGATGGGTTATGTGCTGTGCTTCAGCAAGAACTCAGCGATTAGTTGGTACTTTATATTTTTGTCTGAAAATGCTGTCTATAACTGATAATGTATAACAGTTGAAGAATGTTTGAAGTGAGTTGAATTCTTTCAATCAAATAATTGGAATATTTTTTCGCACCTCCTTAGGTGGGTCAACCAACGTAAAGTCTTCGGAAAGCCGCTTCACGCACAAGCTGTCATCCGTTCCAAGCTAGCTGCGATGATTTCTCGAGCGGAGAGTTCGTCACTTTAACCTTGTATTTTGCAGCAATTAACTCCTGTCGCCCAGGCGTGCAGAGCTGGCTAGAGAATATTACGTATCAGATGTGCAACATGGTGCGCATCGGTAGTTTCTATTTGCCTAGAATACCGTGTTAAAGAGGGCTCTAGTCTTACAAGCAACAAGCTAGCAAACTCGCCGGGTATGATTTCACTTTCCTTGAATCAGATAAACATCCTAAACTGCTGTTTAAAGCCCAATCGCGCTCCTAAAAAGCTATTCGACTTCGTGTGGTCAGGATACCGCTCGTGATGCTGTCCAAATTTTTGGAGGGCGTGGTATTACCCAAACTGGAATGGGCCAATTTATTGAACACGTTCGTTTTTGAAACCCTCTCCTTTTTCTTTACTGACACAAACGCCGCGTCCGTAGTACCATCGTACTATTCCTTTTGACGCTCTTCTCGGAGGAGCTGAGGATGTTCTCGCTGATCTTGGGGTCAGACAAGCCATGCGAGGGATGCCGAAAAACGCTCGCCTTTAAATTTCTCCTTAATCATATTGCCAATGATCTACATTAGACAGTACAATTCGAGAACAAGCATATAATTTTGTATTCATCCACATAACGTGGAAAGGAGTTGTCCCCGTAAATAAATGACAAGAAGTATAACAGATAAACACCAGTAAACCCGAATGTAAGAGATTATGCAGATGAAAAGAATCAGCTGTGCATCGTTATGAACTGTTGTAAACCCCTCTATTATCAAGTCCCATATTTTGCTGGAGCTGTGTCATCCAGTTTGATCTGAAGTCTGTAAATTGAGCTAATACAGAAGGGGGTTATGCTTTCAGTTGTCATTGACGCTCCAGCTGAACTCTTACCAGGAAATGAGATATCATACCACTCGTTCGGGTCCGTCAGAGACTGGAAGCTCTGCATGATTTCCGGGTCGAAAGGTAATGGCGGTGAGAAAAAGTCTCCTATTGATAAGTCTTCTGAAGTGTTGATGGCATTCTGGGTAGCCGAACTAGATGCAAATGGGTCGCATCCACCCATGGGAGCAAATTGATCAAATGAGAGCGCAGCTGATGTCGGAGGCGGGCTGAGCGAGTGGGTCGTCGAAGGTGAGGGCTGGTCGTAGATCATCCCTGAAGCGTCAAATAAGCTCGACGATTCTGGTAATTCGGCAGAGTGTTGTGCGTCTGAGGAATTCTTTGCACGCCGGAGCTTGCGCGTGTGAAGGGTGGTAGAAGTGGACCCGGGTGAAATTGCCATGGGTTTATTGAGAAGTTTTTCAAGGAAGCGAGAGTAGAGCTTGGGTCCATGACGGTCGTCGATAGCAACTTCGGGTGAGCCGAGGAGGTCAATAACTGACTGGACAAGTTGACGGATCTCGGTTCGCATTTCTTGTGATACATAAGACGCAAACTTGGGTTGGAGAAGCTGGTACTCAAAAAGTGAGAATTCGTCGAGGAATTCAATGAGGAAAGTATTTGTCACCTTTACTAGAAATGCTGAAGCGAAAGTAACGAAGACACTCTGAGCTTCTGGTCCATGCCGCCAATAATGTACTAATAGCAATGCATTGAGCAAAAAGAAACAGAATATCGGGAAAGAAAATAACAAACTTTGACTCGGCTGAGAAATATCGACAGCATGAACGACATCAGAGGCGGCCTTCAGACACTAAACGGTGCAAATACAATTATCAGAACACAATTAGTCACTGAACCTTTGATACTCACACGCTTCAAGAATGGATTCTCATCCTTACCATCGCTTTTCCCAAACGCATGCTGGAAGCCATACGACAAAGCAATCAACCGCGAATAACTGTAGGCAAGCCTCAACAACCCTATACGAAATGAATTCTGTGGATCGTTCACGTCCGTGTTCTCAGCCAGCGTCTTCATCCACTTCTCGCCCAACGCCTTGATCTCGTCATCCGTTTCCGTTGCAATCGCCTCGAAATCAACCTCCTTATTCAAGCCCGTGGGATGCTCTGGATTGCCATTAATCTTGGCAATGAAGTTAGCCATGACTTTCAGCTCAGAGTTGTACGCGGAGAGGTGGATGTCGAAGTTTTGTAGGTTATACGGCGAGCTGCACCACCAGTTCTCTGCGTGGTTCGCAGTGTAGTCTTTCGGGTTGATGATGGGTGGTTTGCCGTACTGTGACCCGGTGGAACGGTCGAGATTGAAGCAGTTGATCCACAGGCGCGTCCGATTAAGCATCTCGCGGGCGTGATTCTCGTTGCGTGGTTTTGCGGTTGTGGGCAGGTGTAGGTTGAGATCTGTCGCTGTTCTGGTCAAGGGGCGACATATGAGGTTCGATTAAACCACTCAATGTGTACTACGTACCGAATGGCGAGCCCAAGGTACAGCCAACCCCGTTGATCTTCCCATTTCCGTGACGGAACGGGATAGAGACTGAGAAGGATGTAGGCAAAGCACATCTCCACGTTCTTGGCTCCGCTGATAAGGGCCTTACCAGCAGCTACCTGGGCATAGTGAATCGTTTGACTATAAAGTTCCGGACGATCGGTATAAAATCGTGAAGAGATGGCACAAACTTTCATACAAAGTTAGAATTGCAAATACAATTTGGAGCAGGCAGGAATACTCACTGACGGTAAACAAAAATGGACTACGGAGGAGCGTTCTCGAAGCTGTATACAGAATAGGGTCCAAAAGAGAAACTGAGAGATTGATGTTATCAAAATATATCTTGAAAAGCTTTTCGGCTTCCTGAGGGGTGACGATTCCTAGAGAAATAACAGCTGGCCATTCTTGCTGTGAAATCTCCAGCCTCTGACCCAGAGCATTCGGAGCAGAAGCTTCACGATAATATAAGCACTGGAGAAGCCAGCAACTTAAAGAACAGACACCTACTGGCAGCGAAGAAATCCTCATTCGCGATTCCCGTCCCCTTATCAGCCTCTTCCTTTGGCTCTGCACTGTTTTCCCTGCTCTTCGTCTTTTTCAGCTGTAGATTCGCAAAGAGTCCAAATGGTGCGGCTTCAACAGGCAGATTTGCTGGCTTCGAACTCTCACTCGGAATTCTCCTTCGCACAGTCGTGTTTCCCGTACCGCCCAGACCCATACTGGACGACTCGTCTCGTACGCTTCCGGCAGAACCAAGAGCGGGCGCCATCTCCTGATCACTCTCTGGTAAATCAATTACGACCTCGTATTTGTCATCATCTAAGTCTTCTTCAACGTCAACGAAATCGTCCTCTCTGCTCGACTCGGAGTCTTCATTTTCAATGAGGTAACTCTGCGGCAACGCAGCACCTCCAAGTCCGATGAAGGTTCCGAATTCCTGCAAACTCTCCTTTGCCTTGGCAATCCAATCCGCTACAGCTTGATTTGTTTCCGCATTTGGGTGGGAATGGGTAGACGGAGGACTTGAGGACCCTTCTTCCTTAAAAACAGGATCGCTGAATAATGACGAAATCGTTGTAGAGGGCGATAGATTGACGGCTTTAATTCTGTCTTCCATGTGATCCGACATGTTTTGATCCCTCTTTGTTGCCCTTTCGAGTTCCCGCATCAACCTATCTATCTCCTTTGCTTGAGCTTGAATCTGATTAAGCAAGTGTTCTCGTTTGCTAAGAACACGGGGGGATGTTTCAGTATATCGTATGATACCGAATTCTTGCAAGACTTACGGAGGGGCCTTTCTAATTTTCTTCCCTGGAATAACGCACTCATAGCCGCCACTGAAGCAACGCTTGCAAGGCTCAGTTTCCGTCTTTGCCTCACATTTGACCTTCAAACCCTTACAACGAGAGCAAGCTCGCGCACTGCGCCATGGTAAGCAAGGGGAAAAGGGGGATGGTGGCAAAGAATAGCGTACAGTTTTGCCTTGCCATCTTTGTGGTCCGCTGTACCCGACTCTATCTCTGGTTCATCCGCATGGGATTCGTTCCTAGGCCTTTTGTTTTGAGGTCCCAGCAATGGATTTGTGTCGTTGGTATTGAAATGTGATGCATCTTGGTGCAAGGTTTGCAATAAGGAATTTTGAACACGGCCAGATGACGTAGATGGAAAGCTTGGTATTAAATTCGTAAGGCGGGTAGTACCGTTGGCGAAGTTGAACGTATTGGAGGTGTTTTGATAATCGTTAGTACGGTGATTTTGCTGAGTAGAATAGGTGCCATGGTCCAACCCAGACACATTTGTTTGAGGAGTATTGAAAGGTGAAGTGGTGGGTAGGGATTGCTGGTATTGGTTCGGGGTCAATCCGAAGGCACCCTGCAACACAGACGACGAAGAGGTGGGATTGAGAGATAACTGCTGCTGATGATGATAGGAATAGCCGTCTTGGGAGCTGTATCCTGACGTGAGTTGCTGTTGCTGATATTGCTGCGCATCCTGATCCGCAGACAGATCAAATTCATCCTCAAGTGTGGAAGGATAGTTCATTTGACTAGGCCACGATTGACCGTACGTGTTGACCATGACAGAAGATGGCTGGAGGCCGTCGAAGATGATGCTGACAGAGACTAACCCGACCTTTACCCGTGTTTGTGCAGATGGTGGTGATTGACCAAATTGCAACTGACACTTTTTATGTCCCTTTCAGGAACCCGCCAAGATCCCTGAAAAGCTTGGGCGCAAGCATATGTATGTGGCTCTACTTTCGTTTGTATTCATTTCCCCCCATAATTGGCCCTCCTTGTAAAGATACAAATCACGTAGCATAGGCTGGAATCTGGGTGCTTTTATCTATATAGTGTTCACTGCGGCGAGCGGCCATCCTTTACCGGAATGACAGTTCCTGTGATCTACCACATATAACATTCTTTTGATAACACAATTGTTATTGACTCTAGAATGGTCTGTAAATTTCTTATCTCCATTTTGGGCAAGAACACGCGTAATTTGTTCTTGGCTTTCTTCCGTCAATAGTTGCACTCGCTGGAGAAGACAATGCTTTGCAATTGCAACCATTCAATCTCATGAGCCAGAATCTCACCACACAGCTCTCTTTTCATCTCCTTTGTCCCCACCATGCCCCGTTTTTTGAAGTTATATATAGATCCTGATACATGTGTAAGAATGGTGATTTTACATTCGCGCCGACAGGCACGGCGCAAGACGCCCATACTTTTCCCGAGTCACCAGCACGAAATTCAATTTATTTCGAGTCCTGCTTGCCCATTGGCAAACGCCAAGCTGAGTACTCTGAACATGAAGGCCAATCTTGGTTGCTCGTAACGCACCGCAAATTTATTCAGACATCAAGGTAGATTAGAGTCACCTCTCAAAGAGTTCTATAAATTACTTGTCGGTCTGTCAGTTTGGTAGACGAACCGCCCAGAGATATCAAAAATTACAATCCGCGCTTGATTAGTTCCAATTCATAACATTACATTGAAAATTGGATCGAAAAACAGTAGCAAAGGTATATGATATGAAGCGGATGTTCAAGAGCACAAAACGGCGCAAATTCAAAGCGAAAATCCGAAAGACCCGCCGAGCGGTGCGGAACTGAGCCAGCATCTAGGGAACTGAGCCATCAATAAGTTAAAAGCAAGGCGGGAGGGAACTATCTAGCCTTCAGGACTGAGGAGGAACAAGGGGAATTCGAAATGAGTGCAATGCAGATGAAAGGTGAATGAACGTGCAAAAATGTTTGAGCGCAGAGTATAATTTAGACAATAAGACGGCCAAAAAAAAAAATTGGTCACATGGAACTAGAAGATAACAATTAGCACGCAACGCTCCAATGGGAAAGGAAGCACTTTTGCTCGGCCAAGCAAAATATAAGGCTAAACTAGAAGCCAGCTAAATCCTACGTGGGGCCGTGGGGCTGTTTAGATTGAGCGCTTTTCCCGGTGAAGTCGGCGGCAGAGGGAAGTCATCAGCCACATCCGACACGAACATGGATGACGTTCCCGAGACGATTGAAGGCTGCAAAGATGTAATCCGCATCCGATTGCGTACCTCATCTTCTGGTAAATCCAGCGCATCGACGAGCGACTTCAAAGCCCGTTCTTTCTCCTCTTTGTCCGTCGAGGACGTTGAAGAGGACGCTTCATGTGAAATAAATGCCGGACGAGGTAATCCGTTTGCATGCATGTCTGCGAATGGGTTCGCGCTGGCATTATCGCTGACAGCGGCTGAACGTTGCATACGCTCCTTGCCTTTAGCGTTGACCGTGCCTTGAGCGGCAGTAGCATTAGAATTGGCACGCGAACGGGAATGGGACCGAGACCTCGTGGTGCTCGTCGAATCGGACCGCTGGCGCCGAGGCGCATAATCCTTTGCAGCAAAGAAAGGGTTATGGTAGTGTTTCCTCCGTTCTTCCTCATCATCAAAGGGATTCACAATTTCAGCTGCCTGGCCTTCTGAGTAGTCAACCACTTCGGCAGATTCCCATTTGTGTAAATGGGATATTGTTGGAGGTGGTGTGGGAATGGCAATATTCCTCATGAGAGACATGTGCTTCGATTCGGCCCAAGGCAGCTGTCCACTTTCCGTATTTTTGAGCAGAGGTTGAGGTTCTGAGTTGCTCAATTTTAGTGTAGCGGCGAGGTTGGGATCAAACTCGGCATAAGAGGAAGGGAAGCTGAAGTCGGCGCCATCCGTTGATTTATGGGTGTACGCCGTACGCATACTCGGGGTTTTCTTGAACATCGTCCCCATAGGCGTTACATCGGCTGAACCGGTGTCTTTTGACTCCTTGGTTTGGTAGGAACCTTCCCACTTATCTTCGTTGCCGTCGTTAAGCCTATTCCACGCCTCCAACCGAGATCGTCGCCTATGTTCATTGCCTTGAATATTCCGACGATTCGAATATCCGCGTAGCTTTACAGATTGCTCGAGCGATCGAGAGTAGCGTCTATAGAGGTAGACACTGGAGATAATGAGAGCGGTGGCACCGATAAAGGCGCCTATGCAAGTAGCAACGACGGTGCTCATTGCTATAGGCTTTGTGCTTGATGCAGCAACGGTAGACGGATCTAGGTCTGATCCAGTTGTACTACTCACCGAAGCGGAGGAGGTTGATGTAGTAAAAAAGTCAGATGTTGTTGAGAAGGCCAGAGGAGGTGCAGACACACTGCCTGTGCCGGCGCTAGAATCCACCACGAGATTGCTGGCGGTATTTATCCCAGTACTTTGGGCAGTAATGGCAGTGTTTGCAAGGCCTGTAGCTGAGGGTGCACTAACTGGGTCACCTTGTCTCCTGCCATGACTCACGCGCCGTTGAGCCATTACGTTGGGGAAGGGTGTATAGGGAAAGGATTGTTTAGAAACCTAAAAGAGCGGAAAATAGGCCTGGCAGAAGAGGCAACTGAAAATTCATCAGATATTCAGCGTGGATAGTAAGAAATTGATAAACGTACTACTCTAGACGTGCATTGAGTATGCATGCAAATAAAAGTAACGGTTGCCGTTGTGGATTGTCAAATCGCCAACGTGTGACTTTTGATGTGACTTGTTTCCATACATGTCACCTGTGGACTCCCTCTTGACACTCGGAGCCTGTTTTTGCTTTCTTGTTGTAAAATTTCCCTCAATTTCAAAGCCCATTGAACTCAATCTGATGGAAATTCAATCCAAATTGATGTGGCCTTTGACTATTGACGTTTGACTTGGTCAAATTTACAATTTTATAAAGACATTGGTTCTGCACAACGCGTTATCGGTCGTTTGGCGGCGTTGCATTACGCTCCTGGGAGATACTGATTGGACCACCTCAGAGCTGGGCGGGTGAGAGTCGGCCAAGTCTCCATCTAAGGTATGCAATTTGATCATCAATAGCATCATTGAACAACGAAAACTTTCAAACGAGACTACTGCAGCGCTCGACCATCATTTCTGTAACTCCACCCACCGCTAGACTGGTGTACCATTGACTTCTGAAAGGGCGTCCCGGATTACCACATCAGAGCCATCTTTGTTGAACCTTCTGAAATTGCGCTGGGCCTTTCGGCCACTTGATTGGAACCATCAAGAAACGTGACTGGACTCTTGCCATGGAGCGTGCGAGTGCGCATTTGTCTGCATTGTCCGAATATTATGATGGACACACACATGATGATTCCTTTTATGATATGTGCGCTCATCCGACGATGATGGCAGGAAGCAGGCACTTTACCGGAGTCCTCAATATAATTCTTGCTTCGTTACTGGACGACCTGTCACAATATATATATTGTATACAACATGGCTTCTTCTATTTTCTCGGTGCTGTGCAAAAGTCGAATAACGGCAATGACGTGTCAACCTAGATGATGATGAAAGGAATTGGACAGTTGGCCCAAACGATTCGAGTCGACTTCATTCTACATTCTTCAGTCAGCTATTAGGGCCCATGCCCACTTGTACATAGAATAGCGAATTGGTTGAAATCCATGTCTCATTTCACGCCATCACAGGGGTGGAAGTGGATTACCAAATATGGCATGTTAAGTTCTCTTTTTGGATTGTCATCATACTTTGAACATCGCCGAGTCGCCTTTTGTCGCAGGTACTCCGAGTCTGTGGTTGGTAAATTATGAAAGAGACCCTCAGCAATTGAACTTTTTGCCCCTCGGGTGATACCGCTCCGTTTTGATTCTGGAGCATCAGCACCCACGCTGGTTGCTATGAGGTTCAAATATAGACATAAGGTATAGGTTTAGTAATTTCATCATTCAACATCCAACCATGTCCTTTGCACCACTCCAATGATATCTCTTCCTCTCTACTTCCTATCTGGCGAGTTGTTCTGTTGTCACTTTCCATTTGTTCGAACAGATACACACCACCTTCTCTCGACCCGACACTCGTTTGCCCCCCACGCTCCTTCCTCCAACTGCTCTTCCAGCAGGGACAAAAGATCACCTTTTAGAAATTATCATATTCAAGTCTCACGGTTATGCCTGCCATTCTACCTAGAGCACAGGATGAATCTCTGTCTATAACCTCAAACACTATCACAAATCCTGTTTATATCGCTGGAGTCTGTATTATTGGCATCGTTGCGTTAGGATTGGGGGTTTGGCTCGTACGAAGGTATTACCAAAAGCGCCGTGCTGCGAAAATGGATCTGGGGTTCTTGTCAGTCAAGGGGCTCTTCCAAGAGCATCCAGTGGCCGAGAAGACTTCAATTGAGTGCGTCCCATATTCTTAAATGTCTAACTCTGCTGACGTCTTCATATCAGTCAAACGCCTGCTCAAAGGGGCGCCTTCTCGAGGAACAACCTAGGTCCAACGATTCCGATGCCCGAGAAGACCCTTCAGCGACCTCCTGGAGCGACTCGACAAGAGATCATTGAATACCACCGTCGATCAGGACTCTTGCCCCAGTCCTTCTCACCTAAACCATTTTCTTTCGCCCTCTCTGCCTCGTCTCCCAGTTCGCCAGACTCGAGGCCAAACTCTCAAATACGCCTGTCGGTTGCTAGTTTCGCAAGCGGCTCACCGGCTAGGTACTCCATCATTTCCACCTTGTCAACTACGCCCTCGGTTCAATCGACCAACGGCACTGCGAGGAAAGTCAGGCAACTCTTTGAGCCTGTTTTGCCGGACGAACTCCTCCTTACATCGATTGGGGAACAGCTTAGGATTGTACAGTCATTCGACGATGGGTGGTGTGTGGTCGGGAGGAAAAATGGTTTGGTCCTGCAGACAGCCAAATCGCTATTCAAGTCGACACCTTTGCCGGAAAATGATGTAGAACTGGGCGTTGTTCCTGCTTGGTGTTTTATTAAACCGATGAATGGTGTCAGGGTTGAAAGGCCTGTGAGGAGCAGTAGTTTGGGCATTACCGTGAACATGGAAGGGCCGTCGGCAAGGGACGACCTCGTGTCATGGTCAAACTTTTAATGTCAAGACCACTGCCTGCTAGCATCCCGCTTTTTTAATGACGTCTGTCGTTTTGTCGTCTATTTTCTTTATTTTCCCTTTCAAACCCAACCTCCTTTATTGTTACTCTTATGACCAAGGCCCTCATTTTTTTCTTCATGCACGAGATGGATGGGTGTCGACTGAACTCGGTATAGTCCAGACCCCTGCAAAATATGGCCAGCGGCCTTTTTCATTTCCAACCTTTCTTACACGTCGTGTAGAACATGATGTCTGGAATCTTAGCGCAGGTGCAGCTGTGGTGATTATTATTATTATTATACCCATACGCTGTGATATCCGGAAGATTCATATTGCTCACCACAATGGTTATCTGGCTGTATTCTCTAAGCAGAAATGGGATTGGAATCAGACGATAGCGGGGCAATGTGGAGTTCCGACACGGTCGGAGTTGAGGTCGGGAAGCATTCAACCAAGCACATGGCATTTGTTTCTAATTTTTCCAGCGCAAAAGACTTCTTCAGCAGTCTGTTGGGAGGCATCACAAAGTCACAAAGGTGGGTGAATGTATGTGTTCCGTTACATAAACGCGGAAACACTCACTTCCGCCAATTCTATCAATGCGGAATGCGGATGGCGGACCTGCACACTTCTGTTGACGACCTGGTGAGCACGGTTAGCAAAAACACGTTATGATGTGTTTATAATTTTTTTGAAGTGGATTGTGATCGATTCGGTGGTGTATGACATCTCCAAGTTCGCGTCTCTGCATCCCAGAGGGTTGTCCGTGCTGCTAGACAAGGAAGTCGGTGGTACTTTTACAAAATTAAGCCCAGCAGGATTTCTCTCAGCCGGGAGGGACACAACGACAGCCTTTTACAGCTTGCATCGACATAAAGTCCTCGAAAAGCCACAATACAGTAGTCTTCGCCTTGGCGTTTTCGAAGGATCTGATGCGCCCAGTCTCTACCAATGCACTGGATTTATCTCATAAAATTCCATATGCCGAGCCTACTGGGTTATCTGAAGGTTTCCACATCCCCGTATTGTACGGAAGTGAGTCAATTCTGCACTTGACTTGTTGTTGTAAATGAATTTCCTCTTTGAATATTCTTCAGAACCACGGGCAATCCCAAAAGGCGATTCGGGGATTTGTCGTTTCCTGATGCTCAGATGCACGAGGCAGATGGGAAGCCGCGTTCACGGTCAGTGTTCGAGAAGATAGGAAGATTATTATTGTGGGACCCGGGAAACACCTTGAAAGGATTAGATGGCATCGTAAAGCCTGAAAAGGTGTGTTGTATATTCTTTGATGCCGCTTAACCTGATACTGGAATTTATTCTGTTGTAACTAGTTCAATCAATTTCACGAAGTAATTTTATGGCAAGAATGGGCACACATACATCTCGTGGATATTCTGATACCTTGGATTAATCAACTTCTACCTGGGGTTGATCGGGACTTTCATCGGTTTTAAATTTTGGGGGCACAGAGTTAAAAGATGCTATTGTTGAAGCTTTGAAGACCTATTTACAGGAAAGAAATCAGTTTGCCTTGCTGAGACTGAGGGAAGTGATGTTGTTGGGATCAAATCTTCGGCAAACGCAAGGAGGTTGATCCTGAATGGAACGTACGTTGCTTTATTTATCTGATGAGACTTAAAATACGCTAGGAAAGTAAGCTAACAATTTCATCTGCATTTGTGTGCTCAAAATTATGCATCTGGCTCGTAGAAATGGATCACAAAAGGTACTTTCCTGTAGCATGTCGCAATGAAGCGACTGGAGACATCATATATTACCTTTGACTCTTCGTTCCCGACGAGTCTGTCGTCGCAAAGTGTGACGGTTTGCGTATCATCTTGAGCAACTTTAAATGTGAAAGGTGCATTTCTTTTCCCACTTTTGCTTCAGTTTAATCCCAGGTAGATTATGGCTATGTCATTTGTCAACAAGCGATTTTAGGAGAGTGCTTAAAGTGCGATTCTTAATGGAACGTACGGTAATGGTGGCATAGATGGGTGAGTCAAAGAATAGTGTTTGGGAAACCACTGTCGTCACAACCTGTTGTGCGGTCAAAACTTGCGGAGAGCTGTTTGGAGAGTATAACATACCAGCTATACTCAGCGAAAGAGTGTGTTATATCGTGAGACCTTCATGGAGCTATACAGTCAAATTGCCTTTTTCAAAATGCGTGCAGGTGGAGTCGGGAAAATATATTGAACATCCTTAGTGGACTTTTCGAAACAATTTAAATCCTTAGTTTCACCTAACAATTTGTCAATGCTAACTTCTACTTGAACTTCTATTCCCAGCGTCGGTGTCTATTATTTGTGACTGTTGCGTTTTTACCGAATGTATCTTAGCCGAAGAAGTGTGCCGAAGAATAGCCGGCTCTGATGCAAATTCCTCTTCTATAAGTAAATATACGACCAGATTATGTTCGTGTAATATCCAACTGCTTGAAGTGGGGTTTTGGTGAGACACCTAGAAAGTATTTGCCTTATTCCCCTTGACCCATTGACAAGAGTAGCGTCTTTTTGCGGGTAAAGGCTAAAATCACATGCCATTGTCCATGGATCTACAAGCCTTCGCTTCTTACCCTTGTAAATCATTCGCACACTATGGCATCCAGAGGACTGAAGGCATTCACCAGGGAGGAGGTTTCAAAGGTCTCATGGTTCTTTTACTTCCTCCGGAATTTGTGACTGACCATGTTATTCTAACAGCATAATAAGGATGGTGATCTCGTACGTTCAATCTCTGGACGGCTCCTGCATTTACCAAAAGCTTGCTTCGTAGTGGGTTGTCATTGACGCTAAGGTTTATGACCTTTCAAAGTTCAAGAACTTACATCCCGGAGGTGCTTCTGTTCTCGTAGACGAAGAAATTGGTCAGCTTTGATCTTCTCTCATAAGGAGGCATTCGGTCTGATTAAGATGCTCAGCCGGTCAGGATGCTACGGAAGCCTTTTATGGCCTCCACAAACATGAGGTCATTGAAAAACCTCAATATGCTCGCCTTCAGATTGGCAACATTGCAGGAGAAAAGAGTCAAATTCATGGTCGGATTTCTGGAGAGCTGAGCAAGGTTCCTTATGCCGAGCCAAGTTGGTTAGCAGAAGGCTACCACAGTCCTTACTACACAGAGGTATGTCCATATAACACCTGATTTTTACTCAGTTTCACATTCGACATGCAGAATCATAGGAAATTCCAGAAAGTCGTCCGCAAATTCATTGACGACGTTGTCACCCCCGATGCCGTCGTCCACGAAGAGGATGGTAAGCCTCCCAGTAAGAGCGTTGTTGAGGCAATGGCCAAAGTAAACCTGCATGCCATACGCATGGGTCCCGGAAAACATCTTGAGGGTTTGTAGTTATGCGCCTCTTCGATATCCAGTTTTTCATTATGATAACTCAGGACGCGTACTAATGGGCGGAATTGTGAAACCAGAAGAGGTCAGGGGTTGTCCTTTTGCTTCGTGGGATGTTGCTCAACCTTTTCTAGTTCGATTATTTCCACGAGCTCATCGTTACTCAAGAAGTAGCTCGTTGTGGTTGCAGAGGGTATGGTGATGGGCTAATGGCGGGAGCCGTCATTGGGCTCCCTCCCGTCTTGAATTTTGGCAGCCCTGCCATCAAGGAGAAGGTTATTCCCGAAGTATTATCAGGCGAAAAAATTATTTGCTTGGCAATTTCAGAGGCAGTTGCTGGAAGCGATGTAGCCGGTCTGAAGACGTATGCTAAGAAGACCGAGGACGGCGAATATTGGATCATAAACGGAAATAAAAAGTGGATCACAAATGGAACGTAAGTAGAGACTTATAATTCAAGATGGCTCTTCGTCTCATCATTCTTTCCAGGTTTGCACACTAGTAGGTCTTCGATCTGTACTCCCTTAATCTAGGTCATTCACGGCATTTTCATCGCCTAGTTTCACTGTTGGTTGCAGAACAGATGTGCATATTTTTGTTCGTGTTATTTCACCTTCTTTGTTCTGATTAATCTCTCAGGATGGATTCACTGTCATCCTTGTTGAACGCGGCGAAGGTGTGGAAACCAAGCCAATCAAGACTAGCTATGTAAGTTGCCCCTTCAGAAGAGCAAAATATAGGGTAAATGTGTTACTTTCAAGTCTCCATCTGCTGGTACAGCCTATATTACCTTCGACAATGTCAAAGTACCAGTTAAAAATACATTGGGGCCCGAGGGTGGAGGAATTTTCGTTATTCTTAGCAACTTCAATCACGAACGTTGGGTCATGACCTGTTCAGCCGCTCGTTCACAGCGCGTTATTGTCGAAGACTGTCTAAAGTAAGCCAAAGGTCCTTTGTTCTGAATACCCTGTCGCATACTTCCTCTAGGTGGACTCAGCAAAGAAAGGCTTTTGGCAAGCCTCTCCATTCGCAAGCCGTCATCCGCGGTAAACTCGCGGCTATGATCTCACGAGTGGAGAGTGTGCAGAACTGGCTCGAGAATATTACATATCAAATGAACAATATGGTATCTCATATAAATTACTTCAGGTCTAACAAGGTTCTGACACTTATTTTATTCAGTCGTATAAGCAGCAGGCGTCGAAATTGGCTGGGTGAGCTTTTTTCGGAAGGTTTGGCACCGCACACATATTAAACATCATCACAGTCCCATCGGATTGCTGAAGGCATATGCCACGCGCACGGCACAGTTAACTGCGGCAGACGCAGTACAAATTTTTGGTGGTCGCGGTATAACCAAGACTGGTGTGTTAATTCATCTTTATTTACTCTAACAATTTATCTGACGATAAGAAGGGATGGGGAGTGCCGTTGAACACGTATGTTTCCGATCAGTTCATTTTAACTGTTGGCATTTGTTAATTTCTTCCAATAGTATCACCGCACAGTTCCATTTGATGCAATCTTGGGTGGAGGTTTGTTCACAAATCGGTTCTGTTGAATAAATCACACTCATGCTCATAATTGCCTTTTCCAGCTGAAGATGTCTTGGGGGACCTTGGGGTACGGCAGGCTATTCGCAGTATTCCCAAGCATGCGAAGTTGTGATGGTTTTGGGATAATTCTTATAATTGTATCAAGATATATATTTTGTTTAATAGGGCAAATCATCATTTGTATTTTGTCGTGAATCTCGGGCACTGTTCCGAATACCGACATTCGCAATGGTTGATGCAGGACTTTTCCATCCTAACCACTCCATAACGACATTTTTGGCAAAGATTTCGCCAAATCCAAGCATGACGCCGTTCACGAATGGCAAAAAAAGATTCACAGCCAGAGAGGAAGCGAATGCCAATACTCTTGTCCGTGTAGACAAGGAAGGGTCAAAAATTGACAATGTGACCGAAACTGGACGTCTGTTTACAGGTGGTTCAGCAGGAGGGGGAGGCGTATCGAAAGAGAGGGATGGAAAAGACGAAGCTACAGAAGTCACGTCTTCCCACTTCTGTAGTTCATCCGTGGTCGACTCTTCTCGTAAACGTTTCTGCTGAGGTCCTTGCCCTGTGACAAACTGTAGGAATTTTTGTTAAAAATGAACAGAGGGTCAGGAATGAACATTGGTTACAAACATTTTCTGCATCGCCAATAATCTGTGAAGAAAGTTGTAGAACCACTGATGGAGGAGGCGCCGACTTTCTCCCATCTTTCTCCTTGAGCTGTCGATGATGTGGGTTCGTCAGCAATTCCAGCTGCTTTTCTACGCTCCGCTTCCTCTTTTTCCTGAGCGCGGATGACTTCCCATCGCAAGCGTTCTTTCTCTGCCTTTTCGCGCTGTTCGGCACTTTGGGCACGCCAGAAACGAACTTGAGCGTCGTATTCCTCTTTCCAAGAATCATCAAAAGAGGGAGCTTTGTCTAGTTCAGAGCTTTCAATTGCGACGGCCGTAGACTGCGACTCGACAATGGGCACTCTGTCATCAGTGGGTTCAGATTGCAGAAATTGCTGCGGAGGTGTTGTGAAAGCGTCATCAAGTGCTGCCTGGATATTGACAAATTTCAACTATGAAACAGGTCAAAGTATAGATAAATTATACCTCCAAGATAGCACTTGTTGCATGGTGCGGAGTGGGCTCCATGGTGCCAGAGGAACCCAGATTCCAGATTCCGCTTTCCCATTCACCGCACGTGATCAGGTAAATTGAACATACTACCGCATCGATGGACGGCAATGGTTGTGCTCAAGCAGTAAAAATCGGTTGCGCATACACAGAGGCTGTGACTTGGTTCTTTACCTGTGATCTTGATGACTGGATCAGGCTACCCATCTTATTTTCCATTTGAGACTCAGCGCATTGGGGTGGTTATTGAGTGGGAGTGGACTTTGACTTTGAATATCACTGGAATCCGGGTCCCGACGTACCCTCTGGAACGACACAGAATGACTTCACGTCTACTACGGCACGTAAAAAAGGTGCAAATTTTGTGAAAAGCTCAGTCTGAGCGCCAGGCCCCATCTAATCCAAATCTCTCTGGACCTGATTCTTGATATTTCACATCCTCGTTTTCACATTTTGTGGCGTCTTCCTATACGTCTCTCGGTTAGTCCATGGCCCAGCCACGCTTCCTCGGTTTTTTTTTGTCCAACACTCTGGTAGCAGTGTTCTCCCGAGTCATTGATCGCACCCTGGTTTGCTTAATTCTACATGGTCACTTCAATAATCACCCGTGTTTTACATCTTCTGCCAGTGGAGCCACGCTGGGACCCCTGTGTGAAGGAGTGCACTGCTCAATCTCTGACCGTTGTGCTTCTGTCATAATCAAGTGCACATGTTGATATCTCTGTAAAGTTATTCGTGGATTTGAATCTACCCAATTATGGCTATTGCCACTACCTGTGACTATATTTTACACGATCGGGCATTGTTTGGCGACTAGCTTGCATATCAAGCGAAATGTATGAAAATTCTAAGTTCCGGTAACTTATCCAACATCCTTCTCCACCCAGAAAACGTTTTGATTGAAACAAGGCAGTCACGCATGTCAATCTACTTTTTTTTTTTTCAAATTTGCCTCATTGAAAAACTCAAAAATCTGAATTTGGGTAGTTTCATTCGCGGGAGTCTATAAAGTTTCAATGACATATCTCATTTGGTCTCAGAAAGGACTACTGGGGAAATCAAATTATGTCAATGAATTGTGAAGGTCGTCGAATTGGACCCGCTATAGCAGGGGGCCCCAAATCGGCCAGTTCTGAGGCACTGATGTGTGACGCCTGTATGGGTGCAATCTTGCGTTGATATGGTGGCCCGCATCTGGGATACCAATTTGCGTTGTCTCCCCGTTCTCAAGAACCCGATAACGGAATTAAATAAACTTGGGGGTAAGAAATTCAATTCAGATCCTATTTAGTTTATATCTCGTGACATTTCAACGTCTCAGAGGTGTGTCCACAGTCTAATGTCCGAACACTTTTTCTGGCGACTCCATCGTCATCGCACCCAAAGGTATATTATGGGGAATGCGTCGACTGCATTTTCACCTCACCTCCCCTTCTTCCACAAGTATTACTCTGTTGACCTACGATGTGCAATGATGAAGTGTAAGGCGACGAGCCTTTCTCAATCCCATAACTCATCCATTTTCTTTGCTTCAATAGATATGGTGACTGGTATCGAGGATGCAGCGTGCCTATCCACCATTGGTCAATTGGTATAAGCACAGCTAACCTTCCTCTTAGCACTTCGTTATGAATTATGAATCAGGAATACGGGTCGATTGCAACAGGCCGTTGTGTGGGTTAAGTTCTGCGCATATTCATAGGGCACCCAAGTGCCCTTGCCCAAAGGTGCGTTGATCATGGGCATGAAAATGACTATTCTGACCTTAATAACTTGCCAGGAACCTGGAGAAGAGAGAAGGATCCAAAACATGTTCCAAAGAATTTGTGACCCCTGCAGGAGTGCAGAATTTGCGAGGCGCGTCGGAAGATGATAGCTTACCGCTCCAAGAGTTTCATACCTTCCCTGAGCACTTTCTATTATCCAAATAAATCGTCTCCGTCAGCCATTGGAACAATAGATATCGTCGTATAGTGTGAAGAGAACTGTACTAAAGGTTTTTCTGAATGTTTGTTTCTGCCTGCGTACCTTGTCGTGTGCGTACAACTTTTCGAGGAGACATACTGATCCTTTGCCCTGATTGATCGTCCTACTTTTCCCAACGATGATAAACAAGACATTTTTGACAAAATCGGGATAAAGTCTAACATGAGTTCAAACGACGGCGCACCTTCCCTCTATTGCTGAAAGAATATTCACCACGTCGTACGGGAGATAGTTTATAGCCACCACAAAAGAGACGATAACGGATGAAATAGTCAATTAGAATCGTTTACCGCCACGTTTGATGGGTTGTCTAGTGCCTCGCGTCTTAGCTGCCCCGCCCGTAGTTTCGTTCTTGGGCTGGGCCACACGGTTCTTTCGCCCCGCACCATCGTCTTCGTCACTCGAGTGCCGAGCCTTAGCTGGCTTCGCTTTCTTCATCGGACGGTGGGGGGACGACTCCGAATCAGAAGTTGATTCAACCGGCGGCTTTGAGAACCCAGGTGGAGTTTGGGTTCTGCGCGGCTGCTGGGGGGCAGTAACCTCTGAAATGATAGTCTTTGAAGGACCGGCAACATTCTCCAGGGACCCAGGCCTGCCGATGTTCATAGGTTCATCTGCATCCGATTCAGTCGCAGAGTCGGATTGGTCTGGCTTTGTGGTTGGAGTAACACTCCTTTCGCGCTTATCGGAATGCCTCTCAGGGACGGAGCTCTGTCACAGGTCCTTGACAAAGTAATCTTCACAGAAGTACTTCGTGGACTTACAAGGGGGCTGTCACTGATCTTTTCTCGAAATTGTTCGGCTAATTTAGGCGATGGGATCGTTCTTTCGGTTTCGTCTTGCTCTAACTGAAGTTGTGGCGTTTCAGTTATAGACGTCACGGGTGCTGGGACAATATTTTGAGTTATTTGTTATCAGACTATAAAAGTTTAGCGACCTACGACAGTCTGGCACAAAGTTAAATATTGCTGTCATACGCCTGAGTGTTGTTGCGAGACGAGGTTTGGAGAGGGCATTCTTAATGTGGGTATCAACTGTGCGCCGTGCTGTCCGACCAATTTTGTCAACTGCCTGGATGTGCATGAGATTTTTTGAGATTCTTTCACAATTATTTCACTGAATACCTTTTCAATTTCGATGTCAGGGAGCTCTCCAAACGCCTCCGTGGAAGAAAAGGTCAGGTGGTTAAGGCTGATAAGCGGAAAAACAAGATGTTTGGATATGATTTCGGAAGACCATTTGTGGCCCAAAAAATCTGTCTCCCATCGCCATTTGAATGCCTCGCACTCGAGTTCGAAAGAGAGATCCTGAAAGTATCGGATAAGTAAGCCGAACAGGCGCCTTAGAGTATACGGGACGGACGGAACAACGTGATTCAACTATCTCAAAGGATAATTCTGTTATGCCACCGAGGGTGTGGACTTTTGATAACAGTTCGAGAATTTGCATTCTCCAACTATCTTCCTCGGTGGTCTTCAAGAAGGGATCAGGGGAGAGCCGATTATTAGACCGCCAACGTCGAGCAAGATGTTGACTACTTAGCACTAGATCACGTTATTGAAAGTGAAGGCCGGAAAAAATTATAGATTTATAGATAAGACTTCTGACCTTCCGTCCACACGGATTTCATGTCCGTTATCATGATGCAACAGAATAAATCTGCTTTTGAACAATCAAATTTCTGTTGGAAAAAGGTCCTTGATTTAGGAAGGATAATTAATTTCAAATTTGCTGACGAATAGATATGGTGTTGAACTCGCTGAATTGCTTTTAGCGAGCCATTCTTTCGCCAAGAGGCTTTTGGCGTGTGCCTGATAAACATAGGTTGCGGTAAGTCTAACTGAAAGTTGGGATAAAATTCAGCCAGAGAACCTCAGTAAATTCCATTTGTAGACTATCGTAATCGACGGTCTGGAATCTTGATTTCAAGCGCTAAAGCGATGAATGTACATGAGTTCCGCATTTAGATATGAGGTGATACAGCAAAACTGCCACAAACTTAAGAATCTTGCCTTCTAAAAGTCGTTGATGAAAACGTTACGGGTAAAGTTGAATGGCTAGTGTCAAAGGTGCAAGAAATTGATGAATACCGGGCCGCCATCCGGTTTAATTTAAACTCCGATCACTTTGACTTTCCGTCACAGTTGTTTATGCAACTCCCACCTGACATTTTTTGTGCTTGAGCAGTCCAAGCCTGGACAGGCTTTGCGGGGACGGCTGGATCTACGTTTTAGCTCGCGATTGTTTGTCCCAAGCGTTATCTTTTTTGTATCATAGCTCATTATTTCTACTGCAGTGCAATTCATCATTCTTCCAATGGATAAGAGGCAAATTCCCGATAAATTGGTTGCTGCAGACGATTATTCTGGCCATAACACAGCTCTTGAATGGCCGGGGGATGACGAACTTTGTCTTCAGGAATCGGTGGAGACATCGCGCGAGTTACTTAGACCTGGTCAGCCTACTTTCCGCCTCGTGGTACTACGATCTTCTATCTTGCCTAGCAAACAGAAAATTGCCGTCATCGACTCGTATCATGAAGCTCAGCTAGGTCGAGATTTACAAGCCGAAGGATCCGTGACACCTAGAGTACGCCTGAAGGAGATGGAAGTTTCCAAATTTCATGCGACGGTCTACTGGGACGGTGCTCGGAAGGAATGGAATGTGGTTGATATGGGTTCCAAGCACGGTACTTTCCTCCTCCCTGGTTCTGTTTCACCTAATTCAGAAGACATTGGCATTCGATTATCGCAAGGAAAGGCCGCCAGTATCCCACGACGCTTACTACATGGAGACAAATTGAGGATTGGCAGTACAATGTTTGCGGTGCATATTCATGAAAATCAGAGGCCATGTCAAGATTGCGCTGTTTCTAAAGCAGTTGAAATCCCTTTGTTTCCATTGCCTAAGAAAAAGCGCACACGTGATACAGATGAATTAGACTCGGAGAGCTCCAGATCATCGAAGGTGTCGGTGGACGAGAGAAACCCTAAGAAAGCTTTGACGATGTTGAAGCGCAGTTTGTTGGCTAACCATGAAGCGGAAACCAGTTCCGTTGTTGCTGGTCATGCTCCCATTGAATATGTTGATCGTGCAGCACGGCGGAGATTATTATTTTCCTCGTTTCGTTCGGATAGTCCAGGCATATCCAATCCATCTGTGATTGTTGGAACCAAAGATGGGGTTAAAATACCAACCCCACTGATCTATCCCTCACCCAAACCAGATGTATCTCAACCAGCCGCTCCTTTACCCTCTTCGAATATTGGCTATAAGCTCTTATTGCGTCAGGGGTGGGCACCTGGGGCCGCTTTAGGTGTTCAGGAGGATTCTTCGGAGAAAAGCGGTCTAATAGATCCAGTGGAGGTAAAGTCAACGCGAAATCGGGCAGGATTGGGATCAAAACTTCCTCCAGCGGAAACTGAGGCACATCCTTCCTACATGACATGGAAGGATCAGGAGAAATTCAAAAGATATGAAGAAAACCGTCTTTGAATAACATCGCTATGTTTCTGCAATGTACATGTTCATTTTTTTAAATCAACGGAACAATGTCACGGGATCATTTTAGGGTCGCGCATCGCGTTATTTGGACCTTTATTTGTAGTACACGTGATGGTTGAAGGAAAAGTTGTCGGACCTGTTGTGTTTAAGGCTGTCGTTGAATTAGCCAACGGACTTGGTTCAAATCCTAGCTCTTTTTTCTCTTCCCAACATTCAGGGAATAACCCCCTTCCTTTGCCATATCGACCCAGGTTTACTGACGCCGGTTCAACATTTCAAGATTTAGTAGTTCAACTGTTACATAGTTCATTCTCACAGATGGCCACGAATCATGCCCGTGTACGTGTCTTTCCTGCTCCTTTTAATTCCAAAGCAGTGTCTGACAATTGTCTTTAGTTGCCACAGCGTCGAACGCTCGCACAACGCACCAAAGTCGACGAAAATGCAATGAGCCGACACTCACGCCTACCTGCTAACTCCGGAACCACTGGACCTGTCAGGTATACCGCGAAGGAGAACGCACTCAAGTCCACCGCCACGACACGTCAAGTACTCAGCGAAGTGACCATGGCAGCTGTGAATCGAAAGGTTCGTTAACTATTGACTTTTTTTTGGTGGCCGTGGGGTCCTTACCTTCTGATCGTCTTTAAGGACGCTGGATTTAAACCTACAAATGCGAAGGATCTAAAAGGGGAGACCGGAATAAATCGCGGACGCTTCAATTCTACCACCCTTGCACAACGCGTACCACTTGGCCCTGGACGAGGCCAGGTCGCCCCGCCAGTCGCAAATGCGGTTCACGCTGCACGCATCCCTATCCCACGAGTCCGTGTGCCAGTGGCCACGGGCCCAAGACGCGTTTCAAGAATCGTTGCAGAGCAGATTCGAGAAGCGGTACAAATCAGAGAGGAAGACCCGCAGAGCGAGATGGAAGTCGAAGAGGAAGATATCGTTGCACGAGATTACGACGAAGAAGACCAATTAGTAAACGAACAAGAAGTAGAGGCCATGGTTGGTACTGATGAGAGTGATACGGAAGAAGGTCAAGATGAGATTGCTATTCCACCCTCTACGGTTGAGCCGAAAACCCGTCGTGTTTGGCCACAAGTTGACACAGAACGCGCGGAGAGGTACAGGAAGGAGATCCAGGTCATTCGGGAAGTTTTTGAGGATGAAGTTGACATGTACGATACCGCCATGGTTTCCGAATACTCGGATGAAATTTTCGAGTACATGAACCAGCTTGAGGTGAGGTTTTCGTTTGGATCCTGTTTGAGTTCCATACTCACTGCCGTTCAGATGGAAGTCATGCCCGGTTCCAGCTATATGGATGGCCAAAACGAGATATCCTGGGGCATGCGTCAGACGCTTGTAGACTGGCTGCTGCAAGTGCATCTTCGGTATCACATGATGCCAGAGACTCTCTGGATTGCTGTTAATATTGTCGACCGCTTCTTAACAAAACGTGTGGTGTCGTTAGTCAAGCTTCAGCTCGTCGGTGTGACGGCCATGTTCATCGCAGCGAAGTATGAGGAAATTCTTGCCCCTTCCGTCGAGGAGTTTGTCATCATGACCGAGAATGGATACACGAAAGAAGAGATTCTGAAAGGAGAACGAATAATGCTGCAAACGCTGGAATTCCGGATATCGCACTATTGTTCACCCTACAGCTGGATGCGACGTATCAGCAAGGCCGACGACTATGATATCCAAACGAGGACGCTCAGCAAGTTCCTGACTGAAGTTACATTGCTGGACTACCGATTTCTGGGTGCAAAACCCAGTTTAATCGCTGCTATTGGGATGTATTGTGCAAGAACGATGCTTGGGGGTGACTGGGTGAGTGTTCAACGGTATTTGACTCGCCTTTTATTTGGCTGTCCACGCTGAACAGGCGTGCAGTGTGAATCATGTGACTAATTAGCCATTTTTAGAACGAGGCGTTCATTTTTTATTCCGGTTTTATAGAGGAATACCTCATTCCAGGACACAAGCTCCTGATCGACAAATTGACGGAGGAGGACTTCCACAAGCAGTATGTGTGCAAGAAATACGCTAATAAGAAGTTTCTTAAAGCATCTGTCTTCGCCATTCATTGGGCGCAAGGACATGTTGAAGACCCAGATATTCACGATCGCCGAGTAAGCTATTAAACCTTGCTCAATCCTTGTCTTGCATCTCGTTCTCGCATTTGTATATCTATACTCATCCGTCTTACACGCAAGAAATATGCTTCTGGTTCTTTTGATTGGCTCATTCATATTTGAAATCTTCCTATTCAATTATCTTCATCTGGACCATCTACATATGTCTTTTATCTGTTATGTCCCTCGCTTTTTATTTGCTATCGATAAACACACCCTTTTCCTATGACCCAGCGTCCTAAATATATACGCAGCATTGATTCAAATTACCGTCGCATCTTTATGATACGCACCTATGCCGCTCCCTTGATTCCGACCGTTTACGACCATTACGATCACGCCCTTCGTTACACCCTTCGCCCTCTCTTCACCCTATATGGTGTACCCATTAACTCGATTGTGATTTTTTGCCCTCTTTGGTTTTTGATCTCTCTTGTCCTTTCGTTTCTATTTGTTCCTAATCTCACCGAAAAAAAGAATTTCTCGCAAATGTCGTTTGATCTGACTTGTATTCGTTGTGCGGGTTAAATATCCCAATATTATTTATTTCTTGTATCAGACCGGATCAAATGCTTGCGCAAAGTACCGATATTTCACATGTGTTGTTCCGGGAGCTGTACCAACACTTCGTCCAATTTATCACCATGACCCTCAGCTTCAAAGGCCAGACAGTCATTGTCACAGGTGCAGGGGGAGGATTAGGCAGGGCGTATGTATATTGTCGACCACTATGAATTTATATGCTGAACTTGAATCTTAAGCTATTCTCTTCTTTTCGCCTCCAGAGGTGCCAATGTTGTCGTGAATGATTTCAATGTTGCTGCGGCACAGAAAGTTGTTGATCAGATTACGAAGGGTGTGTTGTTTTCAATCAGGGCTCTTTCATGAACTTACAAGCTCATAATTCTAAGCTGGTGGAAAGGCGGTTGTGAACGGCTCTTCGGCCATTGACGGTGTTGCTGTCATCAAGAGCGCTGTGGATGCGTTTGGAACTGTCACTATTTTAATTAATAATGCTGGTTTTTTGAGGGATAAGGCGTGAGTCCTTCATCAGGATGGTTGTGGTGCTGCTTTTCAGTGAGGAACTAGATTCAAGAACATGTCGGATAAAGAATGGGATCAGATCGTGGAGGTCCACCTGAAAGGCGCTTTTGCTTGCACCAAGGCTGCCTGGCCTATCTTCCGTAAACAGAAGTTTGGGCGTGTTATTAATACTTCTAGTGCTGCTGGCCTGTATGGTATGCTCTTGTGTCATCCGTTTCTGCAATCATGACTAATGTGTGATCAGGTAATTTTGGTCAGGCAAATTACAGTGCGGCCAAGATGGGTCTCATTGGGTTCACCAAGACTTTGGCTCGTGAAGGCGTTAAATACAACATTAAGGCCACTGCCATTGCACCAGTACGTTTCTTCGTTTCTGGTCACATCATGTTGTGTCGGAGCTCAGTATTTTCGACAGCTTGCTGCTTCAGCCATGACTGAAACTGTTATGCCCCCAGAAATGCTTGCTAATCTCAGCGCAGGTATCTCATTTTTGGCGGTTTTTTATATTTAACATCTGGATTCTAGCCCGACTATGTTGCCCCATTCGTTGTGGCAATCTGTCATCCTGATGGACCCGACGCATCTGGCAAAATCTTTGAAGTTGCTGCTGGCTTCATTGCTGAGGTTCGGTGGGAGAGAAGTAAAGGGGCCATCTTTAAGACTGATGCTACATTCACACCCTCTGCTGTGCGGTCCAGTATTTTTACTATACCCCCTTTTCCTGATCTATGGCTTCGACAGGTCAAAGCAAAGTGGTCCGAATTGACTGATTTCAAGTCACTTGATTATCCTGTCAACATGTCTGACCTTGATTCGTTTGTGAGTGTTCGTTCGAAATAGTTATTTGAGTGAAATTAACCTAAGTCATCACATAGGGCAAGCTCGAGATAGCGAAGAAGTTGCCCCCAAACCCTCAGTCAAATCCATCAGTCCGTTTTGATGGCCAAACTGTCGTTATTACTGGGGCAGGAGCTGGACTCGGACGTGCATATGCACATATGTACGGCAAACTCGGGGCAAACATCGTCGTGAATGATGTGAACGAGAAGGGAGCAAATGCGGTCGTGGATGAGGTTATCATGGCTGGTGGTAAGGCTGCTGCAGCCATCTGCTCGGCTGAAGATGGCGAGAAGATTGTTCAAGTTGCCTTGGAAAAGTTTGGTGGTGTTCATATTCTCATCGCCAATGCAGGCATTCTGCGTGATAAGTCTTTCCAAGGAATGACTGAGCAAGAGTGGGATATCGTTTTGGCCGTTCATCTTCGGTAAGATCCGATTTGCATGTTTGTGGATTCCCATACTGACTATTTGTCATAGTGGTACATACAAGGCAGGACATCTATTGCTGTCTTTTGGGATGCATGATAACGTATAACCGGTTGTCCCAGTGCGCAAAGGCCGTCTGGCCCATCTTCCAGAAACAAAAATATGGACGAATTATCAGCACGGCCTCACAAGTTGGCATTTGTGTGTTGAACTCGATCTCTGAAATGTCCCATGTTAATCTCTCTTTTTACAGATGGTAATTTCGGTCAGGCGAATGTGTGGCGGTTTCGTTTGTTTTTATACATTTTGGACTGATATATTATTTAGTACTCGACAGCTAAGGCTGGTCTCATATCCTTCACGAAAACCCTTGCACTTGAAGGCAAAAAGTACAATATACTCTGCAATGTCATTGCTCCAGCGGCAGGTACAGCCATGACCAGCACAGTCTGGCCGCAAGAAATGGTTGACGTGATGAAGGTTCGTCTAAATCGAGGGCCAACGTCAGAGCAGGGCCCATTTACTGCCAATTCCTTAGCCCGACTTCATCGCTCCAATTGTTGGTTATCTAACCAGCAAAGGTTTTTTTTCTATGTCTATGATCTGACCATCGTCATCTAAGTCTTGCTGTTAGACAACGAATCGACGACAGGACAGCTGTTTGAAATCCAAGCTGGATGGGCAGCTCAGACCCGCTGGCAACGTTCAGGAGGACACGGTTTCCCGCACGATAAGCCGTACACCATCGAAGACGTCCTCACCAAATGGAAGAAAATTACTAACTTCAATGACGGTCGTGCTACTCATCCAACTTCTACGCAAGAAGCCTTCGAGCAGGTATGATGGCTTTCCGTCCTTCTGAAATGTTCACTTAAGTTACCACCTCTGTTACTCACAGATCGTGGAAAACTTCAATAACAAAACCAATGAAACTAAAGCAAAATTGTAGTTTATCACAATTTTTTGTCCTTATATATCTCTGAAATCGAATTCATGTGATTACTACATCTATTCTTGTCACCAACTACAACCATGACATCTTTCAAAGATCCCAACGCTTTTGCTGATCCAGAGGACTCGATCCTCGTCCGAGAGAACAAGCTGACAGTTCCTGACCCAGTTTCCTATTCCTACACAGAAGTGAGCTTAGGGTTTACAAAGGCCTACACCATGTTGCTTAGCTGCTCGTCGTTAAGCGTGATGTGATATTGTACAACCTTGGATTAGGTGCTACAGAAAAGGATCTCAAATGGACATATGAAGGAGATGAAGACTTTCAAGCACTCCCTACTTTTGGCGTCATCCCTGGGTTAAATACGACCATGGGTTCGTTGCCTCTCGATTGGTTACCGAATTACAACCCTGTGTGTGATCATTTTTTCTCTATCATGTTGGGCAATTCTAAAACATTATTCGGCCCCTAGGCCAAGTTACTGCATGGAGAGCAGTACTTGAATATTAAAAGTCAGATTCCGACCAGTGGAGAACTTGTTAGTGACGCCAGGTCGGGTTCTAGTATATCCATTTCCCTTCTAGTTGCTCACTTCGCTTTTTCGTCCTTGAGGTAGATTTTTCGAAGTCCTCGATAAAGGCAAGGCAGCCGCAGTGACAATCATCACGGAAACACGGGAAAAGCATTCAGGAAAGGTTCTCTTTGAGAATCAGTCGACGCTCTTCATTCGGGGAGCCGGTGGCTTCGGAGGGCGGCGCACAGGAAAAGGTTTCTCTTCGTTCTTGCTCTTTGTGTATGACAAGCTTTCTGAAATTTTCAGTACAGATCGAGGTGCTGCCTCTGCAGTGAATGAGCCTCCATCCCGTAAGCCGGATGCCGTGCTCGAGGAGAAAACTTCCACATCACAAGCTGCTTTGTATCGGTAGGTCTCATAAGGGTTTACTTAGCCAAGGACTAAAGAAATTTTTGATAGTTTAAATGGTGATTGGAATCCCTTGCACGTAAGGCATCTGTCACAAGTCTTCAAGACAAAGTAGTATCTTATGCAGGTTGTCAATTACAGATCCTCCCCGAGTTTGCAGCAATGGGTGGATTCGACCGACCCATTCTTCATGGACTTTGCACGATGGGCATTGCCGGAAAGCATGTCCTCAAAACTTACGGACCTTACAAAGATATCAAAGTTCGGTACGAATGTTTTTGTGTTTCTTTAGCGTCGACATACTTCCTCATACTTCTTGGATGTGCAGTTTGGCAGGCGTCGTCTACCCCGGAGAGACAATCGTGACACAAATGTGGAAAGAAGGTTCAAAGGTCGTGTTCAGTATGTCGCCAAATACAATAAATGTGTCGTTTTTACCAATAACCGTACGATAGTTGCAAAAGTCAAGGACAGAGATTCGATTGCACTGGCGAGTGCAGCCGTTACTCTGGTGGACGGTTCTGTCAAGGCAAAACTGTAAATTGCTTGGCTTGTCCAAATATGCAACTCGTAATGCTGGCTTATAATAGACGACCAGTTCGTAAGGGGGTATATTTTGGGCTATCAACATTAAAATGAAGCAGGTATACAATATAGTATTTCCTATACAGGGTATCAACTTCTACTTGCAAGTTGAAAGAATGTTTGATGGATCGGATCCTGGCAATATGTTACTGTGACGTCAAGCCGACGTGTTTAGTTAACTACGCACCTGGATAGAACCAGAACGTCAATGCAAGGATAAGATATAGGCCTAGCAACACGTAGTCCTGAGTGTGAGATCAAAGCATCGAAGGGGATTATGTTCATACACATAAGAATAAATCCTTCCAGCCAGTTTGATTTACCATCCTGAACCACATAATTGACAGTAAGAACTGCAAATACCGACTATATCAGAAAAAAATCGCCTAATAGCATTTGCTGATTTACCTGCCAAGAACATGGCTATCGATTCATATGGGTCGAAAAGGAGCGTCAAAGGCTTGCCGAGAATCCATGCCAATACAACGATAAATCTGATATCAAATAGTATGAGTTGGTGCTGGCGAGAAAGGTTGAGAATCACGAACGGTGTGACGAAAAGAGCAATTTGCTGAAATAAAAGTGTGATGTTAAATAACGACGAAGGAGGATTCACTCACAATGCTTGAACCAACTGCAACGCCAAGGCTGAGATTTAGCTTGTCCTTAACAGAAACAGTAACAGCAGTTGCATGTTCTTTGTGCGGAATTAAAAAATGAGTACAAAACCGATATGCTAACATACCTGCCGCATTCCCAACAATAGGGAGGAGAATGATCCCAACGAATTCCTTGCTTATGTGACCTGTTTCTGTCACACCCTCGATTGAATCAACAAGCCATTCAGCAGTCACGGCGACCAGCTGTGTAATGTAATAAGAATGACAAACGGCACCAAAGTAAAAAAAACACATACCACCGTGACTACAACGAGCAGCCCCACAGATACCCACAAATTCAGCTGCGGCTGTTCTTCTTCTTCCTCAATCACCGGTTCCTCAAAGCGGACGATTGCTGGTTGCGGTGATAGAGTTTGCACAGCGTCGGGAACAAATGTCGACTCCGTGCCCATGCTTGTTCCTCCGAGAGATTGCTGTCGGCTTGGCGTAGATTCTTCTATGTCTCCTTTGAGATTCCTGAGCCTCCTGAAGTGGAACGTAGGCTTAGCATATGCCTGAGTCTTTATGGCGTGTTCACCCTTGTCTTCATACAGAGCCGTGTGAGAGTAAAGTTGGAATGCCAGATAACCTCCATAGACTGAAGACCTGATTCAGTCACATGAAAATGGCATAAGTCCAGACGACGCCTTACTGAAAAGAAGAATAATAGAAACCTGGAGTAGCAGGTTAATACAATAATAGATTTCGGCTTTCGAGATAAGTGCTCACACCATGGCTGACGGAGAGAATGTCATGTTTCTCTTCTGCATCAGTAAGGCTAGCATCAGCGGCAAAATGAAATGCGGCAGGCAGCAGTAGCGCAATGACGCTTATGGTCATTAATGAAGCATTCAACTGAGTGGCACCTGTGACGTAAATGCAGTTAGCAACGCTATTTTTAGGTCGAGCAAATGTAAATGTTACTAACTGACGCCAAATCCTTGCTCTGAATAGCGAAGGCCGCCGGCAAAGAAGCACATGCCAAGGACGAGAACTGAGGAACGGTGAATGCTTATCACAGACTCTTGATAGCTCGACGCTTACGGAGATTGCTGAGCACGGAGCCTACCACTGATAACAACAAATTATCGAGATACAAATTGGTGTTGGATGGTTTACCCACATGAAGCCTGAACGACACGCAGCTCGCATTTTACCAGGGCAAGAATCTGACACAGGCATCAAATCACTCTAAATAACATGAACGAATACAAGTGCTCACTGCAACAATCAGTTCCACGCTAGTAAAGTAAGTCAGAACGAAATGCATATTCATACAACTCTCACTCACGCATTGCCCTAAAGGGGTCGAGTCAGAAAATCTTATAGTTTTTTAAAAACAAAGCAGCACTGACCAATGTCGCATTCAGTAAACCCGCCAACGTTTGTCCCACCCGCAGAGAGAGCTCTTCAGTTGCAAACGCCAAAAGCTAGGCTGACATAAGCAGCGAACTCATCTCAGAACTACAAAAGGGAATGCGCTTTACTTTAGCCAAAGGAATGATGGCCAAGAATGAAACTAAAGGTGGAAAAGAGTTGCTAAGAAGTTAGCAAAACATCGATTAAGCAAGAGCGAAGCGTTCAGTTACAAATAAAAACGAGTGTATCATTCTTCGTGGATGCAGGCAAAACAAAATGCAAAATCCACTAAAACAAAGGTTCGTCACAGTTTATTGCAAAATAATGCGGAAAAATACGCACTGATACGGGTATGCAGAAGAGTAGGACGTTGATCCCTATGGCCGGTTTAAATAAAAGTATTGCAGACAAGAAGGGCGACTGCTTACATGATTCAAACAAGATAGCTTTCAGGCTTGAAAGGGTACTCGGCGCAGGACCTATTTTCTTATTAGGTCGAACAAGATCTAGCGTGCGTTGTCTTAAAGATGATATCCGTGTACTAGAACGTAATGGCGGCTCGGTGTTGTCAATAGCAGATGTATCTGCGGCACTGGGTGTAGCCAGAGCCGGCTTCTCATTTGCATTCTCACTCGTAGCAGAATCATCCATTGGAGGGGCTGCAAAAGGCATACTCATGAACGGAGAGAAGTGGATGAAGGATAGATAAGTACGTTACATATTCGTGTTGAAATATGAGGCTGTGCAGTTTGATTGTTGTACCGGAATGTTACGACCATAATAATTGGGCCGACTTTTATATTCGGGCTTGCGCCACAAGTGCCTCAAGGCAAGTTTCCTTGCAGCTGCTTCTTACTTTTGGCAGTCAGCCTCGTGTCCCGAGATTACTTACTCTGTTTCTCAACGTTCCCACTGGTAAATTCCCCATTGGAAAACTGCCTGGCCCGAAACAGCCGACTTCGCCGGCGTTTTCGATCCTGACCAACGACCTCAAATTATTTGTTTACAGCAAACTGCAAAATGGTAGAGAATTTCAAAAATTGTCCCCGGATCACATGTCATATAAGAATCCCGCACCCATCAAACTGCCTACGACCAAATCCGGTTGCCGCTCACTACCGCATGTGACTATTAGGGACGTACAAAGTTGGCCGCAGCTCGCAGGCGCTTCTCGCATCTCGCAGCTTCGGCAGCTTAGATAATGTAGAA
>QDKV01005393.1_pt1 | contig 101049 bp, 127 predicted proteins | sample 1861101 | NCBI WGS metagenome assembly QDKV01 (sample SAMN04275158, study PRJNA302643) | Fungus metagenome, whole genome shotgun sequencing project. | isolation source: fruitbody | host: Mallocybe terrigena | place: Sweden | collected 2013
CCAAAAAAATTAGTGCTTGAAAGTTAGGTTAGTCAACTGGAAAATAACTGAGACCAGACCTAACTCTAACCAGAGATAACCAGGCACATGACTAACCGATGCTAGTCAAATTTCTTTAACTGGACATAAACCAGTCTTGTATCACCTCTCCGATGCTGCTTTGTCACCTCTTTTCGCCATCATCGGCAATCGCCTGCATTTCCTGCATCCAGGGCACTGCACTCGGGTAGGGAGGCCTCAGTTTAGTTGGAGAAGCATTGCCTGTGAATAACTGTGTGATCCCTTGTTTTGTCTTGACTCTAACTTTGCATCGTCGGGTTGGTACATACGGAAATAGAACTTTGCCGTGAATTGCCAAAACAGGGCGCTGATCTCGGCTGTGGTTAGTGATCGTCATCACTAATTTTCCTTTTGTGGAAACTCTTGTCCACTAACCCGAGTTCTTGGCACTGATGCTGATACATACTTGCAAATGTTAACGGCTTCCAGCCTTCTAGATTTCTCCCAGGCTACAGTTGGTTCTTACCATCCTCAGCATTCAGCCCTTTCAAAAGCGCCCATCTGATTTGGGAGATAATCTGAGGCATGAGTTCGACCTCGAGCTCTGTTGCCACACCCAGCGCGTGGCCTAAACTTTCGGTCATTCACGATGATAGACGGTCTGAAGGATTTGTCTACACGGGCAATAACGTATCATGGACACTCAGGACGGCGGATCATTGGTTTAACAGCACAGTTTCATCCCTCACCACGACGACGAATTTGACGGATACGAGATTGGGCACAATTCGTGTGACTTTCAATGGTTTGTTACACCCTTCCCCACTCGGCTTCTTTTTGGAGCGCTAAAGAAATACTTTAGGCACTGCCATTGCTTTCATTGGCAGCACACCCCCATCCTCGCTCTCTCAGTTCTTCACCCTCTCTATCGACGGCAAGACCCTTGCTAACACTTCATACTCTGATCCTAATCCGCCGACCTACCGCCAATGGTATCAATCTCCTACTCTTGCCGACGGGCTCCACACAATCACACTATACAACCTCTCGAGCGCAACGACATTCGACTTTGCAGCAATTGAGGTTGGAAAAGATACAAGTTTGACCGGTGAAATTGTGATCGTGGATAATGAAGATAGTCTGCAGGATGGTGGAGTCAAGTTCAACACCGACAAGGTGTCGACATGGAGGAGCAATCGGGACAAGTTCAATTTGGCAGGGTTTGGGACGGGATTTGCGTATGGAAATTCGACACACGATACATCTCATGTAGGGAGTAGTTTTACTTTTCGCTTTAGTGGTGAGTTCACTGTCCTTTCCGGAATTTCTTGTACTCAAAGCCTACTTTTACTGTAACTTACAGGCACAGGAGTGGCAATATACGGCATCTACGACTTCTCCAATCTTGGTAAACTCACCCTCAGTTTCACCATCGACTCCCAATCTCTCCTTCAAACCTACCAAGTTACCCCAACGACCCCCCAATTCATCAACGAGCAAGGCCAGGAACCCAACTTCAAGTTCTACTCATACGACTTTCTAACGGCAGGCGAACACACACTTGTGGTGAACGTGACAGAATGCGTAAACCAGACGTTCCGGTTTGATTATCTGACGTATGTGCCAGCGTTTGGGAAGGTGAGCGATATGCCCACGGATCTGTTGACGTGGGCATCAGCAAGTGGGAGTGGAAGTGGAAGTACTGGTGGTGGTGGTGGTGGTGGTAAAACGAGCATAGGGGTCATCGTAGGCAGCGTAGTGGGTGTGCTTGCAGGTTCAGTGTTACTTGGAGTATTGCTGTTCTTTTTCTTAAGAAGGAGGAAGTCAGCCACAGGAGAAAAGGGGCCAGAGCGATCAGACATACAATATTTCCCTTGTGAGTGCTCCTTTATACCCCCCCTTTCCCCTCCATCTGAACAATCCTTTAAGCAGTGGTCACGCCGTTCCCAGTGCCGAACCCAAATGTCGGCGCTCCGCATTCTATCTCGCTCCACACACGACCAAGTTTCCTCTCCTCTAATGAAGACTCGTCTCAATCGCCTACATCTGCATGGACGACAACCACTTCCCACCAAAGCAAAAGTGCCAATGCCGATGTAGGCTTGAATGGAGCCTCGGGCCTAGGCCAAATGTCGTCCATGCAAAATGAGAGTGCAATACGGTATGGTTTGACCTTCCCACATGCGGGTAGCCTGATGGTTCGTAATTCGTCGGCTACTGCCAGTTTGGGACCTGGTTTGCCGACCAGGACGTCAAGAGCGGATATGTTGCAAGGCATTGAGGAGGCCGGACCACCGTCGTATGATGAAGTGACGCATGGGAGCCATAGATAAACTCTCCTATGAGTACTTGCCAACATTATACTTCGTCCGCTATTATTTTATGTAGAAATTATACCTTATACATTTCCTTTTCGCAATAACCTTTCTAGGAAGAACGAATTTCGTTGCAGTGGACGAGATTACGGACGCTTTTAAAATTCTAATGAGTTTATCAGGACGAGTTCAAGAAAAGATAGGGTAGCAACGGTTAATAGGTAACCCAGGTGCAAATTTGCACTAATTTGCACCTAATTTCCATCACTTTTCTGAGGCCTGCAAATTAGACGGACCTATTTCCCGCAACACTATCTCACGGTGAACCCTATTTACGATGCCCGACTGTTGCCTCGTCATACGACGGCGGTTCCATCTCCATCTCAGTGCTGGGTATCACATCCGCCGCTCTCATTGGCGACACAGGACGAGCCACACCACCTGCGCCTGTGGGATTCGCATGCGTCAAGTTCAAACCATCTGGGCTGGTCGGATCAATATTGGTAAAGTCGAAATGTTGAGAAGGGGTCATGGTTGTCCTCCATGCGGATGGAGGTTGAGATGATCTATCGATAGCAGCATTGTTTGTGTTCGGTTCCGTTGTGTCAACTGTGTTATTTTCTAGCTGTGCTGAGGAAGTGGAGTCTATGCAGCGACACTCACAAGGAAGATACTCTATGTTTGATTGCTCTAGCTCTTTTGCTTTCCTGGTTGACTTCCTCCGTCTCAAGAAAAAGAGCAGCATTACCCCAAGTAACACTGAACCTGTGGCAAGCGCACCCAGTACACTACCCACGATTACGCCTGTTTTGCTCCCACCTCCCTGTCCACTGCCACTGCCACCCGCTGCCCAATTCAACAAATCCGCAGGCATATCGCTCACTGTCCCAAACGCTGGTACATATGTCAAATAATCAAACCTAAATGTCTGGTTTACACATTCTGTGATGTTAACCACAAGCGTATGTTCGCCTGCCGTTAAAAAGTCATATGAATAGAACTTGAAGTTGGGTTCTTGGCCTTGCTCGTTGATGAATTGGGGCGTCGTTGGGGTGACTTGGAACGTTTGAAGGAGGGACTGAGAGTCGATGGTGAAACTGAGGGTGAGTTTGCCGAGGTTGGAGAAGTCATAGATGCCATATATGGCTACAGTCGTGCCTGCATTTTAGAAAGGTAAGCCTGTTCGCAAGTACAAGAAAAATAACAAGCTGAAAAAGTAGACTAGAACTAGAACTTACCGCTGAACCGGAAGGTGAAACTGCTCCCCACATAAGATGAATCGTGTGTCGAATTTCCGTATGCAAATCCATTTCCAAACCCTGCCAAATTGAACTTGTTCCTGTTGTTCCTCCATGTCGATCCCCTCTCAGTGCTAAACTTGATTCCACCATTCTGCAGACTATCATCATTATCCACGATCATAATTTCCTCCTCCAGACTTGTCTCCTTTCCCACCTCCACTGTTGCAAAGTCGAGCGTCGTAGCGCTTGATAGATTGGATAGCGTGATAGTGTGGAGCCCATCGGGAAGGGTAGGTGATTGATACCATTGCCGGTAGGTCGGCGGATTAGGATCGGAGTAGGAAGTGTTAAAAGGGGTGCTGCCGTCGATAGAGACGGTGAAGAACTGGGAGAGCGAAGACGGAGGTGTGCTACCTATGAAAGCGACGGAGGTGCCTACATGAATCGTCTATCTTCAACGCTCAAACAAACAGCGATGAATAGCGGAACACAAACCATTGAAAGTCATACGTATTCCACCCTTCCTCGAATCGGTCGAATTCGTCACTGCGGCGAGTGAGGAAACCGTGCCACTGAACCAGTGATCTGCCGCCCTAGTCGTCCAGGTTCTGGCAGGGTTGTAGTCGAATGCATCTGACCTTTTATCGTCCAAGATGACGGAAAGTTTTGGTAGCGAGCCCGGTGTGGTCGAAGTCATAATAACAACACCTCTCCGCTCTGGAGTGATTATTGTCCGAACCAGATGGGCGCTTCAAAGAGGACGGATGCTGGGGATGGTAAGGATGATTTCTATAGTTCCCCAGGTCATCATTTTTTTAAGAGATTTGTCAAGCATCTCGGAACACAGGTGTGCTCCACATTAGAACGGAACCACAGCATTATCAGCGCCAAAACTGAAATTCATCATTGAAAGAACGCTCAGCGGTGTTCACGGTCTACTGAAACCTCAGTTTTGTGACAGGGGGTTTCCGGCGTTGTCTTGCGTATTGTAACATCAAAAAGGTGGCCCAAGAAGTTGAAAGTTCTATACCGGCAATCATCATGGACAATATCTATCTGCAACAAATGTTTTTATAAATGCATGTGGTCGTCAGTACTCCCAAAAAATAGAACAGGAATGATATGCTCGAATTTTACAGAAAGCATTACAAAATTTGGCTCTGGGCATCAAGAACTCCGGCAGTGACATAGTGGGCAGAGCAATGTCCCAGAGAAAATTTCCAGCCGTTAACCAGATAAAATAGCCATTCCTGTCTTTGAGAATCACATATGGAAGTGATCGCTGCAAAGTAGTTGGCTGACGACTAACGGTGCGGATGACTCTTGGATTTGGCTGGACTCTTTGACTTGGCCGAACTAGTGAATGACAGGGGTAACCCTTGGGTATCTTCGCCGGGACCCGTACCCGTACCCGCGTAGACCCGTACCCATCAACCCGCGGGTTTACCCATCAAAACGAGCCTAAGATCATCCAAAACGGATGAGAAATGAAGGAGATACACCGCCATTTCGGCTCCAGATGGTCACAACCTGGATGCAAACAAATGGTCACACTATTTCTCCAGGTGGGGCCAGGTAGACAACGGCTGGTGACATGATTTAAAAGAACTAATAGCAGACTGGGGCCAGGTACCATGGAGCTGACATGTGCAAAAACATGATCACCAGGGAGGGTTTCAGCTTTGTCCCATCCATGCACCTCATAGTAGACTGATGTAAAAGAGCTGTTCAATCCATACCGCATATTGAGGGTGTACAGTATGAATGAGGAACCAGGCATGTACAGACAACAGCTCCGAGACTCAATCACAACCTGGGTAATAGTGCAGATATCACATATTTATTATTGGAAAAGTATGCATAGCATAACAAAGATGGTGTTACTATGTGTAGTAGAAAGTATTCTACTCCCTGCCATCGTACCGGAAGCAGGAGGATGCCCTCAATGCCATCAAAATCAACTTTCTCATCCACCCCCCATCCCTCAGCCCTCCTATACCGCTGTCCTCTTGTACCCAACCCTATAAGATAAAGAAGTTGTTTGGAGGCCCAGCTGACATGAGATATACAAGACCGCACACAAGCGCACGGTAAGGCTGAACAGAAACAGCACTGAGATCATAACTTGAACACGAAGGGATGGTATTACATGGGAACTGAAGTAAAGACAGAGAGAAGGAAAGAAGCAAAGTTTCACTGGTTCATGCTGACTTATAAATGTAATTTGGATCGGAGATACAAATTTCAACGCACGGACCTTTCCCGTCGCGATATCGGGTGGGCTGCTGACATTACACTGACATGGCCTGGGGCTGGCACCGCCAGATACTGCCCAGGTTCCCGTCACATGGAAGCCACAAATTATTGACTTTGTGGCTGTGATATACCATTCACCAAATCCCCACGTTGGATTTTTTCACGGCCGCTATCAAACTCAAATTCCTGAAATAAAGCTGGAGCCCAAATGGCGGTGTAGCCCGATCCTTACAACGCTATTAGGTATGATCGTGAGTTGCCACCTATCAACCTCTGTATTTTTGCCCATACTCGTTTAACAGACGCTATACACCGCTCGCAAAGCTATTTCGTGGTCCTAATCGCCATTTTGCTGTCTATTCTCGACATTTTGAGCGCGATTCGTCGTTTCATCACTTTCCTTAGAAGTTCTGGTAAATCATTCAAGAATTTCTGGAAAATTGTCGTCAGGAATGAGGAAGAACGTTTGGTGTTTGCATCTGAGTACATTGGCCTGGTTGAAGAAGCGGAAGACAGTGATCCGTCGAAACTAAGTTATGATTCAGTCGAATTGCAGAGTGTTCGCTTGTCAGATGAAAATCAATGGCCGAAACATCAACGACACCATTCCTCTGAGCAGATCGTTTTCGGCACAGGGTCTCCTAATAACCATTCCGATGACACCTTACACAATTCTAAGGGTCGCCAGCGTTCCTTTGAACGACGTGGGATTTTGGGGAGAATCGGACTCGGACGAGCAGCGTTTGCAATCACGGAACGAGCACTGGTTGTTGGTGGTTTCGGGCAATTATTAATTGGCATCGTTACTTATACAGGTAGGTACCACAGGTTATCATCTCGTTGAACGGGCGCCTAACCCAAATGGTTGACAGGCGGGTGTCGAGAAAAATACTTAAATGGTTGCTTGGCACACCTCATCAGTTGCGTAACGTTTTACTTGGTTTTCACCTTTGGCACCTAAATCTACTGCTACACCCAATCAGAGGGTGGCATTTTCTGGTGTTATGGGTTGCTCTCGTTCGCTCGGTTTCTTGGCGCCTTTGCTGATCGGGGTTGGGCTTGGAACAAACCCCCCTTGCTAACCGCATGCAGCGCTGAGTTTGTGGAGTCTCTGGTTATCTTTGCCTACGGTATCTCGAACACATGGATGGAGAGATTCGGTGTTGAATCTGGCGATCCATATACTACAAAGCAGATTCAGCACATCAGCATTGCGGTAACAATCTATTTCTTGGTCAATATTCCACTTTGTTTCATACAACTATACAGGTCATGTTCTGGTTTGCTGGGTTGGTCGGCATGTGTATCGAGTCGAAACGTATCAGGTATTGGCTGGCTTCTTTAGCTTTCTCTGGATCCCGTACTCCAGGGACATCTCAAGGAGATACTAAAGAGCCACAAAGCTATCGAGCCAGCTTTAATCCATTTCCCGCCCTTGTAATTGGAGTGACGGGGGCAGCCATGGCAGTTCATCACCAGGCGTACCTCTTCCAAGTAAGTATCATAGACTCCATTGAAAAAGCCCAATCCTTTCCGTAGCGCTCGATCACAGGTTCAGATCCATGCATTGTGGGGCAACTTACTGGTTGCTTTCTCAGTATTGAGATGTTTCACTTATTTTTTCCTTTGGCTCGGACCTCCCAAATCGATACTTCCTTCGCGACCTCCTACTGAAGCTCTTGGAAGCTTCTTTTTGGCTTGTGGTGGGTTAGTCTTTATGTTTTCGACGGAAGAGGTTACGCATGCTGCTATGCGAAGAGGAAGAGATGGTATGCTGATCAATCTTTCTCCGTTGTATTTTTCTGATACTTGGTTAGACATCATGATGTTCCTTAATGTTGCCGTTGCCATTACTTGCTTGGCGTTTTGTTGGACACTGTCCATGGTTGGGTTTAAGGGTTGGTTGAAATTTCGAATTCTGCATGCTTATCAACAAGCCTCTTAATTCAAGATTTTTTTTTGGAATTCTTCTATTCTTCATTTGTCGAAGAGTCATCTGGCTTATAATCATCTTGTAGTTCACCACCCTCATTAACACAATCCCGTAAAAGCAACAAAAAGATTTTTTCCATCCGAGTACATTTTACGATGACGTTGCCCAAAAAAATAAGTAGTCCCCTAAAACGCCCATCCAAACCCAAAAGCCTACCCATCCACATCCTACGAACCCCTTCCAGCAACTAATGCGATCGTTAAAATCCGTCCGATAGAGCACCCTTGCATACTGTGCTGCAGCTAGTCCAACACCCAAGTAAAAAGGTTCTCCATGGGCATTCAGGTATCCGGCGTACGATATGAGTGACAAAGAGGACGCAGAAAGGCCAGTAAGAATGGGTCGTGTTTTATCTCCGAACAAGAGAGCAGTGGAACGAATACCGACTCGGACATCATCAATTTTGTCCTAATTTATTATTTTCACAATGGGGGCACCTGAAAAAGAGGGTTGGAACAGACCTGATGCGCGTATATACTGTCGTAGACCAACGTCCAGCATACTCCTCCAGCGTAGAGAGGAAGGCAGACAGCCCAATTCACAGATCCAGACATTGCTGACCAGCCGAGGAAGGCGCCCCAGTTAAATGCGAGACCTGGAAGACAGGTTAATCGTATGTCTTTCGATTGGGAAAGGCGACGTACCAAGAACAGCCTGGGGCCAGTGTGTCAAACGCTTCATAAGAGGATACAGTGTGACCAATGATAATGAAGAAGCTCCCAGCAGTATGCTTGAAGAGGTGTCAGAAACCACAAAACAAAACATCTACCGGAGGGACTCACCTGTACCAGTTCAGCTGCAACAAAACACCCAATCCTGCGGTAAGCTGAGCGCCAAGGAACACAAGTGCTTGTCTTTGAGTTAGGTCCCCTCTAGCCAGAGGCCGCTCTTTTGTTCGTGCTGTGTGTTTAACATGGGCTGTGATAAAGCAAGATAAGTGGAGAGGTTTTTACCGACTGCTTTATCGAGGTTTTTATCCCACATGTCATTAATAGTACATCCTGCTCCACGCATAACCACTGCACCCAGACCAAATAGACCGATGTAAGTCAACGGAGCGGTAAAAGGTACTTCAAGAGCGTAAGATGCCATGGAAATAGACCAAGCTGGCCAAAAGTTCAAGAAATGATTAGGAAAACTACTTTAGCTTCGTGTCAGAGAAAGAAGGAACAGACCACAGGGATAGAAAAGTAGCAGAGTTCCAATTGGCTTGTCTATACGCGTCAAATACAAATAAGGTCGCGTTTGCGGTGGAAGGTGATCTACCCAGGCTTTTGGACTCGTTTGTGCGGGCACGACGGGAGGCGCAGAGGTTAAGATACATTTTTTGTGAACGTAACGGCGTTCGTTGTACAACTGCTGCCTGGTAGCGAAAACAACAGACCGTATCAATCTCCGGCAACAGTTAACAGACCTGAACGAATGCAAGAGCATTTGCCGTGTTTGGTAATTACGTTTATTATCAACTTGGCTGCATTGAATAATAAAAAAAGGTTACAATCCAAAATGTGGTGCCGCGTGTAAATATACTAAGCCCATTCCTTTGCAAGTTTAAAATACCATTCCCAATCTAATAGTAAAAGTTAAAAAAAAGGATTTCAAAATAACTCGATACGACTCACCTGCGTAAACTTCTCCGTCATCATCGACAACTCGACTGCGAACGTGGTACATTCCCGAGCGCGCAAGCATGCCAGACGGAGACTCTTCTGGATCGAAATTCTTGACATAGGGCTCTCCAGTCGGGTTGACACGATAAGATCCAAGCATCTGCTCTAATTTATCAACTGGACGGGCACACATTTTAGCGTCTCATCATAGTAGAAGGAAGTAATATCTTGCCTTTGACGCCAGCTCGCTTCACAACTTGAATGTATCGAAAACCCTGCCAGTGTGTTGGGAAATCTGAGCGTTTGAGCGTAAATTTCACGAATGACCACGTACGGAGACGATCGAGTGGTTGACTTTGAAAGTAATGCGGACACTGGGAGGGCAGTCAATCAACAATGTCCACTAGCAATGACCCTGAGGCGACAGACGTACTTATATTCAACTCCCTCCTTAATTATGATAGGGTTTTTCTTAGTATCAGCTAAAGCAGCTTTATCCTCTAAGCGAAACACGATCTTCTTCTCAGGAGGTAGAGTCGGCGAGACCAGTTCAAGAGTCAGTACAGTGACCTGATTGATAGAGAATGCGATAAGAAGGTGAGTACGAAGAGGGAAAATCATGTCCTACCTTCGGCCGAGAAGTGTCTTCTTTAGTTGCTCCAGGGACAATGCCTAAAGATGCCTTCCAGCGAGCCAGACTCTCGTCTTCGGCGTCCAGTTTGGCATACTCTTCGGCAGATTTTGCTGCCCCAGGTTTGTAACCTCGATGAAGATCAGAATAATAAGAGAAAAAGTTTGTTTCCTATGCTCACCAGGGGTGTTGGTGGGCTCAAGATCATCGTCACGGACGTCCTGCTGAGTACAAACGGTGACTTAATTGGGCCATGGTATAAGGTTCTTTTTCACTTACAGAGGACATATTGATGAAGGAACTCGGATTTGGGTTGTCTATTTATCTGCCGCCAAGATCGATTTCACACGCACGGTAATCACGTTTGTCAACAATTTTTGAACAAAAGAGACACCAATGAGAAAATACTGCTGAAATACATTTCAGCAGAATCTTAGGCTGAAATACACCTATAGACACAACATCGCAACGTAGACAGAAAAACCCACATAAATCCATCCTCCTTCCACAACACCTAACAACCAGATAATATCACTAAAGATTAAGAGAATGAATACTAGGAAATGGAAACGCTATCGCACAAATTTTAAAGCACTGTTCATAGATCGGCACAAACATTAAAACGGTGGGTCAAGGTGCATAGATTCTGAAGTAATCATAATTAGCTATACAAATTAAATGATGATCACAAGAACTCGCCTCCTTTAAACCAGCATTTGCCTTTACTTAAGTGGAAACACTTGGGTCCGTTGGGGCAAACATGTCCCCAACAGCACTTGTCTCCGTAAGGGCACGGCACTCCTTCAAAAATGATCAGAACAAAAAGTGAAGCCAAAGATTGAGAGAACGAACGTGGCTCACCGTTCTTCAGCCAATTACATGGAGCTTTCTTCGCATTGTTGGCCAGGGAAAGCAGCTGCTCGGGTGTGAGGATATAATCATGAGAATATTTGCAATTTCCGGCCTACAACCGCACCCTCAATAAATTAATATGAAAAAAGTGAAAGAATTTTACTCCTTTCGAGCATGTCATCAAATAATGCTCATTGCAAGGGGGAGGGTTTTCTGCGGGAATCTTATGACATGACGGGTGGATTGAGGGGATAAACACTGACGTTTGTGTAACGGCTTTGAGGAAGAGGCCTAGACTTTAATATCACATGTTTGGTTGAGCAAACGAGGAATTTGCTCACCAAGGATGGGTCAATGGGCCGCCCGAGAGACCGATCTGGGGATTGTGGGCTGATAAGACCCCCATTGGAAGTCACGGAGATGTATGAACCTGTCGTTAAAGGTGCAAGTTTTTTGGGTGCCCGAGGTGGTTTCTCCAACAAGAATATCCCGTCTAAAATCAGTCGTGGAAGTGTAAAGGCGTTTCCTTGTTCAGAAATAGTGTCTGCAGTAACTTGAGATTGGTGCAGAAGGGAGACTTTGCCGAGTACATCATCTCTCTCGAGCGATGTGAACAAACCCATATGTGCCGCAGGATCATAACCTATAAAGATCGTCAGGGAGACGTATCTATGATGTGGATATAACGAAACAAACCTCCGAAGAATACACGCAAGGTTTGCGGGAGGTAAGCGAACGTCTGAAGATATTCTGCAGGACTGAGTCCAAGGCGTTGTAAAGCGACGGTCAAACCCACCTTGGATTTTGGAGTCTAATGCTTCAAAACCATATCCTGTATCAACAGTAGAAAATCTAGGGGATGCCTGTGTGAAGCCCTGCGAGTAGGGGTTAACAACTGAAGTGTTCCAGTGCAATGAGATGTGCCCACAGCATAAAAAGCGTGAAACTGTTCAGGTGAACAGATATTACTGGCACTGAGATCTTCAACCAACTCCGCCTTATTAAAATATATAGTGATCCAAAACGATAATCGGCCATAAACGTGAACCTCCTCGCTAGACAACTGCGCAGCGATTCTTTGAGTTAGCTGGTGTGCAACGGCCCTACCACCTTGAAAACCTTGAGTAAGGAACTCGCGGCTAAAGACAAGCTCATCCCCGTTGATGATGCATAAAATGAGAGCATGCTGATTCTGCAAGCCGAACAAGTTAGACACGCGGAAGGGTGGCGCTTAAAAGATGACCTACCGATTTGAAGACATCGAGATTAGAAATTTGCCTGTTAAGAGCAGCAATCTGCACGTTATGTGCTTTCACTTCACGCTCAGAGGCTTCTATAGCCACTGAGTGAGCCTGTTTCCAAACTAGCAGTTCAACCTCAAGCTCAGCAACGCGATTTTCGAGTTCTGTATTCCGCCTAACCGTCACTGAGGAAAGAGCTAAGGAACGTAGGTTAGCTCGGATGACTCTGGAGACAGAAAACTGTGTACTCAGTAAGCGAGTCAGAGCTTCATCCCTGGGCGGCCAAAAGAGCATAGTTGCTGGCTGTGAGCACATTATCTACATTGGGCAGAATCGCAATTACCATAGCTGCTGGTTAGCCTCGCCTAGAGGTTGGGTAGCCATGCTAGGCAAGGAATGGAAGGACTGGTAGGTGGTTAACGCAGAGGATATGGGCGGGAATGAAAGAACGCCTTTAAACCATGTCTGGTGTTCCAAGCAAAATGAACATCGAAAACGTCTTCTCCGGGATCTTTGTCCAGACGGGGAAGGAGTCCGTCGAAAATAGAATTTCCTGGGCAATAAGAGAGGGATCAAAATAATTCCTCCTGGAGCAGCCTTCTAAGTCACACGAATTCTATCGTTAGGCTCAATTCTGACGGCATACAGAATTGAATGGTCATGAAGAACGTTGACAGTTCCGTACAAAACCTTTTGATATATGTTATAAAATCAGTTATGAAATCAACAAACCAGGACTCAATTTCTACTCGTTGTTTCTCTTTTCCAGGCGACGTAAGCACTCTCAACGAGTAAGGAGTAATACATTCTTCCATGAGCCGCCCAAAGCCCGAAAGACGATAACAGTTTGGTCCGATCAACATTCGCGGACTCCAGAATCACAGTCACACCAATAAATATTTGTAACACCAAAGCGTAACAATCTGGTTACTTCTTCCCACAACTACGGCTCGACTTATCTTATGTTAAGGTTATTCGACTTAGCTCGACAGCGCTTTGGGTTCTTTGTGCATATCAGCTGTTTACGTAGATTGAATTAGTTGTCGGCGGTTAGGCACCCCAAACAAATGAATACGTTTACCTCCCACGAATTTACATCGTTTCTGCTTGAAGAACTGACATTTAGTTGTCAGAGGACAGTAATGGCCATAGCAGCAATCATCTCCCCAAAGACACATTTCACCTATTAATGAATTAGTTGATTCAACAGAACCACAACGATAAACTATGTGCCTTTATTCCTGGCAGGGCAAGGAGACTTTTTAGCATTAGCGCGGATCTCTTGGAAATTTTCCGGATGTAAGATGTAATCATGAGCATACTTGCACTCAGGTCCGTGTTTGCAGTTGGACAGATAAAAGAGGGTGCATGGCGGAGGTTTGTCTGGAACCAATAGAGTCAGCGATTACGCACGAGCGGATGTATTTCATCTGTCATTGACGTACGCTTAGAAAGAGGCTACAGACACGTTAGGTAAAAGCCAATATCTTTGATGAACAACAACTGCACTCACAATATTCGGGTTTAAGCGGCGGGACCGTGCGTTGGAGAGACAAGGGCGAAGCATTGAAAAATTATTGTCGCCACCGTCGCTAGAAGTTGTACTGCCACTAGAATCGAGTTCAGGTGTTTCCGGTCGTTTCGGTGTTTGAACTGCTGAAGAATAGCTCAGCGGCGCCGGACATAATTTAGGAGGGGACATTTCGATGCGATCTACTGATGCGAAGGGGAGTAAGTCAAAGTCTTGCTGAATAGTGGTTGTGGCGGATTTCTGTTTAGGTTCTTCGGCAATAGTTTGAAATTGGGGAGCAGGAGATGCCGTGGGGGAAGTTTGCATTATAGCCGTCAATTTCTGTGGTAAGAAGAGGTCTGGGATGGTGAAGGAAGGAAGCTCAAGCTCATTAATTCCTGAAGCCATGTCTGTGTATCCTCGCAAGAGGATCAATTTATGTTTGAATCCTGTTGTTATCTGAGAACGGAGGGTGGTAACGTATCCGTTATCATGACAGCCTATCCGAGAAGTCAGTAGGGCCATGCGTTCTGCGACCAAACGCACCTCCGAAAAGTATCTTTTCAGTCTGAGGAAGTCTAATATCATCTTCCAATAACGCTAACAAAGGTATAAAATCCGTATTCCGCAGAAAATAGCAACACCTACCTTTGATTTTGGCGTCTGCTGCCTCCTTTGCACTTCCTACGTCAAGCATTATAAATCGCTCCGCTGCTTGGTTAAAGCCTAAGATAAATTCATCAAATCTGGCCCTCGCTGTTGCAAGACCTGCACGTCCAAAGGTATCTGACAAGCCCCGCTTGTTCAGGAATACGTAAACCCAAATTTGATAGTGTTTCATCCCGTAAGTGGACACGAGATGTTGCGAAATGGAGTCCAACAGCCTTTGTGCAGCGGCATGTCCGCCAGTTTGACCTTGAGCAATGAGTTGAGGATTGAAAATTGCCCCGTCTCCATCTAACAAAGCTACAATGCGATGTCCCTGGAAGGGATGTGCGGGGGGTGATATGCTTATGAGGGACGCGCGGACTTACCTGTAACTGACTCTCCAGGGCTTCTTTCTGTTTATCTGCTTCTTGCTTGAGTTTCTCGAAACGTTGGCGTTCTGCATCAAGATCGGCATAGGCCCGCTTATAGACGCTTAGTTCACCTTCAAGGCGCCTAATGGTGTCTCGAGAACTGTTGTCGCTTTCGAGAATAGTAAGGATCTCGCCTGTAAAGGACGGTTGAGTGTGGTTAAACCTTTCGCAATCTGGTTATATACCACGCAGTTGTTCAAAGTACATTTGCCTTCATCACAATGTTGAATCAAACAATCAAAAATCAGTAAAGCTCAACCGCAGACGTACACCTTGTTCTGGGGTCCCAAAACCGTCTCTCCACTGGGTTGCTGGTTATCATTCTTCTGGTCGTAATTCATCATGCAGATAGAGATTCAGGTAAGTCTTACTAGAGTTTGATAGGAAAGGAGTGCATCCAATATTACCCTACTTTTAAACGGATCAGCACACGACAACGGCATGTTGATCTGGATCATGGCGAGGGAGCACGCTGAATACACGTGTCCATTACTATAATCATTCAACGCCGTGGCTAGTCATAAAAAAATAACATTAGGATTGTCAAAAAGGGAGACCTGATACTTGGGCACAGCCATGTACGGCCGAAGAAGGGAACGTAAACAAAACAGTGAACTGTGAAACCGTATAATCTTGACGGACCGTCAACTTCATGCAGGAAACGTGCGACAAATGACAAGACTGTCACCTGCTGTGCCGTTTACATATTCAATCCTAGTTAAAGCATAGTCGAAGGGGACTGTCGGAAAATTCCGTATCCCAGGGAATTCAACCTGCCCTCGAATTATGCGAGCGAGTTGAATATCTTTGGTCATTATTGTAACCCTCGCATGAATGGCACAGAGGTTCCTTAAAAGGGCCCTCCATAAGGTGAAGAACTCCAAGTAGCACCGAACAACTGTTCCAGACGATTCTTCCCCACCGGTCTGCCTTCTACCGTATTGTGAGCGTAGGAATCACATCTAAAAACACAAGTGGACGAATGCACCCGGCTGCGCGCCAGCATTCAGAGCTGGTGGCAAGAGCGGTGGCCCTCCAGTACTATTCCTAGAGGTAGCACTCTTCCTTTTCTTGACGGCAGGCGACGGCCGTCTGCCTGATCCCAAACCTGACGCTCTTTGTGCCTAGCTATTCACCGTACAGAAGAAATTGTTCCTCAAGAACGTCTATTACGAATGGGCTAAAGAGCAGAAGTGCCTATCTTTCTCGTGATGTTTACTAAATTCGATTTTCAGATCAACCACGAAAGCCTTGTGATGACCTGTGATGACATCCTGTTATCACCTGAGACAGATTTAAGACATATCAATTGGCACTTTCAGTTTCGAGACCCACGCACACGGTTGCAGGGTCTGGAGTTATTGTTGGTCCAGATGGGTTTCTTGGATTGAGGAGACTCGATGATCTTGTGAGCATCATGATTCACAGCAATATCGGAAGGGTGCGAGAAGCCTGGCTGTCTGGGACAGCAGTTGAAATGGGCTCTGGAAAACACGCCCTTAGTAAGTTAACATTTGTAGGAAAGTTGGATTTCGATCGAGGCAGTTGCGTCTGAGAGCGCTGGATGTCCGATATGAATATAAGCCCCAAAGGCACAAATCAAAGCTAACTTACCCCTTCGGATTGTACTGTGGGAATGTGGTACATGGAGCTCTTCTTCCTCGATGAAATAACTTAGTCCCTTAGACTGGTTTCGGACATTGTAGTAGACTCCGAGTCAAAGGTAGTCGCCGTCTTGAGTTGAGGGTCACGACGACGGCTGTTCTTTCCAAACGAGTGGTCTCGCAGACGAACTCCTTTCGAGGGGCTCGATGTCTACCACGATGATGAGCAAGAAGAAGAGCAGACTCTGATTCAGTCTTGCAAACGAAAGCAAATGATAATGATGACTGCAGCTTGGTCCTTGAAGGTGGCGCAGACGAGCTCGATGTTTTAGAGATTCACAATCATGCCAAGTTGTCAATGTGGAGGGACAAACGCTGGTGTTCTACATTTATTTTTATATATGCCCATAACACCATCTCGAGTCTGCACGGTCAGGGATTTATAGGACTTTTTGGTGAATAAGGATAAGAATGTGGATTCATCGAAATTGCATAAGGCAAAGTGGAATTTTGATGAAACCACTGTCACGGTTGATATAGTACGAGTGTTTGAAAAGAAAATTATAAGGATCCTTACACGTTACAACATAGTAGGAGGCGCGGAAGGTGGTCCGATATTCACGAAGACTACATCACACAGTTGGTATTTCAAGTCAAAGCTTTTCCACCATCAGTCCTACTTCAGCTTCCTTCTCAAATTCTACAATATCCACAATTGTACCCTCTCTTCGGCTTTTCTCCGCCGCAAAGACAGTAAGATGACTTTTTAGGACTTCCTGCACACTAGTTCCCAAAAGCTCCTGCCTCTCCGTCCTAACAGCTTCAACGAACGACCTTATGAGGCCCATATCTCCACCTCCATGTCCTCCGCCCTCATTCTTTGGCCTGTGGGTTTTTGTCTGCTTCTTCCTGAAATCCGTCATGGTGAAAGTGGTCATATTTCCGATGATTTCTCCGTGGCTGAAATGTAACCTGACCTGCCGATCGCATATGGCCTCGGTAAAGGCGACCATAGTGAAGGATGCAGTGGCACCGTTAGAGAATTCAATGTTGACTACTTGGTTGTCGCAAACGTCGTTGGGGCTCTCGTATACGCAGACACCGTAAGGCCCGTTTTTGAGAGCTTGAGTAATGTTCTCGAGATCCGGGAGACCGTCAACTATAGTTGCTGCTGGCCAGGCTGTGTCACCATGCATAACAGGTTTCAAATAAACTAACGTATGAGGAGTGTAAGTCCTTGTAGAAATAAAAATGAGGCATATAAACTAACTTCGCCTCGCGCTATAGGGACAGTCTTTCTCTGCCGCACATTCAAGGCATCTCGTTGAGTTCCCGGCAGCTTTTGGCTTGTTCTCTTTTCTGAAGTGTTTCAACGAGCCAAAACACGATACTTTGACGGGTGTTGCGGGGGAAAACCAGTGGCAAATTAAATCGATATCACTGCAATGGAGTATAGAAAAAACACGAGGACCTTACTTTGTACTTACTGGCAGCATTTCGTCATTAAGGAGAATGAACTTTCCTTTTCGTTTCTCCAATTTCCTCGAACGTATGAATGAGCAAAGTGATAGTATCCGACGGGTTCCACTTGTACGATATTGATCAATTCTCCTAGTACACCAGACCGGATTATCTCCGCTATTTCTTTACTATATGGTGAGTATCGCATGACTGGAAAAAGAAATCACATTTCCAAGATGGTTATACTTGAGACAAGAACGCGCACCATGCCCCATTCCAAATATTCTTCCACTTTTCTCAATCACATTTTCCATTTCAACACAATCCTGCACGCTCGTCGCCATTGGCTTCTCACACAAAATATGATATCCTTGTTCCGCAAACGCTTTTGTAACTTCAGCGTGTTGGTGATCATGAACGGCAATGATCACTGCGTCTGCTAGTCGTTTCCCAATGGTGTTGAGCGTTTCCCCAGATGCAACAATAAGCTCTTGCCATGTGTTGAAAACAAGAGTCTGATCAACGTTATGCAATGCGGCAAAATCTTTACGAGTGTTCGGACGGGGCTCAGCTATAGCAACTACTTTAAGGCGGTTTGGTGAATGTATCGCGTATCTACTATAAGCCTAACGACGTGGATGAGCTTCTAGATTGCACAACACAAACCAAATGCTTGCCTTTCCTCGTTGTCCACAACCGACAACAGCGATTGTAACGGGTGCGCCGACGTTGACAGAGGTGTCAAGAAAAATGGGCTCCTTCATCCTAATCGATTTCTTCCAAATGTTTTTTGTTTTTGCGAAGTCAAGTATTGACATTTCGTGCAACCTCGAGGCAGCGTTCACAGCTTGTGTTCCGTAAGGGGATACAAGACTCAGTCTGCCTTTTCAGTTACGGTTTTTGCATGCCCCGCATTCTTCCTCGTCTCTTCAAAGAGATTGAGAGGGAAACATGCCAACCGAAATACTTCAGTTTTCATAAACCAACTAAGAAATGTCCAAAATCTCTCTATAGACCATCTTTACCAACACCATCGTTCCATCCCTCTCACTACCAACGGTCAATTTTAATGGCAACCCAAAATCCAGTGACGGATGCGAGGTCTTATACGAGACATAAAAGACTGCCGCCAACTGTATCACATCCAAGTGTTTCAAATAGCAATGTCATCGATCCACCGCGTCAAATGACAGATAAAGAATTTGAATGGTGGGCGAATCCATATCGTAAGTCTTATACCCGTGAACGTGTGCTGGTCTAATGTGAAGGGACTCATATTGCCTCCAGTCAGGATGTTGCGTTCTCCATTGCGGACTTGCATTGTGACGGACAGGATGCTGCCAGCTGGTGAGTTATCTCCTTTGTGACTTTCACTTTAATTATTCTAATCTAGAATAGATCTCCTCATCCGCCTTGTTGGCATGCGTGTGTCCTCTTCGCATGTTTCCTTTCCCTCTAAGAACAAGGAATTAACGGTAGCAACCCTTGTACCTGATGGAGTTCTCCATCCCAAATACGTGTCCCGCAAAGCTGGAGGAGGTGCTGCCTATGTGCTGTGTTCGCGTAAAGCTGTTGAAAGCCTGCAACCAGGAAGTAACAAGCGCATAGCAGGCAAGGTTTTCCTACCTCCCAACTTTTCTGAATACATCGCACATCTTCTGCGTCTGCGTGTGTTGCAAGAGTTGGAGTTACTCACTGAAAGGTTAGAATGGGCAGTGCGCAGCGGCAAAAATCTAAACAACTCTGCTGTCATTCTTCGTCGACTATCACGAGATGAATGGGGTTTATTTAGATCTTCTGGAACCATTCCTTTTCCCAGCGCGGTTGCCGTTTTGATTCTCCCGCAGCCCAACAGAGATCCGGTCACAAAAGAACGACCCAAGCCTTCAATGTCTGCACTCCCTCCAAATGACGAAGAACGACCCGAGGATTTACCCCCACTGTCCGTCCTCATGCCGAAGTCAACGGACTCTCTAGCTATCGAGATAGACGTTCTTCCACAGCTCGACATTCCTCTGTACAACACCATCACTGCCTTCCCAAGTCGATCGCAACGTGCAGCTTTGTATCATTTTTTCACTCGAATATTGGCTGCAGAACGTTTTTTGAAACGCTTACATTGCAAGGACAGGAAAAAATTAGACTTACAAGAGGTAGGGCATGGAACAAATGAGAAAGATATGACGTTTGGTAAAGGTAGTCATGCCTTTCTTCTTTGTTCAGACGCAGAGAATGTTCGAAGGGGCGATTGTGCTGCTGTCGCACGCGCGCTATGGCGACTTAGAATGTATGAGAGCGAAGGATGGCCTTCAGCTAGTTAGTTTAATTATTGTCATTTTGATACCCCACTTCATCAGATATTCCGAAAGTACAAACATTCCTGTTTGTATCTTAATGGCTATACATCGGAATACAAATTAAATTTCGACAGCCATAGGTACGACATCTACACCGGAGCCAAGCTTTTTGGCAGCACCTAGAACTTCTAGTCCTTCCCAAAACCTGGGTAGTTGATCCCCAGGAATGAACAACCTCTCCACCGCATCCTCTGTAATAACACACATGCGAATTGTACCTCCTGATGAACCATCGCGGGACATGGCAAGTGCAAGAGCTGCGTTGATTTACGACGTTAGCCAAGTGTTACATCTAGTTGAATGAAGATAAAGAACTGACTGTTCTTGACGAATTCGACCGTCTCATCGCGTCCCCAGCCCTCTTTATATGTGGCATCGCAGTAGCCATAGACATATGTTGATCCAGAGCCTATATAAAATTCAAAGGTCAACGAATTATATAGAAAGTTTGCACTATCTGACCTCCGATAGCCCAAGGTTGTCTGAACAATCCTCCCCCAACAGGAATATTGTACACACTTGGACCCACTTCCTTGTCCCAACCGGCAACAATAATACCTGCAGACAATCTGTCTTTGTTGTCATAACAGAGATTTTGGAAGATTGCCGCGGCCGTGTGTACTGAGGGAGGTTCACTGGCAGATTGACTGCAAAACATTGTTCAGAATTCAGACGGATTTGCAACAAGATGTAATTCATTTCCTTTATTACCTGAACATCTGGAGGGAATAGTGAACTATATCTGCCACTGCTTGTGTATCGGCCGCTGATCCTGAGCGACAACAGAAAATGCGATCATGGACGTAGGTGAGCTTATCCGTTACGCGATTAGCCTAAGGATAGAAGTCGGATAGTGTTCGTTATCAAAAAATTCACGAGCTAACGTACAATGTAGCTCCCTGTCGTTGTACGACTGTCCGCACCGATGACAACACCACCGTCGAATTGGACGGCCATAATTGAGGTCTAAATGAAATTCATGAGATTGAGACTCTGAATAAAGATGAAAAAGAACGTACACCCAAGTTGACCTCACCAGCTTTAAGGCGGTCAAAGTCGATATTATCCATTGCAGTTAGTCAGAGGATTGAAGGAGAGATGAAGGATACAGAGGAAAACACGCCCAGTTATGGAAATGATCAGAAGAGCTGACGCGTCTCTCAACCACGCGTCCTTCAATTGCAAGTTGATTTGCGCACCTGCCTCTTATCATGGCCTCATCACTCAAGACACTATACGAGGAACTCATCCGCGCTTTTACTTCTAGGCCCTCTGATCTTAAGAAATGCACGGTCGTCCTAAATAAACTGAAGGTCAGAATTTAAATTGAGTCTTCGTTTCATATTTTCACTTTTTCACTAGATCGGTCTCATAGAAGCTGGTCTCCTGCTTCCACAAGGCGATGTAAATCTTGGGGACCTAGTCAGCGCTCGTTTGTATTTTTCTTTAAAGCGCTTTACTACGAACTCTAACCGGGATCTGTCGAACTAGGCGAAATTCTTGAAATCGGAGCGTTCGTTAGCATCCGGTGCAGAGATATACCTTCCTTTGACAGATACTTCTCCCAATTACAGATATTTTACAATGATTATAGGTTCTTTACTCTTATCACCCAACCAACTTTGGCTGACTCGGATTTCAGTGAATCCCTTCCACCTTCAAAGCGCGAATACGCCATTCGTGGTTTGAACCTCATTCGTCTCCTCACACAAAACCGCATCGCAGATTTCCATACAACACTTGAAAGTCTTGATGCAGAAATTATTGCAGAAAATCCTTTCATAAAGCATCCCGTGAACTTGGAGAGATGGCTGATGGAAGGCAGCTATAGCAAGGTCTGGAATGCGAGAGAGGAAGCGCCCACAGAGGAATACAAGTTTTTTATTGATAGTTTGATGAATACTATCAGGTGGGTTATTTAATCTACTACGTGAGTCGGGTTGTCGACGTTTCTTGTAGGAATGAGATTGCGAGCTGTGAGGAAGTGGCCTACGACAGCTTGCCGTTAAAGGATGCTGCAACATTATTGTTCTTCAAGAGTCAATCCGAGCTTTTAAAATTTGCGGAAAAGGTCAAAATTTCATGCTAGATGTTTTTTAAAAAAAATTTATCCCTCTTGTTCACAGCGGGGTTGGCAAATTGACCTTACAGGTGGTTTGATCCTATTCAAGAAGAAAAACGAAGACAAAATCGAGATACCAAAACAACGAATCATCGCGGCATCTCTAGCATATGCAAGGGAGTTAGAGCAAATTGTATAATAGGCCATAGCTGGTAGACATTTCTCTTTTAATTTCATGAATGAGGTCGAAAAGGCGTATGCAAAGTGATTTAATTATCTACTCGAAGGTCTCCAAGGATGCCTTTGCTTTCGCGCATGCATCGGTGTAGAGATCGTTGGGTACATGCACATGTGTATAGTTGCTTTCAGGTCCAATCCAGGAAATCTCCAATTCAAACTCTTTCTCCTTGGCATCCTCGTGAACTAAATAGATTCTACGGTGGTTGGTTTATCACGAGAAGTAGAAGCAACGGTAGTGTATACTTACATCCTGGCAGCCTCCATGACCGCTTGTGGGAGCGACAATTCTGACAACTTGAGCTTCTCTAATTCTGTTTTTGCAAGTTGGCGCCCTTTGCCAATAGCAGCGCCATGGTAGCCCTGACAAATATGCTTATATAGTGCATCAACTTAGTAAAGAGGTTCACTCACAAAGAAGACACCGCTTGGTTCAATGATGAATAATGATGGGCCGTCCTTATCCACAGCGCCTAATATCGTACTGATTCCAAATGGACGGACAGATGAATATAACGTGTAGGTCTGCACGTAAAGCCCCAGGCGGTCAACGACAGACTTAAAATCTAGTTAAAAGATGTTGTGAAAATGACTGAGAAGCTTCATACCTTCAGTGATGGAGGCGATTTGTATGACTCGCGGAAGTGAGTGGCCTCTTCCCGAGCACGAGTTGAGATTTGTCTGCCATCAGCAAGGAAACCAGCCGTAGCCTGGACAAAACTTCAAAAAAAAGTAAAGAACACGGGAAATAGGACTACTTGCCAGCCCAATGTGTCGATCTATCGTTTGAATCCTCCGATTCGCTCCTGGGACAAGGAGTTTCGAGTGAACGAGATTCTCCACCGCCAAGACAATTCCATCTTTCACTTTTAATCCAATAACCGTTCTGATAACAATGTCTGGTGTCAGAGACAGATGGCTGCTTTGTACACATGACTTGCCCTGAGTTCTCGACTGCTTTTCCTGCGTACTCTACCTTATGATATGAAGAGTGGTTAATTCGTAGTATCAGGAGGAAAGAAACAAGGTAATCACTTGAAAAATACGACCATCTGGGGAATATGTACTCGCTGAAAGATCGTAGCCTGTGCCGATGGAAGTCATGATAATTGGAAGACTTTAACCAGTTTATGAGGACGCGCAAGCAACGCGTCAGTAAGCGTGTGAAATCAAAGCCGTCTAAGATTGGACTTGCAGTCACGACAGTTTGAAGAGCCAAAGTTTGCCATGTCCGCGACAGACGAATGGTCAGACATCCTCCGCGACCATCCTATATTCTCCCTCCCAAAATCGTTTGATGGACCTTTGTCAAATTCTCGAGATCTTCTCGAATTATCCACCACTACGCTTTCAAAGTTCGCAAATGTCGATCCTCAAGATGACGAACTGACGCCCTCCGGACGTCGCCAAGTCATGATTCTGAAAGACGCTGATCTCATCATTGCCGCTGGCAAGGAGGTCAGGATATCTTCTGTTGGAGATTTGAAATTGAGTCAGAGCGTGCGGAAGTCATACAAGGTTAGCATTTACTGCTTGTGAATGGAGTTGATTGAACCGTCGGTTCCAGACCTTGCATACACCTGGGATTCAGTTTGAGATCCACCAAATAGCGTTGAATCCTAGCGGAAAACTTCTTGCAATTGCTGGAGCTTTTCAGGTTGCAGTAATTGTGCTACCGCGCCCAGGTTATAGCCGGCTTGTTCCAGAACTCATTGATTGCAAGTGCGTAGTAGGCTATTTTGCTTGCTATGTCTTTCATCTCATATTTCTGTTGTTCTCGTAGATGTGTACAAGTTGGTCAGTTTTATCATGCCGCACAGAATTCCGCGCCTATTGCAAAAATTGAATGGCATCCTTGGGGTGAAGCTGGCTCTACTTTGCTCGTAATGACAATTGATGGAAAGCTGAGGTAAGTGCGTCTCCACAGTTGTTGACCATGTCGTTTATTTGGGTCACTAGAGAATACGATATCTCAGTTGACACAGAGGAACCCCAACAAACACTGTCTTTTGTACCAGAGCGGAAGTCAGGGTCGTTCATCGCCGAAGATAACTCAGACCGAGAGGTGGCGTCGTTCACCCTTGGGAAAGGTCGTGCCGATTGGGGTCCTTTGACAGTCTACTCGGCGATGAAGTCGGGCGACATCTATTCAATTTGCCCGTATCTTCCCCGTAATGCGTAGGTTTGACAGAAAGTGTCTTTTATGATGTGTCTTACCATTTTTTCTAGCTCAGTACCCTCATCTTACATACACTCATTAGAGTGTTTTATCTCTGCCAAGCAAGAATTCCTTTCACAGGACAACTCGACGTCTTGCAAGAATCTTTCGACAGTTTATGACTACCAGCGCAAATACGTGACGGCACTGGTTAAGCAACTTCCTCCTGGCACTGTCTATCCTTCCGCTTCAAGATCTGTTCTTATTCACCCCCCTACAACCATTAAGGCGCCTCCATTACGGCAAGGGCCATTCCTTTTACAACCTTCGCCACGAATATTGGAAGGCAGCGAAGGAGGGGACGCTACAGACATAACGTATCTTACCTTTGGAACAGAGGACGATGACCCAGAAGATGACGTGCGAGATACGGAACATCTTGGCGTTGTTCTTGTATCTTATCAAGACGGAAAAGTGGACTTGTTCCTTGACGTGGAGAAGGTTGAAGCCAGGTGGGATACAAAACAAGTCTGCCCAACCTCTTTGATTTAATTTATCACGTATTTACTGGTCTTAACAGACTTCACGGAGGGAGCTGCCCATGTTTGCGGTGTATGAAAGTATTGACCTGGGGCTGGTGTCGACTTTGAAACAAGTTACAACTCCATCAGGCTCAAAACCTCTTCTGGATTTGCTCTCTGCCAACTACCCTGTATTTTTGCTAGATCCATTACACGATGATATGGTGTATGTGTATCATGCCTTCGGAGTACACGCTCTCGATATTTCTCCAGTTCTACGAGATCTATCTTTGACGTTGAAGATGGACGACGATGACAACACCCTCAAAAATAAACTTGAAGCCCCAACCACAACAAACGTCAGGCCCGTCTTGAACACTTTCTCCATTCAAAGAGGGTTTGTAATTCATCTTTTCAGTTGTATTGATAACTTTTATCCGCAATATTTAGAACTTCAAATCCCGTAATTGCGTTGACAATCCCCAACGATGTTTATCTGGCCTACAGCATATTCATTCTCACATCCGTGATGCGAATAACTACAATCCCTCTGAATATTCGCTCAGAGTCTCCTTTGGAGAGGAAATCTCTTCTCGCACTTCCCAGCACCACAGCTAAACCAGAAAAGAGCCCTTGGTTGGATCCTGTCCCTGGTCCACCGATATACGTTTCTCTTCTCGGCACAGACCCCTACAAACCTCCTACTTTATTATCAAATCCATCTGGACTACCAACGAACCCGAAACTCTCACTTCCGGCGCCCTCATCGGGTTCGAAGGAATTCATGCTCACACCTGATACTCTCCGGTTTATGGGGAAAACCGTGGGGCAAATCACATCACAGACCGGGGAAATTGTACTAGCTTATAATGCTGTCATATCCAGGTTGATGCTGCAGAAGTCTGAGCTCCCACGTCTCGTTGCGAAATGCAAAGACATGGAAAAACTTGTCGAAAGACTGAAAGGGCCCACAATACAAGCTACAGAAGAAAGAATGAAAAGAGTTCAGGAAGAGCAGCAAAGACTTCTAGGGAGGTTTGACAGGCTTTTGCAGGCTTTGATGGAAAAGGCTTCGCCAGAGCTAAGTGAGCACGAAACAAAGTGGTTCGAAGAACTTAAGAGGATGAAGCAGGAGGTACTTGGGAGTGGAAAGTATGACGAAGATTCGTTGTCCATGCGGATAAAAACTGTACGACACCCAATTTTAATTCTACAACCTGTGGACTGATATCGTGCTACAGCTGGACAAGGAGTATTCTCGAATTGCACCATCGCTTCGCGCACTCGCAGAAAAGGAGACGCAAAAAGGAAAGAAGCAACTGGTCGAGACCCAAAACCTTGGCTTCTCTCAAGCATTTGAATATGGAGAACGTTCAAGTGTCAGGTATGTCGTACCTTGAAATATGGTCGTAGCACCCATTGATTGAATACAACCATGCTAGCCGAACGCGAATATCCGCTCTTGAAAACGAGATATCAAAACTGGCAACTCGTTTGGATCTGTCATTAACTAATCCTCCCTCTTCGAATGCGTAGTCGTCGTACGTTTGTGCATATACATTTTCGTTTTTATTCTTCACGCCGTTTTCAAGTTGTAATTTTATCTCCCTCAAGTTGTTTGGTTGTTTTCTCATTTGTTTCAATTTTCAGAACATTGCACGAATCGCGAGTAAAATTCCGTGAATGATATTTCGTAGAACCGATCATAAATGGACTGTACAATAAACGACAATCAGCCAACACTTACGTATGTACTAGCACAAAGTAAAGTCCCCGCTCAACCTAAAGTTACAGCTGGGGAGTTAGGACACGACCAAAGTTTCATCGTGCTAGGGGCATTTAAGTAGCACTGCGCCACAATTCTACTTCGACATCATTCGACAAGCCTAGAACGGACATGAAGGTGTCTTCCTCTGTAAACGGGAATAAAGTAATCCCTGAAGTCCGTGATATCGTTGACACTTGCGGAACATTCAATACCATCTTTAAATACGAAATGAAAGTGATTTACCTGGTATCCACAACCTCCATATCCAACTTCCTAAAAATGTATGCAAAAAAGAGGTAAAGCTCTACCCAAGCCATGCTTTTAAAATGCTTAAGTGGTCATCGTGGCAGTAAGGCGTAAATGTTACCTTACACCCAAACAAGTTCGAGGGCCCTTGGAAAAAGGAACCAAATAACGATCCGAATCCGAAGAAGTCTGCAGCCAGCGTTCAGGAACGAAAGAGTTCGGGTTTGGAAACAACCTAGCATTCAAATGAACGGCAGTTACACTCATTCCAACTATGGTCTGACAGACAGAATCAGTATGCATCATTAACTCAAATTAATAGAAGACTTCTTACATTAGATGGTATTTCGAATCCCGCGATTTTCGCACCCAGTGGACCTACAATCCGCGGAAGAGGCGTAACAAAGCCATGAGAAAGGCGAAGTGATTCTTTGATAACTGCGGTCTGTTTATGTGCTTTGTGAGTAATGATGTTAAGAGGCACTGTTGAGAAAAACGCACAAGATATGGCAAAGATTCTAATATAGCCAGATCAATAGATTCCTCGCGCTCCGGCCAGACAGAGCGAAGTTCCCCAGTCAATCTCAAAAGGATGCGTTTATCGTTGAGGACGTAGAATGTCCCGACAGTGCATGTATTTCCGACAGTATCGCTCCCTGCTTGAATGAGCGAGAAAACCTCGTCGAGGAAGGCTGGTTTACAGGACGAAGCATACGACGTTTGTGTAAATGGATCCAAAAGACGATGGCAAATAGTAATATATTCTGCGCCAGGAAATGCTTTGGCTTCCTTGGTGGAGCGGTCCAGCGAAGAAAGAAGAAATTTTTGGACGGAACAGAAGGCTTGAAATTGATCATAAATTCTTGGAGCCAGCCAACGGGGAAGATATGGAAGAAGGGGGAAGATGAAGGGGAAGCATTTGAGATCCCAGAGTAGAGGTACTGATGTTTGAATGTCCATAAGCAAAGGGGCCTTGAAGTCGAGGAAATTGACACTATTTTGGCAATAACCGAACAGATATTCGATGATGATATCTAGTGCTGCCGTCCTGTAAGCCAAGAAGATGTTTGATGGGGTGCGACCTCTACTTGCAAGTCTGCGGACAAGTTGGTTGATCTGACAGAACATGAAACCACGGAAAAGTGAAAGCGACCAACTGCTCTTTACCTTTTGCCGAATGCTGGCCTCAAGGCTAAGGACAGCTCGCCGAGAGAAGAAATGATGCATAACAGAACGTCGAGCTTTTGACTGAAAATGATCTATGGCACCGAAAGTCGAGTCATTGGTGTTAAAACAGCTGTAAAAGATGGGGTCCTTGGTAAAGCGAGATTCAACTGAGTAAATCTCGTGATAGGCCTTGTAGTCGTTGAAGTGAAGCTATGAAAACTATGAATAAACTATACGAGTAATACTCTGGTACATTAACTCACTTCGTTTGGACCGATACGAACAACGGGTCCTGTCAAAAGAAAAAAAAAGCCTAAGTGAACCTGAGGGAAACGGAATTCAAAGAAGTATGCACCGTAGATGGAGTGCAACTCATGTGTCTTCTGTAGCATTTCACCACCTTTAAAAACATCGTAATAAGTTTTATACAAAGAGGTTGCACCAGCTAGCAAAGGACCAGGAAATCCAGATAGAGGGTGGAAGAAAAGCCTGTGAATAGCCACGTAGATCTGGCGTAAAAGAAGAGCAACAAAACTGAAAGCAAGAACATGTTTAGTGAATGAGGCAGGGGGGTATTGCATAGCGGGGATGAAGAACGTCTGTACGTCCAAGAGGGTGACTCAAGAAAAATACGCCTGATAGTCTTTATAACGGAAATTGGATACCGTTTGACAGCTTCAAGAACCTCGTTGAAAGAGGGGGCAAACAGGCTTCCCCGGCGGTTAATTACCAGACCCCGTAGCATCGACGACGGGAAGCGTCCGGTTAGATGCATTGATGATGAGTTACACACGATTTCATTGCGACTGCGGATATTGCATTCCAGAACGTTAGAAAATGATGAAAATACAAATATCTAGTGTGGAATACAAATTAGAACGCACATATTTAGATAGTATGCGGCGGCGGCACACATATGCAGCACTGTCTGACAGTCCTATCCGCGGAACAGTCAGAAAAAAAAGCCGCCCCGAATATCTATTGTTGATGGAGACCCGGGAGATGGTTACGCTTTCCAAGGATGGGGATTGTAACGTCAAATCATAGTCCTTGCGAAGATTGCTGGTACAGACATCCCTTTCTGCTTTCTCCCCGAAGTCCAGAACTTGCGCCATTCATGAGCACTTTACAGAAACAAGAAAATAGTCCAACTTGGGTTGCCGTTGTTTGATCTGCAGAACTTCTTTGACATGCTTCCAGTAATTGACGCGGTCCCAAGCAAAGGAAATCAGGTACAGACTTCTAACAAGAAAACCAAGCCACAACCCGCGGCAGATGGTTGCAAAGTGAGGGTAAAACCGGGAGCAAGTCAAACTGCTGAGGAATGAAATTTATTGTCGATAAGAAACCAAAAGTTCTTGGCTCCCAGGCTCCGAGAAAAAATAATTGTGACAATAGACTGGTTTATGCGAACTGGTGGCCCAAGACCATGATGGATGATGTCACAACATACCTGTGACTGAGATTTTGACTTCCAATCGTTGGATATTCCCAACCCTAAAATTGCAAATATTATTATAAGTCTGTAAAAAGGTAGCAACATAAATCTGCTCAGATTTAATCAACGCCAAATCAGTCCCATTTTGTCAATTCCCAATGGAACTACTTGTGTCCCTCATTCCGAGCTCGATGAATATCATTGCCATACCAACTCATCCTTCTCCGCCTGTCATACGAACCGATAGGACTGTGAGATCCATGCTCCAAATCATTGTCTTCTTCGAGTCTCTCTGCTGCTGCAACGTCGCGCGGCGGGGAATGCACCAACAGAAGATGCTGCAGATACTTCAGGAAAAAAGTCATAAAACGAAAAAGGAGATACTTATACCTGAGCAGGTGAGATACCCATAGTTGTTAACGAACTTTTTTTGCGTCGTAAAGGTGGGGCATCACGAGAAGGAGTCCTAGCTCCACTGGGCAAAACAAGAGTGGCTCTTGGTCGTCTGCCGATGCTACCTGAACCTAACCGCGCTCCTCCCTGGCCGGCTTGGATCGGGTCTTCAGTAGCAATCGACTCGCTTCCTTCTTCACCGTTGTCAAGAAGACTGCTGCTGGACTCCTTGGGTGACCAGGCGATGGTGAAGACTCCCGCGAATGTGGCAGCGCAGCCGTATAAGAATGTGATAACTTGATGAAACCTGGCTTTCCTGAAGTCGCCATAGAGGATAGCGGAGCCGATAATCGCTGAAAGGGTAAAAAAGACAAACTGAGTGGGAATCACCACCTGTGAAATATCATAAGAACAATGTCGGTATAATGGTCATTAACTGACTAACTCTGCTATCAAAGTTCATCAAGGCTCGATTGAGGTATCGAATTTGACCAACACCGGTTAGCAGGAGCACCTGAGGAGATAAGTTTCTTACCATATGGGAATACGGGAAACACTCACTAAGAGAAGAATATACGTAAGCCAATGAGTGAAGATATCGATCCATTGCATAGTAAACAAGGTTGATAAAGCTTTAGTCGAAAGCACGGTGAAACCACCGAAGAGACCACAAAGTCCGACGTCAACGAAGACGTAGTTCTTCCCAACCTTTCCCTCGGACAGAGAGGCAAGGCAGAGGGCACCTACTGCATAAATGCAGGAGTAAACAATGAAGGCGACCGATGAAATCGCTCTAAGAAGCTCTTCAAAATCTAAGCGAGTGTCCGATGAGTTGGAGGCAAGGACGACCGTTACCGCCCCGATCACAGCAATAATTACTCCAAAAAGATCGCGCTGCGCGAATGTATATGTTTATCGGACAACTTTTGATGGAGTAGAAGGAATAAGTTACCTTCCTGAAGTGTTCTCCAAGCAACAAGGGGGCAAAGAAGCAGTTGGCTATGAGAGCGAACTGACACAATAATAGGAGTTAGCGACGGTCGCCTGGATGAATAACAGGCCCAGGAGCTCACAGTGCCGAGAGGGGCTACCATTGAGGCAGGGGCAAAAGCATATGAAATAAAATTTCCTACTTCACCAACGTTCATGAGCAAGAAGCCGGTCCACCTGTTCAAAGGAGAATTTAGGATTAGAGAAAGGAACCTTTTTAGGCTTTCACCATAATTTGGATTTCAGATAGTCGCCCTCGTTATCGTCAACCCCATCTGGTATGTTGTCATTTTGCACTTTGGGTGGTTTTCTTCTGATCGTAGCCAAGCCATGAAGAGCTGCATCCTCGGAAATGATATCGACTGGGAGTAAGAATCTTGACGTTAATTTCTTGCGGCGAGGGCGCAGCGGATTCAGACGCGATACAAAGGAACGCTGAGGACTAGTCTGTCTGGAAGTGTTTGGCATTACTGACGGTTCGGTACCGTAGTCGTGAAGTAAGGCTTCAGGACGCGATGTAAGAGGTTGCAGTTCTGATTCTTGTGGTGGTTGAGGGTGCCGATTAGAGTAGTTACCCTCCCGTTCGTCATGTTCATTATAATTATGACCATTTTCACCTGTACACGAGTCAGCTTTCCCTGTTATTGGTCTAAAGGCCTTCCTTTACCTTGATCCTGATTTATAGATGCGCTCTTCCTCTCCTCCATCTGTTTGTGCGCCAGCTTTTGTAGGTTCAAAGCGAGTGAGATGAGGACATTCCCCGTGACGGCCATCACAATTCCAACGGTTGTCCCCAAAGTCAACTTCGGGAGGTCAGGCGCTTGAGGAATCATGATCCCCCATTGCATGAGCTTGCTCCAGCTGCAGCTGATGGAGGAACTCGAGGAGAGTCTGAATCCAGCAAACTGCATCGTCGTACGAGGAATTCAAAGAGAAAAAGAGGAGGTAGGCACCGACATACAGCCTTGATGTCGACCGAAGGGTTGGTTTGCTGATTGCAATGCAATACAGTGCTGAACGTCAGGCTCGGGCCGCTCAACAATGAAGTATCACATGATCAGTACTGACACGTTCCTCAACTCATTTATACGACGGAGTGCGCAGCTTCTCTTCTTCGGCGTAAGCGTATGCGATAATGCGCCCACACCACACACCGCACCCTTTGTCTTCATTTCCAGTTTACTCTTGTGCATTCCTTTCCGCGAACAAATTCGTCTTGGGCGGGGGTGGAGGTGCGTCGAGGAGCGGGATCAAAAATAAGTTGGTATGTGTCTCTGCGGCATGGGATATATTTGCCCAAGTTGCTTAATGTCGTTTGCAGAGACTATACGCCGTGAATGAAGATCGCGCCATTCAGTTGAAAGATGAATTCGAGTTAGAGAAGGGCGAGGACGCCCCGATGAGTATGGCGGCTCATGCAGAGGTCTGTGAGGATCTCAACCTACGGAAGTCAAGGCGTTGTCTCTTATGCGAAGCTTTTAGTGCAAAATGGTAATATGTGGTGTGAATAGCGTGCAGGAGAAAATGGAGAAGGGGCAGAACGAGAACTGTCGTGTTTTCAGCATAGCGGATGATAAGTGTGTTCCGGTAGCCTTTTACTTCGAAAGGACTCGATTTAAACTCGCCTTCTAGGATTCTGTTAATTTGTACGAAAAGCACTCTATTAGGCAGCGACGTCGATGATTACCAAGTGCCATTTCCTCTTGTTGTTTATCATGACGTCCTCTTGACATTCTTCTTACCAGAAAGTGACAACAATATCGCCTGACGGATCCATCCTTGCTGTGGCGGGTTCACATGATGTTTGTCCTCTCATCTTACCTCACCCGCAGTTCTAATTTTTGCAAATAGCTTACCCTTCTTTCTTTCCCATCATTAAGCCCTATCACGGCGCCCATTCACACCGACAAAGAAATCTATGACGTCTCGTTTTCTAGTGACTCGGTAATGCACGCAGCACACTCCCCTCTCTTTACGAAATTATTTACTTGGTCACACTCAGCTAGTATTGGTCACAACCCATAATCTGTTCGTATACACTCTACCCGAGTCGAGGAGTTCGACGAAAACATCGGGCAAAGTATCAACCTCCCCCAAAAAGTCGCAAAAAAAACGTAAAACAAGTGCAAATGGACCCAATGCCTCCCTTCGCACTTTGAAATTAGAGCAGAAAATCGATTTTCCTGCGTCATTTGTCGAAGGTGGTACATTCCGAGCTGTTAGGTGAGCGTTCAGCACCTCTGTCGTGGACGTCACCTATAATCTTCTTTTGTACTAGGTATCATCCTCTTGATGAATCAATTCTGTACACCGCCATCAATGCATCTCGGTCAAAGGCGTCGAAAGGTCCCAGCCGTCAAGGGTATGTGCTGAAGTGGAACACAAAAACCTGGACGATAGACAAATCAAGAAAAGTGGGCGACCGTGGACTCACATCTTTCGACATCAGGTAAGTTGAAATAAATTTTGGATTGATTAAAGAGTTGGACGAGTTGCTTCTTTGTAGCCCAGATGGTCGATTCCTCGCGTACGGTTCGTCCGACTTGTCAATAGGAATGCTGGACACGCGTTTGTTGGGTGTATGTTTTCTGAATGTCACGTCCTTTTTTATGTTTTAACGCCGCGTTATCAAAAGCCTTGCGCTTCCATTCTCAAGGCTTTCGAGTTTCCCCCAACACTTGTCAAATTTAACCCGACGACAACACTACTCGTTGCATGTAGTGCCGATAATTCCATCCGGGTGGTATCCATACCCGCCGATGTGTCTAGTTCTAGTATGTTTTTAAAATTCTTTTGCCACCCTAAACTCCCTTAATTCAAGTCACTTAGGTTTTCTCTTCTTTTTTTCAATCGTGTTTGCCATTCTCGTTGTACTGCTTGCAGTTGCAGTACGGTTTTATGGTCTCAAGGTTCTAAGTTGGTGATTTATCTTCCTAAAAACATATGCTATAGTATGATACAGTACTTACATGCGATCTCTAATCATAATATTGACAAGAAAAAAAGAAAAAAAGATTAGTCATAGTCATCCTCTTCCACCAATTTGCGCTTTACGCTGGTTGTCGGCTCATTTGTTGAGACTTCTTCCATTCCATCACTTTCTTCCTCTTCATCATCTCCCCCAGCAAACAATCCGTCCTCCTCTTCTTCAGCTGCTTCGCTGGCCTCCTCTGTCTCCATCCTTGTCCTGCTCGCTGGGCCAATCATATCTATATCCGAAGGCGCAGCGAAAGCACTTATAGGGAACGGAGCCTCTTCTCTTACAGGCAGTTCCGGCGTTGAAGATGTCTCCGTTCCCTGTGGTTTATTACTACTCATAGACACATCCGCTCCTGGGCCCATAGCAGGCTCCATATCTACATCGTCCTCTTCCTCTTCCTCCTCCTCTTCTTCAGAATCGTCCTCTTCGATCTCTTCGATCTCCTCGTCGTAGAGTTTGACGCCTGGAGGTGGTTTGCGAGGGACGAGGTCAAAGTCGACGGAGGCAAGGCAGTCGGAGGCAGGTGGGAGGCGGACGCCGAATACTTCTGGGACGGCGGGGAGAGGGGCTGCGTTGACCTCTGAGGCGAGTGAGAGGATGTACTATTCCATTTAAAATACAAATTTAATAATATGAAAAACAAAAAAACCAAAAAATAAGCGCCCGCCACCCGAATAGGAGAATCCTTTTAAAACACCCACCTCCTTTGGCACACGTCCCCCAAACTCCCACCCCACACGCGCCTGCACAGCAAGCGTCACGTCCCCCTGATCAATCTTACCCCCTCTACCCGCATGTTCCGCATAGATGCTCGCGTCGGTGAGGACCTGTGTCGTGTATCGGTGTGCGAATTCTAGGAGCTGGTGGAGGACGGCTGGTTGGGCGTCTTGAACCGAGGGCGCAGAGGAGAGGAGGAGTGCGATGGCTCGGGATGTAGTGGGGAGGTTGTCGGCTGGTCGGGATAGTGACATATCTTTCTGTTTCCCAAGTTGTGGGTGCACCGTGACTGCCAGGGCTTTGTTTGGCAAAGACCTCCGTAAGGTACAACGAATCAGTACAATAGCTCTTCTCCAAGACCGAGTGGGAATTAGATCGGGATAGTTTGGTGCGAGAGTTGGTGAAGTGTGTTGACGAAAGGTTGCGATTTAGAGGAGCCGACCTCTTTGGGTAGCAAGTGTCGCAGGGGCATTTAGGCATGTGGTATGAATATTTAGTTTTGTGTCCACATAACTTTTCTTCTATTTTGTGTACTATAACCTGACGAGATCGCTTTATGCGTGTAATTTGATTGACTTTTGGTAAAACCAGAGATAACTGTTCAAGCTCAAGTACTGCATCCGACACCCTTGCCCATTGAGTATCATCCAAACGTCAACAACCTCCCCGCTTCATGAATCGTACCTTGGGCAGCAGCTGCGAATTCGGACAAGTTGTAGCTCCTGAGCTGCAACCTCTTCGACATAAATATGAACTTCCTCACGCAGGTTCAATGCCCACCATTGCCTGAGTGACCTTCAATGATCTTTAAGCAGGATGATTGTAACAAACTACAAATAATGTTTTAATTTTTAATTTCCCCTGGAATAATACTTAGATGTTTGCCTTGTTCCAAGTTGCAAAATCTACACCTCGTCGATTATTTTCCATTTCTTGTCCATACAATAAGGCTGTGACGAACATCGAGAATGCGGGCGGAAGATGTTAGTATATTATTACATGGGTGATATGGTATGACCATGTTTGAAACGAACCTCCAAATCGCTATACGTGTCGGTCACCCAGCGACGAAGTGACTGGATTTATATCGTAAATTGATAAGACAAAAAAGGTATTAAAGATATGACTTGATGGCCACCCTGGAAGCACGCCATTGTCGCGAACATATTCATCAGAAATGTTGATGGTGCTCGAGGGTAACGTCAAGAGAAGCTCGAGGCCTTTCAAGAAGTATGGCCCGGGAACAGTCCTCACGTGGTATAGAGTCCCGAGGGCGGATTCCAATAAGTTGCAGCGCGGCTGTCGCATTAATCTGTCCATCCATCAAGGCTCGAGTTTTTGGCAACCCGGTTACCACCTATGGGAAATATTCCAAATTGTCAACCCCCGAATGATCACGATCGTATATCAGTTCGTCTTCACCCGGCAGGTAGTATCCGAAATTTCCAAGGCCGGGCAAAGAAAACGTCGCAACCGAGGATGCCAGTCCTGGAGACGAGTGTAGGCAGTCGGCCAACCCGTTGGCTAAAGTAGAAGCACGTTGTCGGTATATATCATGTAGCTAGAGAAACCGTGCTTTGTCATTGCCACAGCCAGATCTTTAAGGATTCGCAGAATTCCTAGAAATAATCACAAGTGTTTCCAGAATCGGCAGATCTTTTGCGGATGGACAGAATATCAGGGTTGGAAAGACAATCAACTAGTTGGGGAGTGATAGCAAATCCAGATCGTGGCGTCAATATGTCCAGGAGAGTGTTCAAATTGGAATATGAAGGTTCTAGACATGGTCAACCGTTCAGGATAGGAAATTTTGGGGATACAAACCAGTTTTCAAGCATTGAAGATAGAAACAAGCAAGTTGGGAAACCAAGTCGTCGTGATCGACAAGAATCAAAGAAAAAGTCTTTGAGTGAAGCATGCAGAACCGAAAAGAAACTATATTCTGCATTAAAAAAAGATGATGGGCCAAAGGTCTGACAGAATCAAAGCCAACTCTTCCTCGTCTTTCTGCATCACGTCTCCAATGATCTCCATGCCATCCTTTCCAATCTCTTCGTCTGTCTCTTCGTCACCCACACATACTCCTCGTAAGTTTACAGAGAGCGACCACAGCGTGGATGATAGGATGTGAGTATATGGGAAATCTAGTACCGCGAAAGGTGACTCCTTGATGCCCAGGACAGCTTCCAGTCGACAACAAGGGTTGTGGTAATCAGACCGTACGTATTTGATGACTGTTTTGGCGTAGATGAATTGCCATGAGAATTTGGAAACAAGTTTGTTAATTGTGTCGGAGCTAGGCCAGTCGGCGGGAGTGAACATATTCTGTAAGTGTGTTCGGTTGATCTCATCGAATTCATCAATCAAGAGACGCCTTATATCATCAGCCGATGTGCCTTCATCGTCGAGTACGCAAGTGGAGATGTTCATGAGCGGAGCATTTTTGGATGTAATCGATATCGCCAGCTCGAAACGACTACAAATGAGCACCTTCCAGAGCCACCTGTCCCGGAGAGTGGGCGTGAAGACTTGGAGCAACGCTTTTTGTTCTGCCGAATCCTCGCATTTCGTCGATAACGATGACATGGGGTAAGGTACGGCACGTCATGACTTGTGAGAGGCTCGAGAACAAGTTTTTTAAGCTGGACTTCAACACAGCGAGAGAAGATGTTTGGATCGAATTCCACCGCCCTTTCGATGTGGCAGGTACTGACTGTGTGAAACCATATGCGAGTGTTTGAGATGATTCCGCCAGCTCCAGCTGCCCCTTGGAGCCACATAACGGACGATCCAGAGTCATGCTAAGAACAGCCACTTGCGTGTTTGGGTGGCATGTTGGCCGATCGAACTGCTGTAGAGAATTATGAGAGGCAGAAGGTGAGATCGTGCGAAAGAGAAATTGAAAGGCTAAATGTGGTTGTCACTTGTGAGGTTCACTGCTATCTTGACCAACTCACCACTGTGTGTGGCCCGAACGTTTGTCTGGTTGAAAGCACCGCCATACACAGCATGCGAACACCTGTAAAAATGCTGGTTTGATTGTAGGGCCAGCAGGCCATATCACGTACGACGGCCATGTACAAAAAAAAGCAGATCGGGTTGAAGCGTTCAACCAACAGTTGCTTGTGTTTATCCCGGAATCCGAAGATGTGAATGTGCCGCTACCGCACAAAATGGCAGGCGAAGATTAGATGCTGAAAGACAGGTAGAGCCATCTGAGATCCTAGGCTGGGTACCAACAGTTCATAATCGGAGAGAAGTTGTCTAATAGTAACTTGTCGATTGCCCGGTTAGTGTTACATGGGGACAAAAACTCTGGGAAAGTTTGCGGGTGCCTTGTGCCTGCATAGACGCTCGCAGGTGAGGACCTGTGTCGTGCATCGGTGTGCGAATCCTAAGTGGTGGGTTGGAAGACTTGTAAGGCTTTGTTTGGCAAAGACCTCCCAAAACCTTAAATGTTTAACCAATCATATGATCACGACTACTATCGGCATCTCTGCAATAAGCCCGCAATTTAGAATGCAGATTTCGTCATCCAAGGCTGCTGGAGCACTCTGGAGTCTGGACTGCTACATCCATGTTCCGCACAAGCATCTCAAAAGCCTTTCGCCCTCCCGTCCAGCTCTTCTCGGCACATCCTGCCACTTCACGAAGCTATCACGAAAAGGTCATCTCTCACTACGAAAAGCCTAGAAACGTACGTATTTTTTTTTTATATACAACTTGAAAATATGTGTGGTTTTCTTTCTTTTTTGGGGGGGCCGGAGTTATCTGATAACTCTTTTTTTTTTTCCCCCTTGAACTCATTGGTGATGAAATGTACTTATTGATCTATTCGTATAGGTCGGTTCGTTGCCCAAGAACGATGTAGACGTAGGTACAGGACTCGTCGGTGCACCTGCGTAAGTTCCGCCCACTCCTTTCCCATCTCACCCTCCCCTCATTCCTCTCTCACACACACACAGCTGCGGCGACGTAATGAAACTCCAAATCCGTGTAGACGAAAACGGGATCATCTCCGACGTTAAATTCAAAACATTCGGCTGCGGCTCTGCTATTGCCTCGAGCTCCTACATGACCGAGCGAGTCAAAGGCCTCTCCCTTGATGAAGCGGGAAAGATCAAGAACACGGAGATTGCAAAGGAGTTGTGTTTGCCGCCTGTCAAGTTGCATTGTTCAAGTATGTTTTTCCTTTTTTTTTTGGTTTAATTGCGCAATATGTTTCTGATTACCTTTTTTCTTTCTTTTTTTTTCCAGTGTTGGCGGAAGACGCTATCCGATCTGCTATTCGGGATTACCGCTCAAAGCGAGCTAATCCTTCCGACTCGCAAAAGAAAAAAGCCGGCCTAATCGACGTATCGCACTCGACAGGCGGGACTGCTACTGCTAGTCCAAGTCAAGCATGAGTATTCAAAACAAAAAAAAAACTTGTTTGATTTTTTTTCGCCTGTTTCTTCCTATGCGATTTCAAATCTAGCCGCCTTACTAATGCACATAACCATAACCCATATCAAGTAGCTAGTTCACTTGTAACAATAGTTCTCTTTGCTATGCAATCGTACTCTCATTTTTACCATGCTCGGCAAATAAATCCAAGAAGGAACGTATACAAGTTAGGTAGAACCTTACTGATCACCCTTCTTGCCAGCAAACGAGAACGTGCCACCAGCAAACCACCGTTCGTTGGCTTCTTTCACCTTCTGCATTGCTGCTGCCCGATTCGTCAATTCGAAACCTAGAGAAAATTTGAAGACTTCAGAAACAATTGACGGAGAAATGAACACCAACCCTGAGCAGGCGTCACGCTCAACGATGTCGCCGTCCCCTCCGCAGCAGAAGCAGAAGCCGCAGACCTTGAAATCGCTGTTGTCCTCAATCTGTTCGCCTTGGACATCTTCGCTCTCGTCTTCGTATCCCCCATCCCCGCTCTGACCTTACCCGAAACACTCGCGTTCCCCATCAAACCCATCCCCTTCGTCTGGTCGAACGCACCCACTTCTTCTTCCGCCTCGCCGAAAGCCATTCGGTTTTGTAGTTTGCGAAGTTCGGATTGGGCGTAAGCCTCTTTGGCCTTGCGGGCTCTGATTTTTGTTCGAGTCAGTATGGGCGTAGACAAAGAAAAAGGATACGAACCGTTTTCCGCCACGACGTTTCTTTGGGCCGTCGCCAGGTATAGGCAATGCTTTGGTGATCTTAGACGGAGGGGGAGCCGCAAGTCTGTCGATATGTTTCTCGACCTTATCGAGCAGACTTTCTCCATACGACCCGTCCCGCCTTGCTCTTTCCAAATCCATTCTCGCGGCTAACACACATTTAGCACCTACCGTTCGCTGAACTTTGAGCTGGTAATCCGGTGGTGTCTGAGTGACAAGCGGAGATTGGAAGATGAACCCTGTGTGTCGTTTCTGCGTAGCAGTGGAAAAGCCGGCTGTGATTTTCTTTTGCGCACCGAGCAGCTGTTGAAATACCAAGTTGGCAAAAAAAAAATCTGTTTAATATAAAGGAGGAACTTACGTGGACGTTGCAGGAAGGCATCTTTGCGAGTGCAGCGAGACCGCCTGCGACACCGAGAAGTTTGGCAGCTGTGGTGGTACCGACGATAGCTGATAGGTTTGGAGCAAGGACGTTCATTCGAGAACTGACGTACATGAATATCTGTATTGTCTATCAACACTTTGACTCGAAGAAAAGAGGAATTGACCAACTTTTTTACGTGCCTCCTCCAAGCGGTCGGTGAGATCACATGCGCGCTGAACGGCAGCCCATTGTTGGTCTGAGAGGAGTTGGCCGGGTGTGTTGGTGGAAGTAACGACGACGGACATGATGATGGCAGATGGAAGGATGCCGGATAGGTTTACTTTTGCGAGGTCGTCATTGTTGGCGAGAGCACGGACGGAGCGGATGTACATGTTGGGATCCGTGACGAGTTGTTCTAGCTCTGGAAAGCGGGCGGAATAGTGGTCGCGGATGAACTAGGGGGTTGAATTGAATTGACACAGAAAGACTGAGGAGGAAATACAAGTACCTTGTGGACGACGAGAATCTCATTGTCTACGTCAACGGAAAGATTGTTGGCTTGCACTATGAGGGAGTATTCTGGATTGAGATGGGCAGGCAGAGCCATTTGAGCATTAGTAGAAGGGTTGGCTTGATATTTTACAATTTCCTAGAAAATGGACAGATAAGCGTGCAAAAAAAGAAGACTAAAAAGAAAAACAAACGTTGAGAATGTCGGACATGCGCTTACTGCCCTCGAGCTTTGCAACTTTAGAGACGTCCTCTATGGCACGTAACTCCATGCGCTGGACATCTTCAACATCGAGCTCGTCTGCGGGTTGTACGCCACCTTCCAGGACTAAGCTGCCGATCTCGATGGCTTTGCTGGAGTCTGGCTCGCCTTCGTCTGAAGCATCGTCGGACATGTCGACATCATCGGTTGGCTGAGGGAGAGTCTGATCATCGAGCCCCTCGAGATCGGCAAGGAGTTCGTCTGCGAGACCACTCATTTGAAGAGCGTGGGAAGAAGGAGCAGGGTGGAGGAGAAATACGAATGCGTCATTAAGATGTCGTCATTGTCTTGAAAGCATTAAGAGGGCCTAGAAACGAGTTTTTTGGTTGAACCAATGATGCCCCATGGTGCTGCCGTCGTCGACGCCATTAAAAGTGACTTGTCTCGCCCCCTCCTCCATATTTCCATGACTGAACCTGTCTTTCCTCAGACCTTATTCGCCATGGAAAGCACCATCACCACGCCAAAGCAGAGGCTCCTCCTCGTCAGCATGCCCCAGATGCCCTCTCCACCATCCCGCCACCAGATGTTCCCGCTGCCTCACGTGGCTTACGTCACCAACAGCCTCCCCAGTCTCCCCCAAGAGAGATGGTCGAATCTATCGTCATCGAGGAGCGCAAGGCACAAGAGACAATGCCTCTATTCAAAGGTCTCGAAGATTACAGACTAGAGGAAAAGATGGGCGAGTCCGTCTCTTATCTCCTCTTTCAATATTCCTTTATCTCTTATCGATGCTTAGCGGCGCTTTCTCTAATGTCTTCAAGGCAACCGAGCTATCCACAGCCAGACGCGTCGCTGGTTTGTATTCCTCTTATCGCCCTCCTTCTGTCCACTCATCCCCCCTTTATAGTCAAAATCGTACGCAAATACGAGCTCACCTCATCTCAGGTATGTCTCTTTCCTTTTTCGTATCTCTTCCTCCAATCTACACTGATGTCCCTCTGTCCGTGGTCCGCTCGCTTGCCCTCCACAGGCCGGCGAAAAGCACTTGAACTCTCAGTTCAAGAGAAGGCCACGCGTTACAGAGGTTCTTTTTTTGATTCCCATCCGTCCGTCCGTTCTGATCCCTTTCTCTTGTCTAGCGTTCCAACATTCTCAAAGGTCTCCTTTGTTTCGTTTCCTTCCTTTCCTCTTCTAATATCTTCTTTTAGAGGTCCAAATCATGCGAGGAATATCTCATCCCTCCATCGTCAAGCTCTACTCTTTTTCTGAATCTCCAGACCATTATTTCCTAGTTGTCGAATGTTTGTCTTTCTTTTTTCCTTGCATTCCATCCTTAATGTCTTCTCACAGTAATGGAAGGAGGAGAGCTCTTTCATCAAATTGTCAAATTAACCTACTTTAGCGAAAACCTCTCCAGGCACGTCATACTCCAAATCGCTCATGGAATTCGCTATCTCCATCAAGAACGTGGAGTCGTCCACCGTGACATCAAACCAGAAAACCTTCTCTTTGAACCCATAGAAATTATCCCTTCCAAAAACCCTATACATCGTCCCTATGACGAAGAAAAGGAAGACGAGGGCGAATTCATCCCTGGTGTCGGTGGTGGTGGTATCGGCCGTGTCAAGATTGCCGATTTCGGCTTGTCCAAGGTCGTTTGGAACGAGGAAACCATGACACCATGTGGAACCGTTGGCTATACTGCTCCTGAAATTGTAAAGGACGAAAGGTATAGTAGAAATGTCGACATGTGGGCTATGGGCTGTGTCCTTTATACATTGCTGTGTGGATTCCCGCCTTTTTATGATGAGAGCATCAACGTACTCACTGAAAAGGTGGCGATGGGCTATTATTCGTTTTTGAGCCCTTGGTGGGATGACATCAGTCTTTCCGGTTCGTCCATCTTCTTCGTCGAATTTATGATTTATGGATTTTTTTGGCTGTAGCCAAAGATCTCATTACACATTTGCTCTGTGTGAATCCCGCCCAACGGTATACTATTGATGAGTTTCTCGCACATCCATGGTGTAATGCTGCGCCTGCTCCACCACCACCCCCTACACCGTACATGTACCCACACACCACTTTCACCGAAAAACGTCCACTCGATTCACCTCTCCGTGGACCTGATGGCCGGAGTCCAGGCATCAATATGTTGAAAGAGGCGTTCGACGTGACGTATGCCGTGCATAGGATGGAAGACGAGCGAGCGAGGAGGAGGATGTTCGGTGGTAGGCACAGAGATAGAGGTGTTGTTCCTGGTCAAGGCAAAGCATTTTTGGCTGGGTTGAATGAAGATGATGAGGAAGAAGAGGAGGAGGAGGAGGAGGAGAAGGATGGGGAAGATACGGAGGGGGAGGCAGGACACGGGGATGATGAGCAGGTTGATAGGCAACAGCAGCAGTTTGCGCATTGGAGTCTTGGGGATGGGAGAGCCGGACAGAGGGATCAAGGAAGAGGAAGGGTCGTTCCCAACACTGGTGTTAATCCAGGTGTGAATAATGCCGGCAGTGTTGTGCCGCCTATGTCGGGTAAACAACGTGAAAAGGAGAAAGAGAGGCGTGGAAGACGGGGTGCGTTTGAGCTTGATATGGATAATGCGACGTTGCTTGGGAGGAGGCAGAAGGCCAGTGGGTGATTGTCAGTGGTAAATTCCTCTTTTCTTTTTTCTTTGTTCCTTTGCATGACCATCGCCCGAATTAAGGTGCGGAGAGAGAGTATACCTTTGATTTGGGACGATGGCAAATGTAGAATATGAAACCTCCTTTCCACCTACATTTTATTCTGGAATCAAAGTCTGTATATAGTACCTCATTGTCTACACACCCTCAGAATTCCTTTCTCCGTTTCTTGATATACACGCGGATTTGCATAGTACTTAAGCCGCCCTACCCGCTGTTTTTGACCATCACCACATAATAAACTTGAATGTTCCGAGTCCATAGCCCATGTTCTTCTCTTGTAGTTTTTCATCGTCCCGTGTCGTTGTCTTTGTACTGTGACGTTTATAGAAAAGCCTCTGCTATACTTTCTTTGATTCCTGTGGATCGAGCTACATTGTTGTATGAATGGAATTCAATAATGGACTTTGACTCTTTGCCCTTTCCTCTGGACTGAATTATAATACGCATTCATACAAGGTATAGCCAACCCACCCAAACGCTCATATAACTTTTATTTCCGCCATGAGCACCGTCCACAACTCAAGACTGCAATTACCTTTGAGTCCACTAAAATGACCGAAACAAGTCCAAGGGATTTATTTCATCGAGGGAAGCTCCAACTTCCTTACAAATATCAAGGGCACCTTTTCCAGCAAGAAGAAAACGCAGGACCCACTTTCAACATGCCGTTCCAGACAACCAGGCTTCGCAGTCAACACTCTTCCATCGTTGTGACTGCTCCACAAGAGCCACCTAAGTCGTCGCCTCACCACCATGTTGAAGGATCCCATAACCTGATTCAGGATTTCACAAAGGATTGCGAATTTATGTGATTAAGGAATAGGCCAAAGGCTGACAATGTGCCATTTATTAATATGATACAGAATAAATCAGAGAGAGAGAGAAAAAAAATTTACCGAGTAAGAAGGATAAGTTTGTTGAAAACTAGAGTTTTATGTATTGTTGGACACCCAGCTCAGCTGAGTATGGGTAGGCTAAGCAGCTGAGCGTTTTTGGCTTTGGATATATCAACGTTAAACCAAGTGCCAGGCCCATGGTGGAACATGTCGGCACTTCTGAAAGAATTCTACAAAACCCGGTTTAATGGAATGCCCTTTACCAACGGTAAATCGGAAGATATAGAGGGTGCCTCTAAGGAGGAGGAAAGTGTCTAGTGCTTCAAGTTCTTGGCTATCCGACACCGGAGCATAGAAAACACGGACAGAATGTTATTGGCTTTGAATTCTTCAGTTGTGGTAGGAGGGATTTGTATCGTCTGCGACAGAAGCTGTGCTTACTCGCAGCTAGTAGTAGGATTAAACTGGCACTTGGCCTCAGATATGTGGCAACTCTGTGATGACGTCATCACCTTTCGTGCGGCTAACGAGACCGTTTGTCCGGCGCCTAAACCATTGTCCGGTGTTATTTCCGAAATAGCAATATCAATGTCTTGCTTGTACTCCTCTAATCGGGTTGGGACAAAAGCTGAGCGCTGAGCGCTGGGGGGTCGGCCTAAGTTGTTGATTTGGGCATCAGCTGCTCGCCGGGTAGGAGAATCGGCACACTTGGTCATTAGGATGAAAATAAAGTGTAGCAAATCCACGCCCGAAGAATCTCCCTCCAGATCCATGGATTCATTGTATACGCTGTGAGGTGTCACGGTATTGAATGCCTTCTCCCTACTAGGAATGACATCTAACGCCCGTAAGATGGCGTGTTCGATGAACTTGTGCTCATCGTCAAAGTCACTTACCTGTCTGGAATTGGATACCTGATAAATATCCACATACTTCTTCAATGTGCTTAGAACCGAGTATTAAGTCAAATACCTGATTACGAGGTAGTTAAGGATTACAGCCTGAAGATTTGAAAGATGTTAATGAGTTTCCATGTTGCTTTTTTTCACCTTTGAGTGCCATGCTGCGTCTGGCATCATGTCGGACTTCATGATGATCACTTCGAATAAGGCTGTCGATTTGAAAAGCTTGCTCATTCTTTCTCAGATTGAATGACATGCCTCATTGGGTCCTAATTGAATAATGTCGCTGGTGGTATTGATCTTATCACCAAGAATTATTCTGAGAAACACCTCCAAGTGTCTTACATTATGCACTTCGCTTACGTAGTACATATTACAAGCATTGCCATCTTGGTTTTGTATGCTGTTAGCCATCCATTGATTTGTCTGCTTTTTCTCATATCCCATGCCAGTGTGCCAGGTTCCCACTCCATTCCTTCAGCCTTGGGTCTTTGCAACTTATCGTTATCTCCGGCTCCGACATTCCGAGCTTACAGCCTAATAACGAATTGTGCATCAATCGCTCTAACTGCTTTCCGTTCATACTAAACTGTTCTACAATTTTGTTGCAATCGATGGGGTCCCGGGATACTGCACCCGTGAGACCTTATTCACCAATTCGAGTGCAGGATTCGTCCAATTCGAAAATAGTATGCTCCTTCCGTGTTATTTTATACGTCTCCTGGCACCGCTGCAAATCGGTGGTGTACAGTGCCGTCACGGTAGATCAAAAGCATTCATCCGTTCATCCGAGACAATGAAAATGGTTTCAACGTGCTACCCGTTATGTTTCTGTTAATTGGCTGTTACATTAAGCACAAACTAATTAATTCATATGGTCACCTTGAGGCGTTAGAATACAAATGCTCACCCACGAACCCATGGTATTGATAGAAGGTCTCCTAGATCAAGAATAGAATCAAGCATTGGATAAGTGGCGACCGTCGACCATGCTGCACCGTGATGATGCAATCAACCTTCGAATGTTGTCCCTGTTTTTCTTCGCGGCCAGCCTCTAGATCTATTCCTAACCTTTGGTGAAACACAACGTTGCTACGTGAAAACACATCCAGTGAGTACCACTGACCAAGAAGACTACAGGGCGACTTAGTTCCACCGTTATGGCAACTGATTTCACACTGGTACATAGGTAGCGGAAAAGTATACAACCACACGTCAATCAAATCAAAAGAGCGAATTGAAAGATGGATCTCGGTGCAGGAATTTTCGAGTACAGCGCATGTCAAGTGGGCAACTCCATAGTCTCCAATCATAGGATAGCTAGGCCATGATTGAAAGGTAGTCACATATCCTGGTTAAAAGCCATGGGTTCATGTATTCATAATATACTCTTGACTGTTCGCGTCTTCTAAGGGGTCGGGCGACAATCAGGGTGATGATGTAGCAAAGCAATGGCGCAGCTCTTAGTGGAAATGAATAATTTACAGTGCAAGCCCCAGGAGGCGCAAGGGTTTGCATAAAACTAGTCGCTGCGAAGCTTATGTATTGCCAAAGGTTGAGTTGTAACCGTCGGAAATTGTAGGACTTTGAACACATGACATCTCGTATATCCACGGAAAATGTTGACAGTAAATTGCCACTTCAGAGATATCTGGCCTAGATCCAGTTTTTTTCCTAACCTCAAAAACAATTTATTACCTAGAGGGCGCCCCAATATGGAAAAATACAGCTGATTCGACCAAGAAACCTTCAGTGAACGACTGTATCTGAGTTATGATCTTCGCGAACCAAGGTTGAAGCCGTGGCGCACCTTCGGCAGAAGAGTGTTCACGAAGAGTGTAATCATTCAATTGCGTGCAAAACCGTTCAGGCTACTTCCGAGCGATGGCAGTGATCGGAGAACGTCGCGGATTGTCCGTGTGATAGTACTAGTCATGCAATTGCGAGGGCTATACATACACAAATGAGGGAGTCCTTTTGTACGAATGACAAAACGGGAACATCAGGGGCTACGATTGAAATGATTACCATGTAAACACATACATTGTAATACATTTCCTGGGCAACGACGTCGGTATCTTCCCAGTGGCATACCATGTCGGCTCTATACAAATAGAACGAATGAGTCAGGAATCGCGCAAGATCAAGGTGGGGTTCACGAAGAGGTAACCCACCTGCCACCCTGGCCCCGATTTTCATTAATCTGTGCCAATACAACATATTTACTGCGAGAAAACCAAAAGCAAACATCGAGTCAGTCGAAAATAATCAACATTGTGTCAGACCTCCAAGGTGAATCAAGTGAAACTCACAAACCGCGTGGTTGTATTTCGAGCATCCGCTCCTTGACCCTTTCTCCAATTTCGCGCATCCAGAGCTTGACGTTTTCTTTGTCCCTTACTTCAGGCCATATACGACCCTGCAGTGTAGAGACTAGGAGCTTTTTCATGTATGCTTTCAGGAGATCGGCATCGAATGTTGGACGTGGAGGAGCGGCTGATGATCGAGAAGGCGGTGAACGCAGACCAGTAGACATTCGAACCGTAGGAGGGTGAAGGCTGGAGAAAAGAGAGGGACGGAGACCCACCAAGACTGTTGTTGAAAGACAAAGTCGACGCGATTGGTTTATTTGTAAAGTTATTTGCTACGACCTCCTCACGTGGCTTCCAGGCGCTAATCCGAGTCGACAGATTCTCAGTTTCTGTCAAATACACTCAAATACCTGAGTTGTAGCGACTGGACAGTCTCCCAAAAGATGTCCTCCGTCTTGTTCCCCAATTCTAGTGGTCATGAAGATCAATATTATCAGCCTTCTTTCGACACAAGTTCTTTCCAAATGAATCCGCATTCTTCTCATCCTCCTCGAACACCAAAGACGTCAATGCATGCGAACTCATCACAGAATTTTAGTTCCAACAGTATATATGAAGATGCGCCAAGCATCACGGAAGAAAAGGTGCCTATTGACGACGAGGATATTGAAATAGAAGATAAAAAAGCGAAAGATGTGGTGAATAAGTTACGTCGAGAAGAAATTTGGAGGGAGATTATCCTGACTAGCAATGGGAGGGATAAAGTCTTCGTGAGTCATGCTTGATCCATGGACGGAATAAATGGGCGTCTCAACTCATTCATATCAATAGAAATTGATCCAATATTCTATACGGTTGGGACTGTGGTTTCATTTGTCAATAACGAGAACCCGACCTCTTCGAGGTTCGACACGGCCGCTTTGGGGGCAAAGCCTTGTTGTACGACTAACATCGACAGCAGCTGGTTTGTCACTAACAAGGTATAACCACCACTGATAAGTCTGCTGACCTGGCAGTGTGGCTCAATCATCATTTCAGAAAACTACTGCTGCTATTCAACTGGTTGCATCCTCTCACACAGATTCTTGCGCAACAATCTGTACCTTTTTCTGCTGAAGTGTCTACAGAAAAGACAAAGAAAGTGGAGAAACCTTTTCTGCATACCCTACTTTACGCACCACCACCTGTCCTACTCGAACTTGTCAATGCCATTGCGGATGATTTATCTACGTGGTCCAAACTAGGTATCTTTGGGAAGAGATTTGGAGAACGCGCAGGGCGCTTCGCCGATTGGTGTTGGTTCCTGACCACCCTTGTCGGTCTCATCGAGAACGGCATGGAGATGCAGATAAACAGCAACTTGCAAAGTCAAGGTACCTTCTTTTCGTCATTTGTAAATTTACCGAATTGATTGCGGATATATTCTGCTAGTCCAAGGCCGTTTATACGATGAGTCGATGACTGGTGCCACAGCCAAGTCGAAAGCGAAGTCATCGAAAATAGATGAAACGGAGCTCGCCCGGCTTAGGAAGCACGATTATTGGTTACAGGTAACGCGAGCAAAGCTTGTAATGGACTTGATCTTCGTCTGTGAGTCGCAAGTCTGCTGACATGTTGAAATGACCTTGACCTCTCTTACAAATGGCAGCTTATGAACTTTTCAAGTTTAAGCGAGCGAGCGATTTTGTGAAGGCTGTGACTGGATTATCGTCAGCAATTTTGAGGTAAGCATGTTATCTTTAGACTTTTTCTGGCTGCGGCTGACGCTTCTAACGACGATAGTTCGGCGAAGCTCTATGATCGACAGAAGAGTGCTCTCTTGAAGACAATCTTAACATCTTCATGATCTTTCCGCAGTTGATTTAATTTACATTTGCAATGTAGCATATACCAAGACCGTTACCTCTTGTTTTGCCCATGTCCACAGTTAAACTACCACACGCTTGGAGGGAAATTCAATATTTCCACCACCACCAAAAAGTCGATGAACCAGGCACTATTAGCTTGTCGTCGGAAGATTGTTGCTGTTTAGACCTCTTTTCTTGTAGTGTATTGATCTCGGCTTCGAGTTCCTCGATGCGTTTCGTCACGTCGTCCATGTATTTTTCTTGTGATAACTTAAGCTGTGTTAGTTGGAGACCCTACATTCCATTCAGGAACTAGTCAACTGTCAGGAGCAGAGTGAAACGTACGAGATAGACCGCAGATCCCAGAAGGAAAACAGGGATCATGGCCGGGATGATATTTGTATAGACCTGTGCATGTCTAGATTTTGGGTTTGTATCTTGGCCAACAGTAGAATAGAGCCTCCGTCTTTTCAATAGTCTGAGAGCTCCAATTGTCGAGGGAAACATATTGTTCCTGAAACGCCGTGACTTGGCACACGGCTGAGTTAGGGACCGGCACTCCATCCAAGGTGACCTGCGCAATATATGATTACATAACCGCAGGACTCTTTTCTTTCCTTCCCGCTCCTTATCTTTGCACACTCTCTGGGCTGGTCCATTTGAGCGCAATGGAATATCTGAGGAACAACAATTCAGACCTAATTGTCCTCACTTCTCCTCCTCGTTCTGGAAAGCCACCTCGTTTCACTCTTTCTGTCGAGCAACTGGGCGAGTTAAACGAAAAGGCGCCCGCAGACACGAGTCCTCAATTGCCGTATCCCCCCGATTCGTCGTGTTCCGCAGCACAGTCAAGCGCCCAATGGACTCCTTATTCGTACCATGATTCGGACCTCACAACCCAATACCCTCTGAGTCCCCCCAGCCCGAGATCTTCACAATTCATTCGCCCTTTGTCTAGCCATAGAACATCGTACTCCCCATGTCCACGTTGTCCAGCTCTTGTTTCTGTCTTACGTCCATGGACACCTCTTATCATGTACGCGATCTCCAGTCTCACTTTCGTGATTGCCATCGCTTTCTACAAGACCGAACTCTTCCAATGTATGTTATCATGTTTCTTCCATCCGCAGTCTCTCATGATCGCCCAATAGTTCTAGATGAGCTAGCCCTTTGGCTGCGTTCCGATGATAATTACGGTCCAGCTGTTCTTTTCTTCCTCATTTTTCTTACCACCTTTCGTGAGCATCACTTTATGTTTAATTCGTTCTCCGCCCATCTCACCTGCATCGCTCCAAACAGCGCCTGTACCTCTGTACTCCACACTCATTGTCTTGTCAGGTTACACGTTTGGCGCCCTTATAGGCGCGATCATCTCGTATTTTGCAGCTCTGACCGGTGCCGTCGTTGTTTTCCTCTTATCCCGTTCACTTCTCCGCGATTCTATTGACCGATGGCTCAACTCGCTGACGAGCGTCAGGCGCGTCATACGCGCTATTGAAAAACGCCCAAAGTTGCTGTTTCTCATCCGTCTTGCTCCCTATCCATATAATGTGATGAACTGCCTTCTGGCGGCTTCCCCTACCCTGACACTGCAAACCTACACCTCTTGCACCGCACTCTCCCTTTTCAAAGTTATCATTCACACGTACATCGGCGCTTCAATCCATTCATTCAAGGATTACCACGTGACAGATTCTACTTCAAACGAGGAAAGCAACTCGGATAGGATGGCAGAGTTTTGGACAATTTTTGGAATCGGGCTTTGTCTGTTTATCTTGGTCTATCTCTCCATTGTTGCACGGAAAGCAATAGATGAAGAACTAGATGACGCACCAATCACTGCTCGCGATACAGAGGAGACACGTGCGTTCCTGTCTGGTGCTGATAGTGACCTGGAATCTGCACGTTCAATGACGGAAATTTCGTCCGAAACGCTAGGGAAACCTCCTTCATAGACGGATAGATCTATATTCGTTTGTTTATTCGTTTGTATTCTGACTCCTTTCTCAACCTTCAAAATGGGACTCCATTACAATCGCCTTTTCATCCCGGACAGTAATCCAGTTAATCTCTTCCTTGCCCTGCACACTCTCATTAAATTTCCAACTATAATGATGCATGCAACCCTGATCGCAAATTCGTCCTAGACTCCTTTGCACCACTTTACTTAAAATCTACTTTGGAGACAGGCAGCGATCAAAACTATAGCTTGTTTTATATGTAAGGAATTCAAAACTTGTCGTTCTGTACTACGTAGCATTTATAGTGAAGGTTTCTTTTTGTTGACCCTTGGAGTTACCGGAGCAACCAGCTACCGACTTTGCTCATTCAAGGCTTACAAATTTATGTAAAGTATAAACGAATGCTCATCGGGGCAGGTCATCAAGTTAGCGATAGTTGTATTTATGATCAGGCCTTCAAAATTCGGACGGTGGGTGGCCATCCGCATTGATCACTGCGAGGAGCGAAGGCCAAAATCAGAAGACGGTCTGGGTACGGAAAAAAAATGTGCAGTTGCTGGACCTCGTTTTGGTATAGTGGCTCCCCTACGGGTAACCTTCGTTTCACAGATTACACTCACAGTCGGATGCGTTCTGGAGGTCCATAAGGCATCGTACGTACTTACTCAAACCCAATCACAGATCTCCGATCCCTTGCCTCAACTCCCAGTGCGAGGCCTAGACGGGCCTGTCGACTTGGATTTCAAACTTTTTTTCTTTGTACTCCCCGGTCACGGTAACTTTTTGGCAAGGCGCTTTGAGCCTTATCTGCGAAATTAGGTACAATTTAAGCTAAAGCTCCAGTAATAAGAACCGTTGCGGTACTTTAGGCTGATTATTACTCAATCGACTGCAATGAGGACTTGAGGTTTGCTTGAGCCCGATTATTGGGGGGGCAAGTCGATGAAACCCAGGAAATAAAACACCTTACAGGATCAACGTTCAACGTTCAACCCTTTCCATAAAACATTGTACATATAAAATCATTGACTCTGAGGGACGTGTATCACTGACCCCAAACATCGCCTTCCAGCTGCACTTTCAGCTCACTGTTCAAAATTCAAATGCAGCAGGCTGTACTCTGCTGTCTGCTAAAGGTTCATCGCATAAGTTGACCTGGCGGGTATTCATTCGGCCTTTGGAATCAAATTTTATAAGACGCCCCGTTTCAAGGTCAGGTAGCATTTTGGAAGCTTTTTAGAGTCAGTTACGGCTCCCCATACTCTACTTTTCTTCGGGGCGGTGAGGTCGGGATCACGGACAGGAACTTGAAACTATTCTGCATTTGATCACGAAGATTTCGTTCGCCTGGACAATGAGCATTTTTCATGCGCATATATATATTGGCAAACCGATCCGAATGAGCTTAGAGTCTCCCATCCATTTAGCACATACTTGTCTTGGATTTAAAGCGCAGTGTTTCAAACCCGTTTTTAGACAAAGCAGTTGTACACCCTACCAGCATCAGTGCTTGAGAAAAATTGCTAGGCGTTGTCAGCGTGACATGGAACTTGGCGCCTAAATTCAATACAGCAAGTTCAAATTGATTTGATGAATTTACTTTAGTCATAATTTCTACGTAAACACTCGAAGCAACAAAAAACGTTTGCATTATTCCTTGGTGAAAGTTGTCGAAAAGGTATTGGGCTACCATTTGGGCTTGTTTCATCCATTAAGGAAATCACGGCCCTTGGACACCGCATCGGCGATATGGGGAAAGCCCCAAACCAGAAAAAGGAATTTGGGACCATCTGAATGGGGCTGAAGAAGCACATCGTCTTTTTACACCCTTTGCTCTTTGTTGATCAGAAGTTCTGTTGGAAATCTTAAATGTGCCGAACTACCGATCTGAGGATCGAGATCTTATCGGGATTCGGCGTCAGGATTCCGTATTTCCTTTGTCCATTGGCAATGAAGCAGGCAAGCAAAAAAGTTATCTTGTGAAATATGGGAAAGCTTGTAGAGTATAACATTACAAAAACGTTTGAACAATGAACCGATTCCGCCTCGGTCCGGACATCGATAGCAACACATACCTCGAGGTGATTCAACCACGGTGACCCGGTCCACATGCATTACAAAACATGGGTACGTCTCCTGGAACGAGAAAGAGTGTACACGGTTCACGCGATTTAAGTCCATAGTAAAACTGTGCAGCATATGGATTCAGCATAGTACTAACATCGTTACTCCCAAAATGTATTACAATTGATTCATATAAATGAACTATAGCCTTTCTCAGGCGATTGTACCCCATCCTTTACCTCGAATCAAGAAAGTCATATGTCGACTATTGCATAAATCTGTTATTTACAATACGCAAACCATTAGCTGGTTATTTGTATCTGTACACTTGTTGTACACACTGGCACATGGACATAACTTGATGATCAACCACTTCTTGAACTCAACGTACATCTGCACTCTTATCATAAGTCTCACTTCCAGAACCGCTGGAGTTGATGCAACGTTTTCTGATAACAGAGGTAACGTACCCAAGGAAATACGCTTCCTTTCCCCTCTTACCATATACAAATTACAAAAAGATGTCATCTATTTGTTTAGACAAAAGCATTTTCACGGTTATTTTTGTACGAAAAAGCGATCTTCATGTCAAAATGGACATAGCCTTGTCACTCTTCTCCAATAAGGTAGGAAAGATATGTCTAGGTCCGGGTTGTTGTGCATTACTTTTTATAGACCAACCCCTTATCATGGCATTTGCTTTTAGTCACCCGATGCTGGTGCGATTACACAAATGCTCCCTTGCTCATAAACATGAACATGTATACAAACGTCTTCTGTTTTTTTTAAAAAAAAACAGGATGTAAATAGATTGCACCTTCTTTCACATAACGTTATTGGCCATCGAAATGCCAGTGGCAGACAAGACAGAAATACCTGATGGAGTTTGCCTATCGCGAACACATGGCATTTCTTGTCAATCGTCATAGAACCCTGAACAGTAAAAACGTTCATGACAATTTCAGACAGAAAAATCGGCATGTCAGCGCAGGACCCAGGTGGAGATCACTGAAATTCAAGTAACATAACACAGATGCTTGGCGTGCCGAACACATTCGAAAAGCAATTTCCTTTTATCGACAAGTCCCATAAACCCTAAAAGGTTTTTTTAGTGCAAATTCGGGACAAGACTAGTGGAAAAAAAATCATCATTTTCACGACCCTGAAATGACAATTTCAAAACATTGAAACGGTTCATTCATTTTCTGCTTGTAAGAGGTAAAAAAAATTTTGGGACAAGTCTATGAAAGTAAATGAAGTTGATACTTATCTCATGCCTTCCTTTCGTAAAGCCAGTAGAAACTTGAAACTGTCACGCATTTTTTGTTCTAGTCCAAACGGGGGTAGGACATACCACATGCTGTTACCCGATTCATCGATGCGTCACAACATGATAGACCCCCCCTTCAGACTTGCCTTTTCCGTGATAAACCAACCATGAATGGTGTGAACCTGTGTGCCAACGAACGGGGATACATTCCTGACCTACAGCGCTTGTGCCACTCAGGACCACTCAGGCTTCAAGGCGCGTCTCGTTGCAAGCCAGTTATATATCTATGCTTGCCACCGCCAAACGCTGAGCACTGGGTACTGAACGTAACATAGTTATTCCACACAGATGAGAGTCGAGACTAAATTCGTTTGCCGAAACGACGTGTTACATAGTGTGTTACATACATGTAGGCCGATCATTTTCGTTGATCACTCTCCCACCAGGGAGAGGCTATGAAAGTAGGTCGGCATCATCCTCGTACCAACGGCTACAACCGAGAAACTTTTAAGGGCTTCATAAATGGTTTCAATTGTTATGACGGAAAATGCAATAAAAATCTAAATTGCTTTTTGGGGGCGGGGTTCATACATTGGTGAAAGCGAGACTGCAAAGCAAAAACCTGCAAAGGGGGATATGACAAAAAGGTGTGGGGAGAAAAAGCGGCCTTCTCATACCACAGCATGCATGTACGAACTAAAAGGGAAAAAAGGATAGCAGGCAGTTGTAGAATACATATGCACTGGCGTAAGACGTTCTTTGCGTGAACGAGAGAAATCGAGTTGTCGGGGTATATGAAGACAGAAGGGGGGATATATCGGCGATGGACGTTCGAAAAACGGCAAAGCAAAAAGGGGGTGGAAGAACAAGCAACAGGATCAAGCAGTCAAGCACAAGAGGGCAATGTGCCAAAGTCGAACAAAGTCCAAATACCAAACGATTTATTGATGACAGATGGCCTTGGGCAGATGGGGTGAATGGATGAATGAGGGTAGAACAGAAAGCATGCATAACAGCTGATCAAGATGATGAGAAGAAAAAAATAAGTGTCGGTTACGATGATTGCTGAAAAGAACGACAGCGCGTCGAAGATGTGCAAATGTACACATGCTTGGGTATCCATGCATGGCCCCTATATCTTTTGCTATAGGTCCCCCGTGACCTTGTTGTAATGATGATGGTGATCCTGAGGCAAATGATCGTTCATGGGAACGAAACCAAAGTCTGGAGAAACTGTGTAGAAAAATTTCAGTCAATATTGATTCAATGGTATGAAATGCAGAAAATGTAATTATAGCACATCTATCTCATATTCGATGGAAAAAAAACACAGGTCAACGACAAACCTCCCTTCTATAGAGAACGAAGCAAGTGAATGAATGGAAAGATGGTAAATAAGTGTGGTCAAGCGTTCACAAAGAAATGAAAATCATGGGGTCTTGTCAGCTTGAAGAACTCACATCTGTTGATATCTGTTTCACCATGATAATTTTCCTGGATAGGTGGAGTATTCGCTTGGGAAGAAGAAGTGTGCGATGCTGCAGATATTGACGACGTCGCAGTCGAAGGTCGAACATTGCGGGTCGACCAGCCGTTCGCATCGTGCATAGACTCCATGGACGTCGCATGGCCAACCTGGTGGTGATTAGGAATTGCAGAATATGCGAATTCTGCCTGGCTGTTGTTGAAGCCATAAGGATCCACAGACGGCAGCTGTATCATACTCCGCACCCGAGGGACACCTCCCAAAGAAGACGAATGATCGTCGACAGGAGCGGGTGACGTCGATGGCCGTTGGTGTTCGCTTTGATCATATGGGTTCGGGTATGGACTCATCGCTTGACTGTGCCGTCGTGGACGACGGATACTGAGACTTCCTGGGCCATAGCAAGATTTTGATGATGTTGGACGTGCAGGAGAGATCGGCCGATGATGGCTGGAGTTAGGTCGCGAATAATCGTCCTGATATGGCATAGAGGAAACAGAGGAAATTGAATATCCGGTTGTGGGCCGACTGTCAGGTGATAGAGAGGATGCGCTGTGCTCTCCCTGAAGGGGCATAGAGGAAAATGGTGAAGCATATGATGTATTGATGCTCGGAGTGGGCCGCGAATATCCATTGTGGCTGGGATTCAATAAAGACGAAAGACTGCCGTTGTGAGATGACGAGGTAGTATAGCCATTGTTGAATGATGACCAGCTGTTTTGCTCAGTCGTGTTTGGGTACTGAGTTGAAGGGACAACTATGTCCCGGGCGGAGCTCGAATATGTGGACAGGGAGTGAAAATTCGAGGAATGTGTGTCCTCGGTGGGATGGATGGTATGACTGGTGTACATCCCGTTCGGTTGTGAGAGATGGGGAGGGTCTGGAACCATCAAGGGAGGAAGAGCGGATCGGCTATAATTGTTTCCCCACCCGCCAGTATTTCCCTGATTCAAGGAAGTCATAGTGTTTGGAAGGGAGAAACCACGAGTACGACTGGCCGCTGCTGAGCTTACAAGTTTGTTGTGGGAAGGATGTCCAACGGACGAAGGAACGGTCAGAGGTACAGAGCCCATCGCAATGGCAGATCGGGAGGCAGGGATTGGCGGATGGTCTTGAACATCGCGCTTTCTTGGTTTAGGAAGGCGCGGGGGAACACGGCGCTTAAAATTTGCCACAACATCTGGAGGAGAGTGGCGATTAAGGGTGGGATGAGCTGCGTTGAAGGTGAAAGATGAACACCAAATATCGAAAATTAAAAAATTAAAAAAAAAGGACATACACCAAGTACTAGCGTCAGGATCGTCAATAGCTGGATCTACATTTCTCAAGTTGACTTTGCGCATGAAACCATAGATCTTTTCAAAGGGTGAGATAAATGCAAGGAAGAAGAACAGGGAATACCGACGTTAAGTTGCCGAGAGAAGCTAGCAAATCGAGACTGACGGTATATACTTGGAAGGACATGAAGAGCAAGCTGCTCTGGTCTCTCTACGATGATATGTTCGCCGGCAGGGTCCCACCGAATCATATGGTGGTTTTCAGGACGCTCAAGAAGACTGAGAAGGGTTATAAAAAAGGATAAGGAGGACGGTAGAACGAACATACGCGTATAGTTTAGTGAGAAAGGTCGCCTGAGGCTTTGCCTCTGACTTTGGTTGCTGGAGATCGGCCGACTTTGGAGGAGTGGGAGGAGGGTCGTTGTTCTCGTCTGAACTGTTGCTGGAGGTTGCTGAGGGCATGGGAGGATACTGGTGGTGAGGATAACGGGAGTCGTAGGACGGGTGGTAGAAATCAGACATTGTAAGGATGGTACTCGCACCGTTGGAGGTATTTCAATACTTTATGGGAGAGTGCCGAAGTACGTAAACAACTCACACGAGGCTCGTAAATGCCACATTTATATGTTATCACCCAGATCTCAGATTCCCGAGGCCCCGAGGGTTGAATCTTCCCATCGTCATATCAACTTTGCCTCCGTCGCTATATCCGGAAGATCCAATTCAGATCTAATAGACCCCCCTCTCTTTATTCCTAATCTAGTCGCCATCATAGTGCAGTGTCACACTCGAAAACGCCCCAAACAGCTCTCCCGTTTCATCCTCTCCGTAGTACCTTTCCTCCTCCTCCAGGTGCAGCGACTTTGACTCTTTCAGATGCCGGGAGTTCACCGCTTCCAGCACATTCGAAGCTCCCGGAACGATCTACAAAAAATTCATACCCAATCAGTCCCCGTGACCTTCTATTATTATACCCCTTCGATCTCTCGAAGCTCTCTACTCAGGAGAATACTCCTACTCACCGGCGGTCGTGTATTTCGTAAAAGTCCCCAATTGATTTTCGCAAACCATTTGTGTTGCTTGACTTCGCTTGCACCGCTCCTACTTCCTAATCTCGTCCTTTCCCACTTGTCCAGCAAGCGTATCATGCAATCTTTCCCAGCTCTAAAAAAACAGGAGTCAGTCAATGAGCAATTTCCTTTTTCTAGTAACATGATGATGCGCGGACTTTTTGATGCCCGCGCATCAAGTCAAGCAAGCAAAAAGAAATGTAACCACGACTCACGATGAGATTTTTGGACTGTCGCGGAAGTACACAGGCTGACTGCGGATATTATCAAAGGTTTCATCACGTTCGCTGCCTTTAAAGGGTGTTGTCGCATACTGGAGCACGAGGCATCAGTTCAAGAGTATCACAACAAAGTCCCTGTACGTCAACGGTGGTCATAACGAAATAACCTTTTCACAATACGTACAATCATCTCATATATTAGGATACCAAGTGTCCACCAGTCCACCGCTGCCGTGTGTCCATTCGCAGCAATGACCTCCGGTGCGATATACTCTTACAACCCAAAAAAAAAAAAGCACGCCAGATTCAGTCCATTAAGATTCCAAATAGAAGCTCATTTCTAACCTTCAGTTCCAACGAAAGAGTTCATTCTAACATTCGCGGTGCACGTCATGGTATCTACAAGGGGAATCTAGAAAAATATGCAGCAAGGTCAGCAAGGATGACCGAACTTCACGCGGATGGAACCAACTCACCCCATTATGTTCCGAATGAACCATTGTTGGCATTATATTAGGATCATTTGACTGCTTAGCAAGGTCAAAGTCTGATAACATGATGTGTCCAGATTGGTGAAGCAAAATATCTAAATGAAACACGGTGTGAAACAAGGGAGTACTGCAGCAGTGTTCATTGCACTTACTCTCTGGCTTGAGATCGCGATAAATAAATCCCATAAGATGAAGGTATTCCAACGCGGCAACCACCTCCGCGGCATAAAACCGTGAGCCATCCTCAGGCAGGCATCTATCCGGTAGTGTCTGCAACGCGCGGAAGAACTCTCCACCCATGCAGTACTCCATACAGAAGTACAGATATCCTTCCGACTGAAATGAGTGGTATAGGGTGACAATGAAGGGGTGGTTGGCTGTTGCTAATATCTCTTGCTCCGTCAAAGCACGCTTGATCTTTTTTCGTTCAATCATTTCTTTCTTAGACAACACTAAAACCAAGCGGATCAAGTCAGTTTAAACTTGATTACGCCACAAGGGGCAACAATACGTGGGTTGGTATAAGGATAAGGAGAGGATAAAGCAAGGACAAAAAAACTGAGTTTGTACACTTACCCTTCATTGCGTAAAGCTTGTCCGTCTTCTTCTCCCATACAAGATACACTCGCCCCACATCTCCTTTGCCTAGCATTTTAATCTTAATGAAACTTGATGGCCCGACCTCGACCTAGAGCGTTTGGTTTCGATATAAGACCAAAAAAAAATCATTTATCCATAAGAAGATAGATATCTTACCTGCCTGACCTTGATTGAGTTGCTCGAATAAGTCCGCCGGAATGCACCCCGGTTGGGAGGGGTCAAACCCTGATAAGCCTTTTTATTCAAAGGAGCAGATTTTGGGGACATAAAACGAGATGCTGTCGCCCTTCCTCCCTGAGATGAATCTGATGAAGACACTGTCTCGAGCGAATCTTGCCCTTGGTCCCTCTCACTCGATGTGAGCGGCGGCAAGGGGGGAACATAACCCATCGGAGCCAACAGACCGTTCTTTGTTGTCGCTGATGAGGATCGCGAACCCATTGAAAACAGACCCTTCGCGTTGGGGGCCGAAGCTACTCGGCGGAGGAACCGTGAGGCTGTCGCAGTGACTGACTTGGGACTCAGAGGTGCATTCGTCTTCGAACGCGTCGCGGGCGGCCGTAAGCTAGAGGAAAATGAAAGCTCAGAAGGGTGAGCTGAAGATGCGTGCGGGATTCGAGGTGGTGGGTGAAGACGGGCAGCTGTTGACTTTGCGTGTTGCCGCGATCGGCCAGCTATTTGCCTTGGAAGCAGATGCCGCGAGTCTATCGACTTTTGCTGCGGAAAAGGAAGAAACGCTGCTGTTGAAAAAGGATTCTTGGAATTCAAGCCTGCATATGAGTCCGTTGATTGTGAGTTAGAAGAATTGTATGACGATCGTTGTTCTGGAAAATACGACCCTGGCGTTAAGGAGGGGTTGGGTGTGACAGGTGTGTGCGCAACGCTTCCAAGGGGCGAAAAGGACATTGAATCCATGTCGAAAAGAGTAGGTGGACTTTTCATGTTGTTCATCTTCTTTGAGGAGTTGGGCAAACGAAAGATATTCTTCCAAGAGGAAGGGGGACGGGGAGAATTGTGTATATCTTGAGGGCCTTTGGAGCGTTTGGACTGGTCAAAAGAAGGACTATTGGGTGCAGAATTCAAAGAAAGGTTGAGCATGCCGAGAAAACTGATTTTGTCGGTGTTGTCGTCGTCTACACGGTGGGAGACTGAAAAAGAGATGAAGGATTTGGATCAGGAACGACTGCCAGTCGTGTAGGATACATAATATTTGTCTTCTTTCAATATACTTGAATCCCAACCCTTATGTAACCTTTTACCCTTGACAATTCATATTCGTCCTTGACAGTCTCTCTTTCATTGCTCAAGCATGTTTTCCCCTCGGTATGGAAGTTGCAGTGTGTGACCGGAATTTCTTGAACGGTTCGGTCTCTGTCCTTCTTGGCAAGAAGAAGCCGCAGAACTTGACCGTTACGGGATCTTCTCAGGCATGTTCTGCTTCTGCCCCTTTGGAAGTGGGCGATACTGCCTCTACTGTGCCTTTTCTTTTTAATGTTCCTTGCTTCCCAAACTTTTTAGGTGCTCTGCAAGATCGACCTAGACCTAATTCGGCAACGTTGACGGCGTACGTGAGCCTTCTCGTTAACGGCGACGATGTGAACCCGACATTAATTATTGTCAACTCGAACGTGCTACAATGTCCGTTTCTTGCAAGGAGTCGAGCATTAGGCGCCAATGGTTTGTAGGCGTTCAAGTACTATTACTCGAATTGTCAAACCGGCGTCTAAATATGCTGATCGAACAAGCGTGACATATTTTGACCCGTCCATTCCACGTTGCGAAAAAAGTGCAAGAACAAATCTGCCTTATCCCTTGCAGTGCGGAACAAAAAATCCCCCCCCCCAAGTCCCTGCACGGCCGCAGGTCGTTTTTGATAATCATCGATATATTTTTCTACGGCGTGCTTAGCTAGCTGGGCTTAACACTCAGCCGACCATTTTCGTGGGCACGCTTTTCCCTGGAATGTTTATTTTGACGCTCTCGCTTGCTCTCATGGTGATATATATACGTACTCCTCCGTGAACCTGACTCCTCTATTTGAAATGTTTTAATTTCTGTGTGCAGGGCCGTATAGCCACCATCTTATCGGGGGCTATCGTTATTACGCTATTCTCCTGGAACATCGCTGTTCTCACTTAGGTCTCTCGCTTCGAAGATACACTATCTTGCTCAATCCGTCAAACTCTGGTCCCTAAATGACGCATTTATGAATTGTTATTGATTTATGTGCCTGCCTAGTCTCTCTCCTCAGCTGGCCAAAGTCCGGACCTATGAACAGTTTTAGACGATTCTGCGATGTACTGCTCACGAGTCTCCGGTGAAATCCATCCACTAGTGGTCTATGGCGGAGTGCTCGTCAGCTGGTACCCTCTAGAATCAATGGATTACTCCCATTCGGTCTGTAGACTCGCCCGGGCCTCCTGGGGTATGTGAAATGTTGGAAGGATCTACGTGTTTTAAACAAACATACAAGCCGTACGTCACCCCACATCGATATTTCGAGTAAAGTAATTGATTTCAATACATTGGGTGACACTGAGAAAAAGTACACACAGGTGCTGACTGTTCTCCTAAAATGTGAATTGCGGCATCTCATCGTAAAATTGACCTTGGCAAACCGGTCGGCTTAGATTAGATAACGGAACACTTCATAAAGTTGGTTTATCGCTGCAGTTGTGGGTCCTGCCTTGGACTCAGTTTTTTGTGGATTGTCCCATGGAGTTGGTGTTTAGATGGGTATACAATCTGTTAGAACGTTCAGACGTGAAGTAATCGGCCGTGCATGCAGGTCCAAAAAAATTCCAAAAATGCATCAAAATGTAGTGATCGTTGTGCGTATGGCGATATATCGCAGCAGCGACAAAGTCGGGTTAGTTTGAACAGACGCCAGGATTATAATTTGGTGCATACGAAGGACACGAGAGTGACACACTCAATTGACGCCGTAGCCCTCCATTCCATGAACATTTTTTACAGGGAATGCAAACTGGTTTTCTCATTTGACAAACCGGCAGCTTCGGACCCCAGAGTTGACGTCCAAATTTGTTCCCACTTCCCCATGTGGTCCCGACATGACCGGAACATGACAAGAAAAGGTAAGAGAGCAAACCTGGAAGTGTAGGCCTTGTTAAGGCCACGCCTCGAGATCCAAATTGTGATGTCTTAATTCCTGCAATCCTTTATAGAGGTTGAGGGAAGGTATCCGACTCGGCCTCGTTTTTCTGAATGCCCTGTTCACGAAAAGGTTCTCGGTACCGGATTTCAACGACGTATCGAATATTCGGACATCGTCCAGATCCGTTTGGATATCCCTCGATGTCGCTGAACCATAAACCTCCTGTGCTGGATGCGCGCCCGCTCCTCGATGAGCGGCCAATTTCCTATCATTCTACTAATGACGCCCACCCATCATCGCCAACAAACCCAGTGGAACGCGCGCAACCTGTCGACAACCTCTCGAAATCCGATCTATGCTGGATTTTAGCAGGCCTATGGTCTGGTGTTCTATTAGGCGCTTTTGATGGTATGGAGCACCGTTTTTGCATTTTATTGGCAAACTAAAAAAACGATAGGAACGGTCGTGGCTACCCTGCTGACACCAATTGGGAGCGAATTCAATGCTTCGCATAAAGCCTCGTATATTGGAACTTCGTACTTACTTTCCGTATGCTGTTTTACCCCTCTTTATGGTGAGTGACAGAGAACTATTTTTCATATGGGCACTCATCAGAGCCGACTCCCACACAGGGAGGTTGGCTGATATTCTGGGGCGCAAAGGAGCAATGTTACTTGCTTTATCGCTGTTTGGTGTGCTGCTCTCTGGTTCGGAGTGTATTGGATATGGAGTGAATTAGTTTCATTGCAGGTTCGGGGACAATATACTGTGGAATGGCACCATCGATGAAGGCACTAATTGCTGGCCGTATTGTGGCCGGAATGGGAGGGGGAGGGTGAGTTGGTTTTCGATCTGTATCACCTGAGTGTTCATTGTTTGCCCTCTTCTAGCGTGATGACAGGTATGTACCTTATGGGGATTGGAGTGGCGTAGTGCTTCTAATGAGGTTTAACCATTTCAGTCTCGAGCATTGCAGTTACCGACCTGATTCCGTTGTAAGGTTGAAAGCTTACTTAATACGTCCTAAAGTGCTAATTATCTTCTCAGAAAACAACGTGGTCTTTATCAAGGAGTAGCCAATATGTAAGGTTTACAGTTTTAACCTGAACAACAGCCCCTTTTAATCCAAAAACTCCGAGCAGCCTATATGGCCTTGGCGCAGCCCTTGGCGGTCCCGTGGGCGGTTGGGCCAGTGATAACTTTGGGTGGTACGTCGCATTTGTATGGAAAGACGGTTTATCTACAAGTACACGATTATTTTTTTCATCAGGCGAGCCGCTTTTTACATGCAGGTTCGGACACCTCGTCGCTTGAAAGTGCTTCCATCCGTATTCAAACCCTTCCTTTTCCTCTCCAGGCCCCCATACTGATTTTCAGCTTTGTGCTGGTTGCAGCAAAAGTTGACATCAGGCTGCCAGACGAGATCCAAAATCGGACACTGCGTGACAAATTGCGTCGGATCGATATCTGCGGATCGATTACCTTGGTTGGAGCTGTGGGCTGCCTCCTTCTCGGATTCGACTTGAAAACGTCCGAAGATCTGGGATGGACACATCCTCTATTTCTCCTCCTCCTTTGCTCCAGCATCTTTTTTGCCTTCACGTTCGTGATAACCGAGAAATATTTCGCTCCATACCCTGTCATGCCTTTGCAACTAGTTACTCAAAGGACACCTTTATCAGTTTCGTTATCGAATCTTTTGCTGAGTATGGGCGTATTTTCCATGGTGAGTCTCAAAGAGGAAGTCAACTCGTTGATGTCTGACCGTTACCGATGAAGCTCTACAGTGCTCCGATGGTATGCCTTTTGCCACGGAATCTGTTTATCATATTAATTATTCTAGTTTTATTCCATCATACGATTGGCTCCTTCAACAATTGCTGGTATGTTTGCAGCTGTTGATCATTTCAATTATTCATCCCTTGAAATATTCAGGTTTATATTTACTCCCACATTCTGTACGTATTTATCCAATCTTGTGAGATTGCGTGTATCTTATTTGCGACAGATTTTTATACCCGTTGGAAGTATATTTGCTGGTTGGTACGCCAATTCTTATTTGCATCTTGACATTACTTTACTTAGAAACATCTAGGTTCATGCGAAAAACAGGACAACTATACCTTTTGACTATTCTGGGTGCTTTCATGACCCTCTTAGCAAGCGTCCTTGCTAGCTTTTGGAGTGAAACTACGCCAAGTGTACATTTCTGGCTAGACCTCCTCCCACAAAGTTTTGGATTCGCCAGTTTTATTACAACAACACTGATTGTAGGTCTTTCATCGAATTTGGGTGATATAGCAACCTAATTTTTTTTAAAAACAGGCTATTATCGCTTCAGTGCAGAAAGAAAACATGGCCATTGCCGTTGGCCGTACGTAGTCTACCTTTTGTGTCTGGTCTCTAGAATTTACGTTCGGTTAGTTACTTACCTTTTCAGAACTACTGGTCAAGCACTTGGTGTTAGCTTGGGTGGTGCTGTCTTCCAGTCTGTATTACTCCGGAAACTTCACGACAGGATTCATGGTCCTGATTCAACACAAGTAAGCCTCGTAGACGCGTTGCGGAAGCCGCCCTTCTGACAGTAATCTTCTCGAGAACAGATTATTTATTCGATACGGTATGTTATTTCCATCCGTTCCCTCCCTCTAAACTTATGCAATTTTTGAAGACATTCTGCGCAGATTATACCCACCTTAGAGCCACATCTGCGACAAGCTGCAATTGATTCTTACGCAGACGCCTTACGCGTCGTTTTTATTTGTCAGGCTGCTGTCAGCCTTCTTGGTCTTCTTGCTGCTTTACCAATACAAGAAGGTCGCTTGTCGTACGTGATTTTTTTATTTATAGCTCGACATTTAAATTCGACTGACGACGCATCGAAAAGACCACAGGAAGAGCAAGGTGCGCGTAGTCGAAACCAGCCAGACGCTCATGAACAGGACGCCTCAGGCGAATAATCGCCATGTATGATAGCATGATGTATATGTATTAACATTGACAATTAACTAACATGGTAAATTTGGACAAACGTAGCTAAAATGGATTGAATTTCTGGGAAGAAAAAGAGTTTCAGCATTCACCAAGAAACACATTTATATGAAGAGTTGAAAAAACGCACAACCGAGAAAGAAAAAAGGTTTATTATGGGATTTTTTCCTCTATCCACCTCTTTGGTCGCTTCACAAGTTGTATTTGGGTGGTGTCCTCTGGCGTGTGCTCATCCGCAAAACGAAGTTTGTTGGGTCTGACAGGACATGGAAGGAGATTGGATGCAGAAACTGTCAGGCAGGCCGCGAAGAAAGTGAGTCCGAAGAGGGATGTGACAAAGGAACGACGCTGGCTTAGACGAGCGATTTTGTTCATGGACATCTGAAACTGTCATGTCTTTTTTATTTTTTTTGGAAGATGGAAATAATGACCATACAGAAAGTGTATATCCATGCCCTTACCCGCTTTTTTGCAGGCGTTGTCCGGATTCTAGTTTGATTCAAAGAGAGTTCAACGAGCAAATGTGGCAAGCCGGTCCGCACCGACTTTATAGTTGTTTGGGAAAAACCTCCGCTTTGGCTTCGCCACCAAGACTTCAAAGCTTCATCCTCTTCTCCTCAACAATGCCCAACGCACGCGTACTCAGAGATATCAAAGCACGACACGGTGTTGCCGCCAACGAAATCGTTCGAAGGGCATATCTCATGGTAGCGAGGAACGAAACGCTTTCACCTCAAGTTCGTCATCACGCTCAGCTCCAGTTGAACACTTTTGGACGTTACACTCGACCGACAACCGTCAGAAACCGTTGCCATGAATCAGGGAGAGGTCGGGGAATTATGTCGGAGTTTGGGCTTTCACGGGTGCGTCATTGCTGTTTGCTACCAGTGTCTTAACACCCATTGTTCATTCCTCTCCTTAGTTCCAGTTCCGCCTTAAAGCACTTGGCGGAGAACTTCCAGGCGTCCATAAAGCATCTTGGTAGTTTAAGAGTCAGGTGAGGATTTGAAAAAAAATTATAATTATTCTTAGCATGAACTAATATAGAATACATCGTTAAGCCGTTGCTCAGGCGCTTAATTGAATAAGGCCGCCTGCTTAATTACCCTTTGACAATACAATTTCCAGATCACCCCTTTCAAGACGCCATCGATTCACAATCTTCAGGAGAGGCGCATCGACGAGGAAGCTATAATCATAACACCCAAGATTTGCATCTTTGCAAACTGTCACGAGTTGGGCAACATACCTATACTTCCGAATAAAATCTTCACCCAGCTCCCAATTCTGGTGAGCCAGAACATCATCGTCATGGATTGTGATGGATCGCTTTAAATCCATAAGACAGTCGACCAACTCATACCGGTCTGGATAAATAGCTGTTAGTGCATTGCCAGTACGTTCTGTTTTGGTGAGCCTTACCCCTTAGCATGATCATCCGATCTCGTAATTCCGGGAGGAGGACTCGATCAATGACACTCTCTAGAAATGTTCTGGTTAGTCGAGCGACACTGAAATACTTTGACAACAGACCATGAGGCATTGTCCTAAAGCGATGGTTAGTTGGTAATTGAAATACTGAGGGATGAATAGAATATAACAAGTACCTTTGCACCATGGTAGGACGAAGAGATGCTGGAAGACAATATGATGGACTTCGTTTATAATTGTCCAAATGGTAGCTACTTGCCAGTCAGCGAATAATGAACTGACACAAGAAATATATGGAACGAACTTGATCAACTTGAAGGCCTCGCTCTTCTTAGGATCATCGTCCTCAAAATCATCTCGAACTTCTGTATCATTAGATTGCCGCAAGCGATTTTGCGTGACTGAATTAGCAGGCTCATAGAAAGAAGATGTCGACTGTTCCATATTCATATTTACTGGAGACATGTACGACCTGGGATATCCCTCTAAACTTGAGCCCGGATTTGCGTATTGAGTGGAGGGATTAGAATTAGGTGGAATATAGAGAGCTGAACCATTAGGATTACGCATTAAATCGGAAAAGACACCATTCTGTTCTTGTTGTGATCGTGGACCCCCTGAAGAATATAAACTGGGTTGAATAGGAAGAGAGGATGCGGGCATAGACAGCATTGGAGGATATCCATTCCTTGAGTTTTCAAAGTCCTTTTCGTCATTACGAAGTTTCTTGGCAGAACTGCCGTTGATTTCGACCTCTGCAGCACGTTTTTGAGATTGCGCCATGGGCTTGTTGCCGAAACTCGAGGTCGGTTCAGCAGACTCTCCTTTCTGATTCTGAGCGTCGTTTTTCCGCCGTTGATACCCCTCCCAAGCCGTGTCTGTTTCGCCCTTGTTGATAAAATGATTGAAATCTTGCATGTTCCAGCCCATCTTGGGAAGAAAACCACCTGCACCGTCCCCGATGAACGAAGCCAAGTTGCGCAGCAGATTTCGTAGTGTCTGGTTTTCGGTCATTAGATCTGTCCTTATCCGCTCAGCTTGGGCTTGGCAAAGGAGAGATGGAACGGGAGTTTGACCTTTCAGGATATTTCTCATCTCACCCAAGGCTTCATCTTTGGTACCAGAGAGTAGTTCTACGCGAGCCTCAAGGTCTCGTATCTGGGGTCATGTCAGCTTTGGCAAGATAGCAAGTGAGAATTGTCAACTAACACGCTGCTGCTTTCTGAGACGGAACTCTCGTTGAGCGATACGATTCTGGTCGCGCCGCGCAGCCTGCGAACTAGTATTGAAAATTTCAGCATTCCATAAATACACTAAACTTTACGGGGAATTGAGAACAGCAACAACTCACTTTGGATTCTTCTTCCTACCTGGCTTACCAGGCTGATTTGATTCTCCAAGCTGGGAATCAAAATCGCTATCCTGAATAACTGATTTGAGTACAAGTAAAATAGATATCTTTGGATAATTACCTCTGCACCAACGGATAAGCTGCGTTCTCTGTTGCGGTCGGACATGGTGGGTGAAGTAGACGAGATGTAATTACAAAGCAGGATTACGAGTTGGTAGTATTATTACTATAGTATTAGTCATGGGAATACATCAATGCCGCAGCCATTTTGACGCGTCAGTGTGAGATTCAGGATTTCATGAACAATTTCATGGGTCCATTGGCATCGAACGTAGGATACAATGTGTGCCATGACATGATAAACCGAATATACCTGGGCTCTATAGATATTCCAGTTCGAAACTACATTGCGGCATGTAAGAGAAAAGGGGTGTTTGGATATCAAACGAATCTCCAGGAACAATTTTAGGACAATATTCAGGGTGATTTGTGATATATGAGATACGAAGGCAACGGAGTAAATTTTCAAAGTGCCAGAGGGGATACATTCCTCCATGAAGAGGCCAGTGACTACCGTGCTTCAAGCTGCACCACTGTAGAAGTAAAAGTTGGGATGGCATTCAATGACAAGACTAAAAGAACATACTTCGTCGTGTCCGCTTCTTATACATAATACGATGTCCACATTCTCGACAACGGATTGGCTCCCGTGATTTTATTTCGTTTTTCGCGCCGCAATCTGTGGAATTTTTTGTATACAACCAGAATTAAGGGGTTGAAAAAAGCGTCAAACCTGCACAAAGGTATTCCATGTCCTGCCTCGTTGGGGGCATGAAGGAACCTGCGCCTGTATTTTGGCTGCCAGTATTGGGAGGTGCTCCTTGTGACTGGTTCATGGCTGCAGATGTAGGATTTTGATTATGTCAGAAGACCGAACGGTTTCCATATAAGGATTTTCGGAAATATCGCACAACTGTTCATGCATGGATACACGCAGCAGTCTCCAGGCGATTTATTTCACAATCTGTTGACCTATTAGACTTGTCAAATGGAAATTTATATTAGGGATATTCCAAGCGAAAACGGGTAACCAACACATCGAATTTTTGACCGATCGTAATGTCAAATTTTTTAAAAAAAAAATGTTTCGGCAAGGAAACGATTTTGGTTAGTTACGGGACCCTTTAGATCAAAGCACGCATTGCAATCCAAATGGCAAAGAATTCCCATAGTGCTATTTGGAGAGTCGAGCTACTTCTTCTCTACGATACGCAAAATTGAAGAGAATGCAGAGAATGCAGTTTCAGGACAATTGGGTTTGAGACCGCACACAAGGGATCGCCTTGCCGACGGCTGTTATATAAGGAAAAAATATTGAGCCTTGCGACCAAGGTTAGGCGTGCTGATAATTGTAACCTCATATCTTGGCAACACCGACCGTGGGTTGTCTCTAAGGTGAAGAAACCCGCAGTTATAGATGGCGCTGCTTTGCATTTAAGTCTCCTTCCATCCGCCCCTTTCCTTTTATAAAATGGCAGCCCTTCCCTCTTTTGTTCAGCTCATGGCCTCACTGGGCTTATCCGATCGCCCGACTCTACCACCACCCACACAAGCGGTTTCATCGCCGCCGCCGCAGTCCACTCGCCCAGAATGCACAAGGTCCCATTCTAGCCCTTCTCTTCGCGAACTGGCAGGGAAACAATACTCTTCGCGCTATTCACCCTATTCCCCAACTATGGTGAGTTTCTCAATTCGCACATCCTCCTTTCACTTCGCTAACAACTCATAAACAGTCCTTCCACAAACGGAAAGGCAGCCTCTGTTCCATCTCATCGACGTCTGACTTGGAAACTTCACCAATGGTCGCTGTAAGTACGTCGTTGCTCAGATGCAAACTGATTATATTGTATCGCACAGTCATTCAACCGCTCAACGTCCTCCTCACGAACACGGAGGTTTCGACACAAGGTATCCAGAAGCGATTCTTCCAGTGACATCAGTGTTGAAGCTCCAATCTCAACATATGTGCGGCGCAAGACTCCTGCATCCTCCCCAATTTCTCCCAACTTCGACACTACTTCCAACTTTGAGAAACAGCTCAACTCACACCTTGTCCCATTCTCAATTCCAACTCTGCCTATTCTCCTCACAAATTCTGAAAATCCGAAACTTCACCCGTCCCCATCCGTCTTGAATGGTGAAATCATCAAGAACCAAGACTACTACCGTTTTATTCGACAGCGGAGGGGAACACGAATCTCTGCTGCTCGTGCTACCCGCTCTCGATAGCAATCTCATCTGCTTCTGTTTAGACAAACCAACATTTTTGTTTCTGTTATTCCAGGACCCACTGTAAATTACCACCCTCTTGCCGCCATCCCCATTTTCAATTGATCTTCTCCTTCCAAGTTCCATTACTCCTTTGTGTTAAATATGTATTTATCGACAGTTCATTCATGGACTCCTGATTTTTCTTATTCGTGTTGGAAATAACGGAGATCATGCTATTTTCAACCCCCGTAGACAAGGCAGCCTCGGTCCTTCAACAACTGCTCAATCGGATTCTGGGTTCAGAGACGAAAAACTATCAAAATGAGTTTATATTAATATGTCGTGGTGTAACAGGGTGTAACCAAGATATCGTACCAAGTAGTGTTGCCAAATGCAACATATCACTGCTGCATTCCATTGCCACCGTCCTCAATCGTGATCTTCTTCATCCGATCCCGGGCATTGACTCCGCAGCTCTTCTACGGTTTCGTATTCGACCCCACACCAGAAACAATATGCGTGCTTATCTCGAAGATACGAAAGAACGAGATGAAGCCGATCTTGTGCCTAACCGGAACGTATACGGATTTCCGGAGGAGAAACAAAAAAAAGAAATAAGCGCCCCCGGAAAAACGTTTATCGCAAAAAAAAAAAAATACGAACCTGGAGACGCAGAAACTGGACCGCTTCTTCCAAAAACTCATTAGAGAACCAATCTACAGGCGGTATTACGGATGGTAGATCTGCATCTAGCTTCGATGATAATGGTTCTGCGTCGTCTTCAACATTGTTGCTGATGGGCTGCAAGGCTTCTGCTTGCATTCGTTTCCGTAAACGACTTTGAATCGTGTCGGTCGAGTTTGATTCGACTACTATCGTAGAACCGGCATGGATGGCCAAGGCATCTATCAGACCTGGCGGGAACGTTTCGTGATTGCTGGAATTCAGCCAAAGGACATTGAACTGGATACGACAACCGTTTAGCTTTGTTGAGACATTATGAGATTGCACAATCCTAATAACTTACCGATTTCTCCATTCGCTCGTCTAGAGTCCTACACGTTAGTTGAGCTGGACCTGTCAAGACGAAACGTCCAAAGAAAACAAAAAAAAGTCAGCAACCGTTGCCGTTGTCGGGGGCCAACATGCCCCTATAACAGGTTGCGGACGAACCTAGTCTGCCCTCTGCACGACGGTTGTTATACTCGTCTCTAGCTCTCTCTCGAAAATCGCGATGGTTGGCATCTTCAGACATCTTTGCCATTTTAGCCACTCGCTCCGCAGCGCTGGGAGAGGCAGCGCGTTTCCCAAGACCAATACCTTTCCTACCTAGATAAACAAAAAAAGGAGGTTTCAGCAAAACAACAAGAGACGTTCAGTCGTTAATGGGAAAGATCATCGGACCTGCCCACTCCTGTAATGGCAATGGTTCTGTCTTGTGTTTCGTATGCGCTTTGGGTTTTTCGCTAATTTCTTCTTCTTCTAGAGGCGTTCCTTCATTCGATTTGCTAGCCGGCTCAGCATCAGCGGCTTTCGAGGAGGGTTTCGATGGCTCTTCGACAGATGGACCGCCTTCGCGCTCTTCGTCACCTGTCTTTCCAAGTGATTGACCAGGCTTAAATCCCATCTTCATCATAATCGACAGCGCCTTGTTTCCAGAACTCAGTCCAGAATCCTCTTCTTCCTTGGCTCGCTCAAAAAGACTTTTGCTAAGCCCCGCCTCGCGACTTTCGAGCTCAAGCTGTCGTCTGCTTTTGGCCCGGTTTTGCTCATTTTTCAACAAGGACCTTTTCTGCGCTTCTTTCCGAAGCTGAGAGTACGTTCGAGGTGTAGATGAGTTTGCAGAAGAGGCAGCTAAGAATTTATCAGAGAGATAGTCGTCGTCATCTGCAGACATGACAAATAGTGATCAACACCATATTCCAAGTTGATACTTAGCTATGAAGGGAATTAGCGGCGCAAAGCGATATCATTTCAGTGCTAAACAAAATCGCAGTACAGACCAAGGTTTTTTTAAAAAGGTAGCACCACTGACTGTACAGTAGGCAAGTGCAGTAAATAACGCTAGGGACATCAATGAACAGCAGTAGCACAAATCACACTCCAGGACAAAAGCGAGAAAGTAAAGGGGCAGCGTAAATGTGCGGGTTATCATTAAGAGACGCGTTTGGGGACTGGTGAGTCAATGGTCAGGCAGCAGCAGCAGGGACATCAGCACCATCAACGTTGACATTCACATCTTCTTCATGAGCGGAATCGACAGCAACCTTGACGACAATGGCACGGCCACCCACTTCTTTGCCATCCAAACCGGCAATGGCCTTCTGTTGTTCCTCCTCGTTGCCAACGTCAACAAAACCAAAACCTTTACTCTTCCGGGGATGACCAAAGCGCCTGCGCACAATACGGGCAGAAACGACATTGAAACCAGCATCAGTGAATACAGTAGCAAGGCTGGTGTCATCGACGTTAAAGCCGAGATTGGCAACAAAGAGCACATTCTTGGATGGCTGACCAGCAGGGATTTCCCCAACGAGACGGGAAGGGCGGGGGACTCTAGGTTTTCTAATGCGAGGCTTCCTGGTGGCGGCTTCGGCGGCTAGTTCAGTTTCAACAACAGGGGCAGCCTCGCCCGATGCGTCACCCACAGCAGCTTCAGGAGGAACTACCGACTTCCTTGACTTACGCTAAAATACGTAATTAGTGAAGCTTGATGAAGATAAGAATCGACTACATACAGCAAACTTCTTTTTCTTGGGCTTGATTGGTTGAGCAGACTCGGATTCACCAGCGCCATCAGCTTTGGGGGCTTCGCCGTTGGCCTCAGCTTCGGTAACTTCGCCTGGAACGGCCTGATGGTAACCACGCCTGCCGAATCTCCTCCTCGGTCTCCTCTCCCTCTTTTCGTTGTCCTTTTGATCGGACGGTTTGGCGATTTCGACGACCACCTCACGACCATCTAGCTCCGTTCTGTTAAGCTCTTCGACGACTTTTTCTGCAGACTCGGCGCTGGAGAAGGAAATGAATCCATATCCAGCTGAACGAGGTCCATGCTTGATGACTTGAGCAGAAATACTGGAAGGGCAAAATGAGGCTGTGCCAAAAAACAAGTGAAGAAAGTGCCACGTACATGTCACTTGCTACAGGAGCGAAGAAAGCCTTCAGCCCTTCATCGGTAGTGGTATAAGAAAGATTGCCGGCAAAAACCTGTTTAAAGAAGTGAGAAGACAGAGACAAGAAGCATGATTAAATAAAAATACCTTGAAGCCAGGCGCTTCCTCCTTTTCATATGCTACCGGAGGCACTCCGTTTTCAGAGACGGGGGCGGGTGCTTGGGCGTCAGACATGATGCTGAACTGGTGAGTTTTTTCGGTGGATGAACGCGAGGAATGAACTATGTGAACCGGTTTTTACGTGTCAAACTTGAAAGGTCAAAGAAGAGGAAAATGCTGTGACTCCGGTTTTATGTGCGTGGGAGGCAAACAAAACAAAACTGACAGTTTTGGACACAACAGTCGCCATGGCGGTCACAATGCTATGCAGCACAAATACTCTGTCAGCCATTGTAGTGTTGCACAAGTAATGTAGATAAAATATCATGTACTCTAGAGCTTCAGACAATATATTTGTTACTAGACATTGCCAAGCATAACTATCGGAGCCAAGGGTGGCGTGGGCCCGTGCGCAGTTGATGTCGGAAGTCACCGTGAGATGTTTAAATGGCTGAAAATGGATCATGCGCCTTCAACCACCTTTCGTCCCCTCCCAACAGCTTTTTGGCGTCGTTTTGCGCTCTTTTGTAAATTTTCGCTCCTTTACCACCGACGGCAACACCTGGAATAATGGCCTTTAAATTTTTAAACCTCCTCGGACTGTCTGCTCTCGCACTTTTGGTTTGCTCTTTCGGAAGTTCCCCTGTCAATGCCCTCTCTCTTGATCTTTCCCCTAACCTCCACGCTCGCCATCACGGTGGCCATGCTCTTATTGCTAAAAAACGTGCCAACGATAGACGTTGCAAACCCCGCCCGTCTTCTTCGTCCTCTCCTGCACCCGCGAATACCCCAGCTAACACCCCGTCGCCATCCCCTTCACCAACCCCGCAGGTTACTCCCACTACTTCGTCGTCTGGAGCTAAAGCTGGTTTAGCTTGGGCTGCTGGCGATAGGCCCGATATCCTTGCGAACTTCAAGACTCCCCATGTCGCAACGTGCATCTTTTGTCTACTTTTAAATTGATTCGTTCTCATTCGACCTTTTTGCTGCTGTAGCGTTTACAACTGGAGTCCGTATAAGGTCAACGGTGCTGACCAAGCAGGATACGAGTTTGTTCCCATGTTGTGGGGTACTAAAGACATTGAGACTTGGAAACAACTTGTCAAACCTGGTTATGCTCGTTATGCTCTCGGTTTCAACGAGTATGTCATATAGTCTTTTTCTTAACTCCCCTTTTTTCACATCCCTTTGGTTAGACCCGATCTCGGTGCCCAAGCATCTATGGACCCTACATATGCTGCAACTCTGTGGAACCAGCTCATGCGTCCCTTGAAGGACCAAGGTTACACCCTTATTTCCCCTGCTCTCACTTCGGCGCCCAATAGCAAGGATTGGATGCGCACTTTCCTCAATGCTTGCGGCGGCAACTGTGTCAGTATAGATAAAATTACTCTTACCATTTTACCTAAATCTTTTTTTTCGCAGGTCGACAAGATTGCCGTTCATTGGTACGGTACCAATGCTGATGAATTCATTACCTATCTTCAAGGGTGGCATGACGCATTCGGACTCCCCCTTTGGGTTACTGAGTTTGCTTGCCAGGTTGGTCATGTTTTCCACTTGTTGGTGTTAAATTCTCACTCTCCGATAGAGTTTCGTCGGTGGTGCCCAATGTAGTCAGGACCAAACCTTCCAATTTGCAGGTACTGTCAAGAGCTTCATGGAAGGTGCCTCCTATGTTGAACGCTACTTCCCCTTCGGTAAGCGTTTTATACCCCATAATTTAAAGTTCTCTTCGACTCATCTCTGTTGTTCAGGCATGCAATTCGACATGGGCAACGTCAGCCCAGTGAATCAGCTTCTCAGCGGGGATGGTCGCCCAACCGCCCTTGCCTTGACATATTTCAATTAATTGCCTTGACTTTTAGACCATACATTCTACGCATTGAATTCAGACTGATACCCGCATTTATTTATACACTCGATTTCATTTTCAGTTGGCTGGTCGCTGAGCTTTTGTGCTTTAAGATGTTGTTTTACTCTTTTGAATTATTTGATAGATACCGGTATCTTTATTACTTTTCTCGAGTGCTGCGCATAGATATTAAATTCAATATCACTTTTACCCATTTTGTTCATTGTCGGAGTAATGTGCTATCGCCATTGATCATCGAGAATATGTGATACAGTTGGTTGCATTACCTAATAGGGTTCTGTGAAAACCTGATTTGCCTCCGTTTCCCAAATCATTTGAACAAATGTCTAACGTGGAATTAACGGCAGCTCTGAAGCACCTCTTGAGTCTGCGCAATCCAAAGGCGTTGCCAAGTCCTCCACTTTATCGACTGCAAGACGTTTTCACGAAAACCTTCCGCAATGCACAAGCGAAAAAGGCAGAAACTGGTTGGCTCGTGACAGCGGTGAGTTTTTTTGATCTCGTAGAGTTTGGATTGACAAGCAGACGGGCTAAAGGCGTGGAATGGGCTAACTGAATTAATTATCAGACATGCACTTTATTAACGGCTAATCGTCCGTCCGCAGTGGGTCACTTGTATCGCTTCGTGGCTGGGTCTAGTACTTTGAACGGCGACAGTAAGCAGGTGTTGTTGGATGTTCCGACGGCCGTAAACAAGGCGGCGATAATGCGCGAGTCTGCGTTGAAGAGCGTTATCTTCACTGGGGTGCCGCGGGTGAGTTATGGAGTGTTGATCTTGGTCTCATGAAAACGCGTCGAATGAGTCCTTCCCCTCAGCTCCTCGACGCGTTTTCAAAGGGCCTTTGGTCAGTGGTTCGAGAAAAAAACAGGGATATCAACTCCTTCTCCCCATTTAGGTCATCCTCTCCCTTGCTGCACTCCACGAAGCTCTCGATGAAGATGTGAAGAAAGCCTTGAGGAATCAGTCAAGAAGGTGAGTTAGTTACATGCCCCAATTCATAAACTGTAAATAGTTACTCCGTTCATCTTACGGCACCATTTACTCCGTCCAACTTGCAAGTAACCGACTTCGCAGATACTTTTTCCTTTTTCTAATTCCCCTTGACATTCGGATGTACACGCTCTATATTCACAAACGGTGGTTATCATCTTGACAGGTCTGTTCAGTCAGGAAACATCGAACCGATAGTGAGGAGGGGAAAGGCACTCTGGGACGGCATATATGCACCCTTTGCAGATAAATTATATGATAAATTAGAGTCTTACCATCCAGATTTTATCGGTAAGCATGTCCCTGAACACGTTCCGCTCTTGATCGCCCTGCTCGAGATAGGAGTCGACGTATTCGTCAAATCTCTAAACAGATTATCTATTTACAATTTTTCCCTTGCAATGTCAGGGAGGGGAATCTTGTTGCAATATCTTATCTAACACATGGTCTGATTTTTTCCAGCGTTTATCATCCAGTGCTATGGTACCGTGCTTTCCCCTCTGCCGGGCGAGACCAAATCCTTTGGTGACACGAGCAGTTTTGGGGACCCAGATCAAGGGAACCTAAGTCGTGCATTGGGATCCGTTGTCGGCATAGCTTCTCTCCGTGCAGAAGGTGGTGTGGGTCCGCAGCTCGTCAGTCATACCTTCGGCCTTCTCAAGGCTCGAGAAGCCAAGAACCAAAGCGCTGAAGACAGATGGCTGTCAAGCGATGAAGGAACTGAATGGGTCATTCGTACCGTGGACGAAATTGTGGATGGCATTTCCACAGGAGATCTAGCTGAAGATCAAGTCAGGGCAAGATTGTGATTCGTCGTTTTTCGTGTTTCAACAGTCCGCTGACCAACAATGTAAGTTCTTCTGGTTCCCGAGAATATGTAAATTCTCTGCATCGTGTTGGAAATATTTCGAAATTTGGCAGTTTTACTCATCCGCTATGGTCTAGACACACGTGCAGGCATTAAAGTTCTGTATCATTAATATATTGTGGTCTGTTTCATTTTAGTTAACAACGTGTATCAGATCTTGCAATTGATTTCTCTTTCTGGACGGACTATGGCCACTGAAAGCTTCACGGGAACCCAAAATTGTGGTAAAATGACATTCCGAGGAGAAATTGAGAGCTATTGTATAGTACAAAGAAAATGACGACAGATTGCCTGAAAAAAGGAAATGACTATCTATATCCTACACGTTCCAGGTCGCACAGAACCGATACAACATAGCAGTCAGGGTCACCATGTCCTGCATTGGTGGATGCATCTGGACGAGTCAAACGTTGAAAACTCAGAAAGGTCGACTTCTCGAAACGAAATAAACCTACCACCGTGCCCATACCGGCGTTCCTGAAGAAATGGAGTTCGCCATAGACGTCACCAATCTGGTAGCGCGTTTGCCGCGTTGGACGGAAAAACGCGATGACTTCTCCCGTGGTGTCTTCGAGCTAGCCAAAAGAGTTGAGACTCTTTAAACTTGAGGTCTATGTGGGAACCCTTACAACAATGTCGGTACCATTACTGGACGGACGCCATCGGTAGTGAAGGCCATCAGGTCCTGTGAAACTGCGTGCGCCCTGGGTTTATTGTTATATAAAATCCGAGAATGCGTGTATGTATGGAATGAAAACGAGGACGTACATAAATTTGAGGGTCCGGTCGGGCAAGGTCTGTCATGCTTAGATTAGTCTAAAAGAGACGCGAAAATCAGCTAGTCTGATCGGCGGGTAAAAAAAAAGACAGTAACCCTGCCCATGATAAGGCGGCCAAGCCCGCCGTTCGAGGACCATTCCAGTCTTGCAATACGATCTTCCCTGTTAGGTCGAAGGACTCGCCACATAGTTGTCACGGACAAGCCATTTTGCCCCACACTTGTCTGCGAAAAAGAAAATAAAAATGATAAATAAATGTGTGGGCTCGAGGGGCAATAATTCGAACCTGAAATCGGTAAAGGATGCCCCACGAATTGAAGAGCACACTTTCTCGAGTATCTTGGTTCGTCCATGAAAGGATGTCGTCGGTAGCGGCAGGATAGGGAGGAATAGTCGCCATATCTGGTGAATAGTTCAACTTTCTGAGGGAAGGGGGAACTAGGAATAAACCATATTGTGTCGATTGCTTTTATAGACGAGAGTAAGTGCAGTCGCTGCAATCAGTCCATTTTTCTTCGGCCAGATGATCCATGAAAGCGATCTGCAACGTGGTCATCTGGGCTAGAAAAATCATGAAATTGAATTCTGTTTTCAACGTGTCGAAGTGAGGATCGAAGAATAACTCACCCTTGGTTCAGTGGAGCGACGTTCCGGCTCGAGGGGATCTGGGTGATCGAAAAACACGAGTCAAGACAGAGTTCAATTTCTATCCAATTGGCAGACCTAGCGTTACCCATCAATATATATTCTATCGATAGACCTATGTTCGCTTCAAGACGCATGTCGGAATCGGACAAATACTGGTTTTTTCACATCCAAGATGTCGGGAAGCTGGCAAACTTGTGATGAGTTTTGATGATATAGTGCACGAGGCGATCTGAATCAAGGAGGACAAATAAAGGAGGCCATCTAAGGTGAAGAGATGTGAACGTGTATTCCCGGAGTACGGATCCGGGGTTCATGCCAACACGCTGTTCTTCAAAATAATCCGTTTTCCATCGAAAGGTACAAGATAAGGGCACTGAAGAAAGTGTCCTAGATTGCAAAGCGGCCACTGCATACGCTGCATATCTAATGCTCTGCGAGGTGTACCAGTCCCCACGTCGAGAGATAAGAACAGCAGTACTTCGTCTTCAAATCATACCTCGATTGCGGCAATAACGGATTTTTCCGGCACCATTCCTTTTTGTGCTACAGATATGTGTTTCCGATTCGACGGACATAGGTGATCAAAAACCATCTTGTTGATGTTTATTAAAAGAGTATACAAGGTAGTGCAGAAACCCTAGTAATCTGCGAACGGGTTAGGAAGGCAATGAAAAAATTTACTGCGCACACGCACTGCAGATAGGTTGATCATGGGACGACTTGGATACCTAAACTTCTTGCGCTCCCCACAATCATTCTAGCAACTGATTCCAGAGGTAATATCTTCATGTGCTCATCTATGGCCTTAATTCTCGCAATCTCATACACGTGCTTGAGGGTGATCGTTCCAGTGATTTCATGTCCCGGACGTCCGGCCCCTTTTTCGATTCCAGCAGCTTTTTTGAGAAAATACGTAGCTGGAGGAGTTTTCGTGACAAAAGTGAAAGAACGATCTGGCTGGACAGTAATAAGAGTAGGAATGGGCACTCCTGGTTCAATATGAGCCGTCCTTGCATTGAATTCTTTGCAGAAGTCCATTGACTTCACACCCTTTGCTCCAAGAGCTGGACCTACAGGAGGAGTTGGTGCTGCTTTACCGGCGGGAATAAGTAAACGCTGAAGTTGAAAAGTGGGTTCAGATAACGTGAATAACGTAAAGCAGTAAAATAAAATACCACGACTTGAGCCCTTGCCTTTGAGGCCGCTGCCTTGGACATCCTACACGAATGACCAGAAATAGCAAAAATGACTGAGCATTTGTTTGCATGTGACTACCTCCCACGCCCGTGTATCAACGGTCGCGCTTTTCAGACTTGACCTAGCATCTCGTAATTCCTTCAACTATGAAGTCTTTCGTTTTCTTGTCTGCACTCGTTTCCCTTGCTTTGGCGACCTCGCTTGGCTACAATTCAGCCTACAAGGGACAGGTGCTTATGACGGAACAAAGTACTTTCCCCGGCTTCAATCTTGACCTAAGCGCTCGTCGGCTTGTTGAATTCGAAGGGCAAGAACCGATATGGATGACAGAGTTGCAGAAGGTTGCTCAGATAATCTCATTTCCAATTAACTGTCTTAGTTGTTAATTGCATTAGATAGTAGCTAAGGCTGGTGGATTAAAATTCTTTGATATGCAAGTCTTTTTAGCCTACCCGAGTCGTGCACATCTAGCTGACATCACTACAGCACCGAAACCCAACAGCTTGGCTCGTCCGCACATCTTGGTCTGAAGAAAGGTATGTTATCACTATGTTTCTCCTGTCTTTGTTGACGTAAAATTAAGTTGTTTACCCGAAACCAAATGCAACTGAGATCATCCGACCAATCCTGAAGACTTTGTCTGTCAAGGGACCAAAGGAGAACCTTGAGAAGTTCAGCAGCTTCCGAACCAGGTGTCAGTGTTAAGTTCTTCTGAGCGAACTCTTTCACAAATACTTCACCAGTCTATCGCAGCGAAGTAAAGTAGAACGTGATTGTCTGCTAAATACCTGCTGATCAAAGCATTAGACTGGGAGACAGAGTCAACAATGGCTACTTTCACGGATCCACGAGGTTTGCCACCAAATCTCATCCTTTCATAATATCACTGAATTACACAACTAAGATTACTTTGCAATATGCGTCAGAGTCTCTTCAGCAACAAATTACTACAAAAGAATTCATTCATTCCTGGGGTCAGAATTCAATTGTATGAGCAATCTTGATACCTTTTCACAACACTTATCCCTTGAGTCACAGATCGTTCGCATTCAAGGGTCATCCAAATATGACGACGGTGTTGTCGTTATTGGCGCTCATCAAGACAGGTAAGAAGCATAACCGCAATGCATAGTTTTTTCATTTGTGATTTTCTTTCAATAGCACCAACATGTGGCCATTCCTGCCTGCTCCTGGTACGATTTCCCCATCTGTCTCGTAAAATTGAACATTAATTTAACTGAATTTACAGGTGCTGATGGTGGATGCTCTGTCTTTTTAGTCGAGTTCGTGAAATCTGATGTTACTCCACACTTAGATGACGGATCTGGAAGCGTCACTATTTTGGAGTCTTATCGTGCCCTCCTGGCCGCTGATTTCCACCCCGTTCGCACTGTCGAGTTCCATTGGTATTCTGCGGAGGTTCGTGCCTTGTTTCTCTTGTGATGCCTCACTAAAGGTGACCACCATAGGAAGGTGGCCTTCTGGGATCACAAGCCGTTGCTCGTGATTACCAACACCAGCCTGTCAATGTTATTGCTATGATCCAGGTTTGGATGTTTGTTCTTTCGGCAATTAATTTAAGTGTTGACAACGTCTCAGTTCGATATGACGGCATGGGTCAAGGTCATTTGACATGTTATATCTGCTTAAGGCGAAGCTGACCTCAACGGCAGAAAGGAACTCGTGAAGAAGTCGGAATTATCACTGACTATACGGATAACGAGTGAGTTGCATCAAGCGTGTTTTTTTTCCAATTGTCTCACACAGAGATGTCGTAGTCTCACCAACTTCAATAAAGCTTTGGTAGACTTGTACTTAGACATTCCATATGTAGAGGTAAGATCCATTCATGAAAATATGATCGCATCAACTCAATCATTCATTTTGGCAGACTCGATGCGGATATGCATGCAGCGATCAGTTGAGAGATTTTTTTTTTGTAGTTCCAGCCGATTACATGCTGAATTAACTTCTTACAGCGCCTCGTGGAGGAAGGCAGGATACCCCTCCTCGTTCACTATCGGTTAGATTAATTCTCCATGAGGCTTTTCATTTCACTGATTCTCCGATCACAGAGAGTGCATTTGAGAATTCCAACAGGCACATTCATTCGGCAAATGAGTGGGTCCAAATCCACACTTTTCCATTTGTTTGCCTGATTTACCTTCCTTAGTCGCATTGATATTTCTGAAGAGTTCAGTTTTGAACACATGTTAGAATTTTCCAAGCTAGCCGTTGCGTTCGCGGTAGAACTCGGTAATGTAGAGCAGGACTGAAAAGCCCTGATTCAACGGCCTACATTTATATTTCCAAGGATGATGTTACACAGGCTATAATCATCATTTGAAACAGAGTACACAAATGAATTTTGATTTATGTCATCAGTCGTAATCCGTCGAGATATCCAAAAAGGTAAGTCCTCTCTTGCCGTAGCAAACAAGAAAATCCATAGTCATGAAAGTCGTATGAATGACCGACCCAATTCCATGAAGTTTCTTGCTGACGAAGGGGCGCTATTGGAAGAAAATAAGTTGGTATAATGAAAAAAAAGGATAATGCAACACCTTTCCATTGCGGTAGTCCCAGACACAGACGGTTCCATCTTCGTACCCTTTGGCAAAAAGGCTTAGATGAGTGTCCCCTTTCGAAGACTTTACTGGTGCTCCATATCTTCCACCAAAGTAACAGTCTGAGGTTCTGTCGAATCCACCCTTCCTATCATCATAAATGTGGATCTGGAAATCAAGATTGTCCACCTATAACCGATATTTAGAAAACGAGGGTGTGTCTAACAGGGGAAAAAATAACTCACCTCCAAAATGGTGATGTTTGGCGCTTCATTATGGACATGAATTTGATGAATCACATTCGATGTCTGGAAATACGCAGGTTTTCTTGATAGATGGTCAATGTCAATTTCCATAAGCCTCCTGGATGTTGCTGCTAATAAACTTCTTCGACGCCGGCGACAGGCAAGTGCTTCTGGTATGGTACTTAACTTAATCACTTCTCTACTCGTTGCAGAGGCCGGGTCTCTAGCATTCACAGACCAAAATCGGAGTGTCTTGTCATACCCTCCAGTGAAGAACTGTATTGTCTGTTGGATGGAGGAGTGTGTTGTGAGGCAGCTCACAGCGATGTTTCCCGACTTATTGGATGCAAAGTCGGTCCTTTGATGAGGTGTTATTCCAGAGAGGTCTGTGAAAGATGGTGGCTGGTCCTACAATATTAAATATTACTCTGGATTTTGATAAGAATGACCGTTAAGTCGTTACCTCAGACAGACGAAGCACCGATATTTGGACGGGTCCATCACCATAGGCTACGATGGTGGTTTCAGCAATTATTGCGGCGTCGACCACATGTCTGTAGACATCATTGTTGGGTCGCGAATACTTTGAAAGTCGGTAACTGGTAGAGAGGACTCAGAAGAAGAAAAGCAATGTATGGCGCACTGCGTTTGGATCAGATACCTTTTCGTCCGATGAAAAAATTGTAAGTCTGCCCTCATAGAGACCGTCACGAGGGGCAGCTTATCGGGATTTGGAACGAGGACCCTTCTTGCCTGATTATATGCCGATTTTGGAACGTCGACAACATGGATGCCTGGTTGTGCGACCTGGTGGATAGGGAGCCGATGCGATTGTTGAAAAGACGACGGCTGTGTGCGATTTCGTACTCTTCCTAATTGCCCAGACGCATTGCTACAATGGGGTAATTCTCGTGCCGGGCAATCCAGATAACTTAGTTCAATGTCGCTGGGAACATCGGAAGCAAACTGCTCCGACACATCGGTAGGGGGTACAGGCGAATTAGACGGGCTTCTTTCAGGTGAAGAGAGGTCGCAGTCATCTTCTTCGTAAATCGCTTTGTTCAACCCCTTGTAAATATCACAATGGTCGACGGACAGTGCTTCGTGCTTTCTTGCATCTGGTTCACGTGCCAGGTCGGATACGTCTATCTCTTTCCTATCCAGTCCCCATTGCTTAGAAGTGCTAGCCACTGCAGGTCTATTAGGTGAGATCCAGGCGCAATTCTGACGAAAAAGTGAAAACGCTGTATTCGCAAGGTGTGTTTGCGAAAACTGAACAGAAGCAAGGCAATTCTCCCTCTGCAATGATACATTCGTAATCCTGAGTGGGGAAATATCATAAAGCTGACCAGTACGTCATAATTTCGCATACGAACACATGTTCTTTGAAGCCCATTCTCGTGATTGTGTCCTGAACATCTTGTTCTGACAATGAATGCGATGGAATAGGAAAGGAAACAGTATCTCCTATAATCGTCAATGGCTGTGTTCCAGCCGTGGTATCTGCTTGTTGACACCTCGGTCTCCTGTGTCGGGGTGGTAGAAACCCAAAGTACTGTTCGCCATTCTCAGGCTGATCAGAAACGAGGGAACTTTGAACTTCAAAAAGAGGTATCGGAGTAGAGGTTTGATCTCCTAGGTTTTCAGGGGAATATAGGTATCTTTTCCTAGGCAAATCCGAGTCATTATCCGATTTATCTTCAAACATGGAAATCCAGACACTGAACGAGGCTAAGCAAAGGAGAACTCAATAATTGCAACAGAAATAACAGCCACGTTGGCTTACGAGTGCAGAATTTAGATCTCGACAATTTCAGCACACATTTAACGTGAAACAAAACCCGAAGAAGGAAAAGGGTCTTTCGGCGCTAACTGTAGATAACACAGCCAAACAACCTCTCTCTATCTCGTAATGTCGCGGGCCCAGCTACGTGAAGAGGTAGAAGAGGCATACAGGATCCAGTCTGAAGCGGCTATACATGTCTGTAGTACTCCGTTTACTTGTTTCATTCCATGACATTCAAACTCCAGGGGGCTATCAGAGGCACATCCATTGGTACTGGTCTTGCCATCATTACCCATCATCTCTGGCCAGTATTTAGGCGGCAAACCCTCGCTTTCAAAGGGTTTATAATATCTGGATGTGCGCGCGTTTAGGTTGAACTGATTTGACTATTCTCGCTCAAACGGTCAATAGTCACAATAACTGGATTAGTTTTTGGCGCAGAAAGTGCACTTATGGAACATGAAAATAGACGTCGGAGAGAAGAGAATATTCTTCGTCGTGAAGCTCGGTTCGACTTAGCACGAAGAGGTTTGATCGGCACAGAAACGGAAATTGCGAACTGGAAAGCTGCCAGAAGGGAGCAATTAGAGAAAAGCGAGAATCAAAAGACCCCAGAACGGCACTAGAATAATTGCGTCGAAATTCCGGTTTAGTGTAGTATTAGCAATAGATACGGAACCAGTGGTTGATATTTGAATCAAAAAACATGAGACAAGGTATTAAGTGTCAATAACCCTGGGCATAAACATTCTGGGGAGCCCACTGCCCAAGCTCGTTCACCGGAACCGGTGGTTTCGGAAGACCTTTATCAAGTGTAGTGTTTTGCGCACCGAAATTCGTGCCCTGGGAGGGAAGAGGTGGCGGCGGTGGTACTTGATTGTAATTGAAATATTCCATAACTGGTGGCGGCGGCGGCGGTTGCTGATACATAGGCTGTTGATAATTCACCGGGGGCGCAGGCAAACTTGTACGTCTTCCACGGGATTGGCCATTTGCATTGGGCAAAGGGGGCGGTGGCGGTGGCGGGACAAGTTGTGAACCGCCTGCAGTTGAAGCTACGCCTTTGGAGCTAGTGTTGTATTGAAGGGGCGGCGGCGGCGGAATGTCAGAATACCCATTACTAGGATATATGACGCTGGTCCGATGCTGGTCAACAGAATTTACAGGTGGTGGTGGTGGTGGTTCGGATAACGAATGAGAAGGAGGGATCGGGGGTTGCTGCACAGACGCCTGCGTGTACAAAACTTGAGGCTGCTGAGGCAGAGGCCGAGATGAGAGTCCGTTTGAATAAAAAGTAGATGGAGTCGCCGATGACTCATGGGATGGTGACGTCGGGTAAATCTGAGGCGGAGTAGAATTTGCTGGAGGGGGGTAATGAGACTGAGAAGATGTGGATACAGGTTGTTGCGGTGGTGCTGATGCTGAAGTTGGGATGCTGAACGACGGGTAGCTATATTGATGAGGCGTTGGCATCGACGATTGAGGTTGAAAAGAAAGAGAATTCGACTGCGGCAAATACGAAAGATTAGCAGGTGGGGCAGGTGTATGCGACATGAAAGGATAGATGTTGTGAGGAGTGTGGAATTGTGTGAATCCTACTGGAGCAGGAGTGTGAGATACAGGAGGAAGAAAACCAGACGGCTCAGAAGCATGCGATTGTAAGGGAAGAAATCCTGATGGCTCTGGCAGAGGCGTGAAACCAGATGGAGTCGCAATACTGTGCCTGGGGCGACGCGTTGGTGGTTGGTATGTTACTGGAGGGGCCGCGCCGTACGTAGATTGTTGATATGATGGATATTGGACAGGGCCACTAGTGCTATGCGGAAAAGGTGTAGAGGATTGACCATTTGGGGTCATGGGGCGCTCGTAGGGGTAGGTTATAGAACCAGATACGCTCTGATTGTAATCATGAGGTGGATATGGCGTCACGGATGAATGCCCCATGCCATAGAGTTGAGGCTGTGAATAGCTGCCAGGGACAGGCTATTACTGATTGTAAGTGAAAATCAAGCTGGATAAATTGAGTACTAACAGGAAAACTTTCTCTACGCCCTGACTGAAACAAACCGAATTCGCTGAACCCCTGCGTCAAATCTTGCGTCTCATATGGTGGAACATAAAAATTGGCGGGAGAGTTTGAAGTCTTCATGGATGACGGAAGAACATCGGAAACATGGCGAGAATGAGGCGTTGAAGCCGCAACAGAGTAAGCATCGGATGGAACAAAGGAACCAGGGCCAGCATATTGGTTGTTTTTTGAGACTTTCGGCTTAGATTTCTTTTCCGGAGGAGGTTCCTAGAAGGAAGCTCAATGAAAATGTGCGGGAGGCAAAAAGAGGTTCACACACGTTGGACCAGAATGTCAACTCAAGATACACTTTACCAGCAAATTTGTCTTTGTTCATCAGAGTAAACCAGTCTTAAAGTCCATGAGCTATTTTGCCAGTGATCATGCATCGAGGCTCACCGTCGGTCTCTCCTTTCGTCAAAACTTCAGAGAGGTCCACATCACATTCTCCGATGAGTTCGGGTTCGCGAAGATCATCAGCGTAGCAAGCCAGTTTCATACTCTTTCCCCCTTTAATTTTCTTGGCATCTTTCGGTGGGGGTGGAGGTGGAGTATTGTCACCTTTTGCAGTTCGAGCTAAAACATCATCAATATCCTCAAAGATCGTAAACCGTATCTCCTCATCCCATTCAGGATGTTGTCCTCCTTTTCTGATAGTTTTTGTCCTCCTCTTTTCACCGTTGAGTGTAACAGTGCAATAAGGATCCTGTTTCCCTATGTGACGTTTGTTGGGAAGATGATTCTGTTGCAATATCAGTTGCTGTGTGGCATGCTTTGCGGTGAACTTACAGCTCTGAGCACCACGACAATGAGAGTGCCAATTTCGCGGGGAGTTGCTGACATCTGCAAAGAGAAAGACTACAAATGACACAGGGACATTAATCAATCCTCGATGGATGGTTAAATGTCTTATTCAAGTTAAGAAACCTGTTCTGGCAAGCCGAGCGGCATTTTACACTTATTTGTTCTACTTTCGCACACCCAGCTTGCAGGTCAGTTGATTATGTGACGACTTTCTAAATTATCTCTGTAATTTGCAAAATTTCTGCAATTTCTTCATTTACCTGACAATATGAACCCACCCGAAATGGGTAGATTAGAACATGACGAGCCGCCTCATCGCGTTGAAAACCCATCCCTTTTGGATGGGTTGGAAGGAAACAACACGTTGAAAACCATCTGGAAGGGATGGGTTGGAAGAAGAAACAACGCAACGGAGAGAAGGGACCTCCTCTTCATGTTGGAAACGCGTTGGAGGGTGAAGTAACGACGTGAGGAGCCTCCTTGTCACGTTGAAAACCCATCCGGAATGGGTGGGTTGGACGAAGATGAAGAAACAACATGACGACATCCTCCTCGTCGCGTTGAAACCCCACCCATTTCGGGTGGGTTTTCGATAGTAGTCAGCAGATATAATGGAAATAAGAAAATTTGCGAGTATGCCCGCTCTTTGTTGTGGTTTGTATCGTTTCGGGGATGGGGCCCTGGGGTTTAATCCTCGAATTTGAGAGGATAAGACGTTCTTCATCAAACAGCTCAAACCCCATTTCATTATGACAGAAACAAATTAGGATGAACCCACTCAACAGCCAACCCCCATCTCTATCAAATCAGCTGTTGAACCAAGATAGTTTTTCACAACATCCCATCGCAAAACAGCTACCTCAGTGCTATCACCCTTGCGTTCCCCTGCCTGACGTTTTTTCTGTTCATCATCAGGGGTCGCAATAATGCCAAGAAATCTGGGAGTCTGTCGTGTTGGGTATGAATCAGGTTGCTGCTGGGCTTTGGTCTGGCTGCGGAGTTTCTCATGATAAAGATTAGCAATTGGGATGTATACTTCTGACCCGAGGAGCATCTCCAGAGCCTCTGACAGATTTTCTATGAGGTCTGGATAATGTTTTGGTGCATATTGAGTCAGTTTCCCTTTTCCCTATAAACATCAGAATAAGGATTGAGTGAGTATGACAGAAAAGATTACAAGGTTTAATACTGACAATCATTGTATAAAAGAATCGGGGTGTGTCAGAGATGACAGCTCTGCGCCAGGTCCCAGCATCCATGGTTGGTGTAACCTTTGATTGCACTGCAACAGCAAGCAGCTCCTTCGTCTGCTCGTCTTGAAAGAAAAATGTCAAGTCGGGGCCCATGTGAGTATCTGGGAAAACAAAAGGCTTTCCATCTGGATCGTCCAAGAAAGCGAGAACATCGGCAGGAGATCTGGCCTTGAGACCAAAGCGATCAGAAACACCTTTATTCCATGATACAGGATAGCTCTGCAGTACACCATCTGCCCCACACTTCAGTGAGACCAGGGTAACCCTCCTCGACCTAGGCTAACGACTCGCTACAGTGGAAGGCATCCGCAAGAGCGGTGGACTTTCCCCCAAAAAGATCCATGAGAATAAAAAGGGCGACCTCTTCAAACACAAATCTAAGTGAAGAGTTGTTACGAGCATTGAGAACTGAGCTGATCATCCATGACTTCCTCGTCGTCCAAGAGCGCTTTTCAAAACGCGACCTGAGGGAGAGAACTACCAAGGGTTCGGAAATGTGTACAGAATGGTTCATATCGGGATTGAATTTCTGGCGCTCGTCTCCTTGTCCAAAAAACCTACACCCAACGCAATTATTTTATACATGTTGCCTTCGATGGGGATGGCCATAACTTGGCTTCCCAAAGTCCACCGCATGAGAACGTCAACTAGGCATTGTATCAATTCCTCGTCTATCAAATACGCGGTTGGTCCATGCACCAGTAAAAGACATGTTACACTTACTATTCGGTTCTGTGAAAAGGCGGTCCAATGAAGTAATTGGTTGATAACTTCGGATTTTCTTATAAAGCTCATCCGAGATGAAGGGCTCCTCATCCTCCAGTTCAGTTGCGTCAATGATTTTGAATCCTGTCAAGCCCTCAACGAACTCAGTGAGCACACGGTGGCGCGGAACACTTTCCGAGGAAAGAAAAAGCTCAATAAGGCTAGCTGTCAGGCGGAAACTACCAATGAGAAGGAATCTCGTAGCGTCAAAGGATCGTAGGTAGACATACCGGCCAGAAAACCAGTACTTCATGCGCAGCAGCAACCGACGATCTGAGATATTATTGTTGGAAAGAGTGAGGTACCGGCGAATATTGACCTCTTGAGAAGAATCATCGAAACGCCCAACATTAGTTACGACTAGAGTGCGCTTAATGTCCAGCCTTTTGGCGGAAACAGAACCCACCTCATCCTCCACCATTTTCATTGACAGCCCAGTTCCTGAGAGAATAATCCCGGCCACGACTTCTGTATACCCCAGAAGGAACTTATACATTTCATGAATAATGAGACGCATATCGGTCCTTGTGGTGGAGCGGAAGTACTCCTTCAAATTGTCGGCAGCCACCTGTACCTCGTCGATCACGACGAAGAGAGCTGTACGAGGTCCCTCAGGAAACCAATCTCGCTTATCAGTTATGACAACCAGCAGGGAGCGGATGATTTGACGCATGATATTAGTACTAGTATACCGAAGACTTCGGAGCACGATGACGAAAAGGTCGGAAGAGGGCCAGCCAAAATCCAAAGAGGGGGGCAAGGCTTGAACGAGAACCCATCGCCGTCGAGCTACCATGACGTCTGTGTTAACAGGAAGGCGTTGCACAAGTTGCTTCAGGATAAAGATGCGCGCACACAACAACATTGTAAAGGTGCGGTCTGCAGCTTGAGCGTTCTTGAGAACATCCTCAGGGTTTTCTCCATTGTCCCAAGTGCTCATGCCTTGCAACATGTCTGTCGCTACCTTGAAGTCATCAGAGCCAGATGCTGGACCTCGTGTGGGCCTACACGATATATAAAGGCCCCAATTCTGACAAAGACCGTCAAGTGAAAGGCGGGTTTTACCAGAGCCAGACACACTAAATAGGTGGCTAGAAAGAACAAATTCAGTATTGACTATCTTCACATTTGTGGAACTGTATCACCGGTAAACAATTCCTTGATCCGCTCCTGGTTTGGATACTTGCCGAGGTCATGGAGAAGAAGAATCGGGTCGAGGGGCAGATGCACCCCAAGGTCTGTAACTTTGTCCTCACGTCGGACGGAGTCGAGATATCCGTCCAATTCCCCTGTGGCCAAGGACAGAATGTACTTTTCAAGCGAAAAGGCCAATTCAGCTTCCGTCTCTGTGCGGGTCATGGGCTGGGGTGACTCTAATGAAAACTAATTACAAGGAGATCCACACCACTTACCTTTGACCTTAACCGTTTTTACGTGTGTTTTGGCGGGCGGGGTGTGCGACAATTCCCCACCGAGACGAGGTCGTTTGGAAGGATACGAGGGAGAATCTGAGAGCAAGAGAAAAAGTAAGAATAGAGATGAAAAGGTGGATAAAGGGTGCACGTAGGATTGAAAATCATGACAAGATTGATAGGTGGTGGAAGACAAGAGCAGGTATTACTGTCATTACTTGTCGTACAAAGGAACGAAGGCCTCTACTCACTATCAGCCGGTAGCTTCACGAAGATGTGGAGCTTATCATGAGCAGGTTGCGCCGGCCAGAAGTAGGAGACGGGCTCCCAGCCGATCAACTCTTGAACCCCTTCATCTTTTTCGGTGACTGCGAGTTGTCGAAGAGTGTGTCCAGTGTGAGCAGGGAGAGATATCTACCTAACAAAGTAGAGAAAGTGAACTTTGTTCCTGTTGGACTCTAGAATGTCACTCACTTTCAAGAGCACCAGATCTTTGGCAATAATGCGGTGCTTGGCAGTATTGATGCCAATAGAATGGACGAGTTGCTTCAACTCAAAGGTGTTCTTGTTTGCCGTTATCGGCACTGTGAAGGTAACACCTTCGCCTTCGATGAGACAGCACAGTTGACGGGAGTTGTCGCTCGGCGTGCCCAAGTTGGAGGTTGATTGGGCTGCATTTGGCGCAGAGTTCTTGTTCTTTTTCCGATTACTCATAGTCCGTAACGCAGAGACGCGAGACTTTTCTGGGTTCTCGGACCGCGTTTTTTCGTGGGAAATAAATTTGAATTTAGTTGAGTGCACCCAGATTGTAACTTATGGTGGTGGATGTTTCAATTGAAATAAGGAGCAGGTCACGAATTGATCTGTTTCTATGATTAACTATCTTTATGTTATTTAAAAAAGAACGTAGATATGAATCCTATCCTACGCTCTAAATTTTAATGGTGTTGTCTCCAAAACAACCTGAAATAGTTAATAAGAGTGGACAAGAAAATCAACATAAAAGGTCAATCTGGATGTTACTTATCATGTTTGAGCTGATTTATATAATAATGGTAGAAAGAACGATCATGCATATGATACCAAAGATGATTGGAAACGCCCAGCATAGGGAGTTGTAGAATGAAACGATTCTTGAGAATAATGATCAGACAGCAAGCATTTTTGCCTACGCGATGGCTATATCCTCGTTGTCTTGGGGTATTGCAACTGAATTATGCCGAAAGGCTGGTGGTTTGTCCGATTGTGTCTGCCGATGGAGGACGGAGCACTTGGCTACCATCCAAATTATGAGAACTCGTAGTCCCAGATGTGGCAGTAGGCGCAGAATCAACCGCAAGTTCTCCCCCAGGTGTGGGTGATGCCGACTGGACATCTATCACAAATTCAGGAACCACTTCCTTCTCTGATTCAATTTCACGCATCGCAGTTTCTGGGGTACGCTCATCTGCAATGTCGGTTATCTCACCATTCTCTATGCTGAGACCCCCAGTTCGAATGCTCCCTGATGTCCAAAGAGCACGATCTCGCAGAAGAGAAGGTGTACCCGCACCCTGGACTCTAGCACTCCATCTACTAACCTCACTTTCCCAACTTCCTCTTCGCGAACTCCTTGGTCTCAGTGCACGTACACTTGCGTCAACGTCGCGCTCTTCCAGCCTTTCGTCGTCACCCAGTAAATAGTTGCTTGTACTTTCACCATCAGGAAACGCGATACTGCCTCCATAATGCGATGTCGAGTCCCCGACGGTTGCTGAGGGTGGGTAATTAAGTATACCAGGACGACTGGGTGAAGCGAAGGCGGATGAAGCCAGAGTCAGGACTGATGCATTGTCGAGAGGTGGCGAAGAGGGCCTTGGATTATTTCGAGGGTGGTGCGCCGTATGTAGCGGTGCTTGCACAGTAGTCATAGCACCGTTTGCTTCCGCCATAGGTTCGATCGGATTCAAACCGCCAGGGTTACGAACGGAAGATGGTTGTGAAGGCGACTGAGGATTTGGGAGAGCAGAAAAAGTAACGGATGCGCCACTATTGAGTATTCCTGCAGCACCAAAAGGGGATTGTCTGGCTTGTGACGTCGAACGGGGAATTTGAGTTGTCTGTGAAGGAGGAACCTGGGCAATGTGAGCCATTCCGCCCCCATTCATATCTATGCTCAACAAAGTTGTGGGTTTAGTGCTGGCGGCTATGCTGCGGAATGTATTAGGATCGGACAAATATGATGACGAGTCGCGTGAAGGTGAGGGAGAGGGAGGGCTACTGGGAGGGAGAGGACGAACAGATGCGTCGTCATCTGCCTCTAATGCACTTGCAGGGGACCGGATTGAATCCCTGTTCAAAGAAAATTGGTCCGATATATCGTCCTCCGGACCATATGATTCGCGAGGTTCGTCTTCTCCATTCACAGATATTGAATGGGTCTTGCGCCTGGTGTAGGAAGCACCGTCAGGTTTACTTTGCTGATTGAGCTGTTTCACTGCAGGAACAGGCAGAGGAGTCGAGACAATTCTGCCCATCTGTCGATTCAAAGTCGAGTTATTACGGCTCGTCGTGAATTGTGCGGCGGCAAGAGGGTGGTTCTCCGTCTGTTTTGCTTTACCAGAACCAGCAAGTTTACGTTGAAACCAATTAATGAATGGTTTACTCGACCGTCGTGAAACCTTCTTCTGCTGAGCGGGCTGCATTATCAATTTTTGCGGCATGTTGGACGGTGTAGGTGCTGGTGCGGAAGTAGGTCTTTGTATTATCTCTGTCTTCAAAGAAGAATTTGTCTTTAAAGGTTGAGAAGCGAGGCCAGTATTTGATTTGGACGACGATTTCTGAGGAGTGGTCATGTTGGAAGGCCCTAAGCAACTTGCAAGGCACGAAGTGCTCTTTATTGACAAACCCAATTACTCAATTTGTCTATGCCATAACATACGTCAATACTAGCTCGTAACCGTAAATCAGAATGATGGCGTGTCACATATAAATGAAAATCAAACTCGAGATAAGCAGCATGAAAGTTGCCAAAGTCAGCGACAATATGCCCTCACCAATCTGACCTTTTGATTGTTCGAGTAGGTCTGACATAAATTTTACCATCATATCCAAGCCCATCTAACCACGGCCAAAGTTCTGTTCTCCTCTTTTCGAAAACATCAATGGAAGAGCTTCTTTGCAGGGTCAAGGCAATATCGTCGAGGCCATTTAATAAGCAATGCCTTCGGAAGGGGTCAGTGGCGAAGGGGAAGGGAGGTTGGCCATTTGAACGCCTAATTTCCTCCTTCTCCAGGTCTACTTCGAGTTCTAAACCAGCTGCGGCGTCTTTTGCAAGTTCAATGCATTGCTCTTGGGAAATAGCAACTGGGAGCATTCCATTCTGCATCGAGTTATTCTCGAAGATGTCAGCAAAGCTAGGTGCAATAATGCAAAGAATCCCAAAATCTTTTCTGAAGAGGTGTATTAGCGAATTCCATGATACTGTATGATAATAACAGTATACCCACAAGCTCCAAGGCGCATGTTCACGTGAACTTCCGCAACCAAAGTTCCTTCCAGTGCACACCAGAATCTTAGCTTTAGTGTACGGCTCGCGATTGAGGACAAAATCGGTGTTTGCGTTGGTAACAGGATCCTTCCTTAAACTGAAAAACAACGCATCAGCCAGGCCAGTTCGTTTCAACGTCTTCAAAAATTGCTTTGGAATGATCATATCGGTGTCAACGTTCTCGACGTATAGAGGGGCAGCGATACCCTTTACGATGACGAATTTTTCAACCGCAGACGGCGACGAAGTCGGAGGCAAGGAGGACGAATCGGATGTGCGACCAGATGGGAAAGCATCAGGAGAGGGAGTGGCCAGGTCCATAAACTCGAAAGCGCTGACCTTCTTCAGTGGCACAGCAGCAACGTGTGATTCTGCAACTGCGCCCAAGAACTTCCGGACATCGATCAGCTTGCCAGTTATGGCGGCCGCGGCAGCCATTGCAGGGCTAACCAAATGTGTTCGACCTCCAGCACCTTGACGACCTTCGAAATTGCGATTACTTGTGCTGGCACAACGTTCCTTGGGTGCTAGCTGGTCCGGATTCATTCCAAGACACATAGAGCAGCCCGCTTCGCGCCAATCAAAGCCAGCCCTCTTAAAAATAACGTCCAACCCTTCGGCTTCTGCATGTTGTTTAATGACACCCGAACCCGGAACAACCATCGCATGGATTTTGGAAGGCACCTTTGCATCAGGTCCGGCAGCGAGAATCACCTTGACTGCTGATCGAAGGTCTTCTATCCGACTGTTTGTACATGACCCAATGAAGACTTTATCGATTGAGATGTCTTCCATGGCAGTATTGGGCTCAAGGCCCATATAAGCCAGGGATCGTTCAACGGAAGATCGCTTCACAGAATCAGAAATGGTACTTGGATCAGGAACTCTCCCAGTGATCGGAACGACGTCTTGAGGAGAAGTGCCCCATGTAACCGTTGGCACGATGTCAGAAGCAGAGATGTTTAGTTCTATGTCGAACTTGGCACCCTCGTCAGATTTCAGTGTTTTCCAATAGGCCACAGCACGATCCCATTCCTTGCCTTTAGGAGCTAAAGGCCGTCCACACAAGTAGTTGAACGTGGTTTCATCTGGTGCAACCATCCCAGCACGAGCACCAGCTTCAATGCTCATATTACAGACGCTCATGCGGGCCTCCATACTGAAGCCTCGGAAGACGGATCCGGCGTACTCAATCACACTACCAGTTCCTCCTGCCGTGCCAATCACTCCGATGATATAGAGAATGACATCCTTTGAGGTAACGCCCTCGTGCAGGTCGCCGTCCACAGTAATGCGCATATTCTTGCTTTTCTTCTGTAACAGGGCTTGCGTTGCGAGGACATGCTCGACCTCAGAGGTTCCAATGCCAAATGCCAATGAACCGAAAGCGCCATGTGCTAGAACTAGTTAAGGACAAGTGCCTCGAAGGATAATAAACTCACTTGACGTATGTGAGTCGCCGCAGACACAAGTAATACCAGGTAGTGTGAATCCTTGCTCGGGACCAATAACGTGGACAATGCCTGGTATGGCGTGAGGTTCTTGGAAAGAAGTACAGAGACAAGGATAGGCACACCTTGACGGCGGTCCTTCATGCCAAAATACGTCAAACCGAACTCTTTAACATTGTTTTCCAGAGCAACGCATTGAGCACGAGAGTCGGGTTCAGAGATAAATGAATTAACGGAAGTGAAATTCTTCCGCGAGACGGTCCTTGGTCAAGATCAGCCAAAGCTCAAACTTCAGAGCACACACAAAACATACGGAATATTGTGGTCCACTGTGGCGAGGGTACAATCTCTTCTGCGAACAGAACGGCCTGCATTACGGCTGGTTGGGACTCATAACTGACTGAACAGGAAATGGCGTTAATGAAGTTGACTCACAGTCCTTCAAACGCCTGTGGACTGGTCACTTCGTGGACCAGATGCCTGGAAATACACGCGTATGCTTCAAACAAATGTCAAAGTCGCGAATGTACATACCTGTCGATATAGATGAGCGCCAAACCGTCCTTGTTAACATCGCTGGTTCGAAAAGGACGAAGATCAAGTAACGATGTTAGCTTATCCGGATGACAAACTCACACAACATGATCATCCCAAATTTTGTCGTACAGAGTACGGGGTCCAGATACTGTCATTACTATATGATTCTGTCAAGGTTGAAAGATCCCAAGTAACTAGTGAATAACTAGAAACGAGGGATTATAAATCCGTCGATTACTATGATTTTCAATTCGGCCGAGTTACGTCGGCTTTCTCGCTCAATCGGACCTCGGTCTTGGCACTACCTGACACGCCAAAAAAGGTATTTGCCAACACACTTAGACTCAAACATGATTTCAACTGTCTTTGCTGCTGCAAAGGCCACAATTTGCATCCTAACTCACCCTACGTTGGACAAAATGTACCCATTAACGAAACTTTGTCTCTGATTCCGCACCTCCAGACTAACTTGATTCGCCAGCCCTTGACACCGAACTCATCTGCCAATCACAATATGCAGATGTCGCCCTCAACTCAATTAATTGCCAACACAAGTCAGTCAGAAAAGGAAGGCATGGCATATATTCCTTGGCTAGCACCTGCTTCGCGTGTGCGGATTTTGCCAGACATGCTTCTCAAGGACAACTTTGTTGTTCCTCATGATAAGGTTCTATACGATGTTCCCTTGACTTTTTGCGACCGAAAGCTGCCCTCGTCTGACGAGGTGCGCGCTGCATCGTTGCTACTTCCCTTGGGGAAGCCCCATGTCGTTTTCTTTCCAGCTTTGAATGTAGTTGTTAAGTTCGGACGTCGCCCGGACCAGGATTCCTCTGCAACAGCCTCATACACTTCTCTTTCTGAAGCACAGTGTCTCTATACTATCCGCCGTTTTCTGGGCAAACGCGTGCCTGTACCAGAAGTTTATGCCTGTATCCACGACCGTGATGATATGTTTTGGTACATGGAACTTGTGCAAGGCATAATTTTTCAAAAAGTCGAGTCTATGCGTCAAATACCTAGGCCACAAGAAAAACAACTTTGGTTTGGATAAATAAAATGCTTGCACATACCATATATGCGTCGAGAATCTAGCAGCCACGAGTCAAGAAGGGGGTTTGGGATTACATAAAATGCTAGGAGTGAAGTGTGTGGGGCGTTCGAACAGCAGGGTAATTCGTGTGTATTTTTTCCCGGTAGCTCACTCTTTTGAAGGAGGTTGGACTCGGAGAACACACGAGACTATTCAACTATGAGAAAACGAAGAAGCGATCACATTTTCCACAAAGAAGCTGAGATTGCGCCTGCCAAATAGTTTGAGAAACTGGGGAAGGATTTCAATAACAACTGTGCCTTTGAACAATAGTTTCACCTTGTTAGCATTCCTGTCTGAATGACCAGATCAAAGCAGCATGGCGCAGAGGTAGCGTGCGGGGCCCATAGTCGCTTGACTGAAACCCCGAGGTCACTCGATCGAAACGAGTTGCTGCTAAATATTTTGGCATTTTCAGCCTAAAGCTTTTTTGAGTTACCAATACTGTTATTAGATTTTGGTACATTGTCTTATGATTTTACTGGCCATACATCAGGCTCCTAGAACCACAATTCGATTTCCTTACAAAGCCAGAATATGGGTAATACAAATACAAGTTGAAAAGTGTAGTAATCAGATGTGAGTTCAAATTTTACCCCATTGATGCAAAGTATCGTCGATATCCTGGAAAAGATCTTGAATAATCCTTGGGTAAACGATTTCCCCCGAAATACTAGAAGTTGCTGGTCTATACTTGCTGTTCTTCAACTTCAAAGGTCGAACAGAACGAGCCCAGCTCCTTTCGGAACTAGCCGCAAATCGACTTTTTCCCGACGCAACAGGAGCCTGGAGAAGTTTCCGAGGCGTCGCCTCTTCGTCATCAAGATTGTGCAGTGAATCCAAATTAGTTCCATCGCAGTCAATGCCCGAGGAGTCTCGTTTCCCAGACAGCCGGCTAACGGAAGAACGAGATTCGGAGCAAGAAGTGGAAGAGCAGTGATTCTCGCTCTCCGAGGTGCCAGCACCATTACTTTGCGAGCTCCTAGGTCGGCCAAGACGAGGTGCATGTGAAGATTCACGATAAATTGCATGCCGCCTTTTGAGTTTGATCTCCATTTCCAGATCGTCAAGCACGACCCCTGAAGTATCACTTCCCGCAGTAGTTACTGTGAGTGCCTTTCTTCTCCGGGAAATCAACAGCGCGGGATCTTCAGAACTGTCAAACTGGGCGATTTCAGAGACGTGGATGCCGCCCAGGGTGGTTAAGGTCTGGTGTTTGCCATCTTGATGGGAGGCACCATTTAATGTACGATAGGCAACAATTGTGGTGGGTGGTTCCGTATGCGCTGGCAGGCACGATGTATTGGCAGTCAGGCAGTACTTATCGGCATGATTTCCGGGTAGGGTCAGAACAGGACCTCCTGTGCGATTGGAATCCACGTCTAAGAGTACCCCTTTTCTGGCGGGATAGTCGGCAGAGTATAATTTCAGCCCATTAGAGACTGGCCCCTGTAGTACAGCTACGGATTCACTATCACGCGTGTCCACGTTCCGGGATATGGAGTTCTCTTTGCCTGATTTGCCCAGAGAATAACGAGAAGAAAAAGACTGAACCCTTTTCTGAGAATACGATCCAAGCTTCGTAGGGGGCACAGAGAGATGGTTGCTTGGCGTGGAAGGGACATCCAGTCCGGTGGACGTTTCTCCAAGCTTGCTAACTTCACGAAGAGGGACAATCTGGAACCTATGTGGAGATTTATCGCGAACAGCAAAGCGAGTTCGCATAGTCCTTTTCTTGTGATCAACAGAGTCTGAGCCGACAGCCTCAAATTTAAAGCTGGACGAATGCAAGTTTGGCAAGTTGGGGCGAACCATTTCCACTCCCCAACTCGAAATGTCACAACAGCAAAATATTGCACAAATAACTCCAAATAACTTACTTGAAGTAATCTGCCCATGCAGAACCTCGTCGTAAATGGGGCCGCCTCAACAACCCCAACAGAACGCGCCTCCTCCAGCGCCTGATTCCCCTCGCCTGTCGCAGTCCCCTCCTCCTGAAGGTTCGCAAGGTGACCTTGAACTGGAGCTAATGGGATTGGCAAATGCGCTATATAATCTTGGGACCACCATTGTGTCCGATTCTACCAAAGAAAGAGACAAGCCCGGAGGAGGAAAACCTGTTGGCTTACGAGTGTGAGCTTGAATTCTGTATAGCTTCCCTTGAATCTAATCTGTCGTCAGAGACGATGTCGTGGGGCATCTCGCAACCATCGACGACATGGCACAGCATATCACGACGATGATTCCATCGCAGGTCCTAGCTGATATCGACAATGCGCGAAATCCCATGCAGTTGACGAGGGAACGGCTTGAACGAGCAGCGACAGAAAATCAATTCATGAATGGGAAAATCTCTGCGGTTCATGTGAGATCAGCCAGTCTTTTGAGGGTCTATTTACAAATTCGTGAATTTGCAGTCATACCGCAAGTTTCTTGATGAGGCTATCATTCAGGGTTTTCCTGAACTAAAACATCAACTAAAGGAGAGTGGTAGCGGGGACACTAAACCGTTGGTGGAACGGATTCATGTGTAGTGTGTCGCAAGCGATGTTCTCAAACTAGAATAAAGGAATATGTCAGATGACTTAAGTAAAATAAAGGGACGACTTCGTCGTCATAGCCTTGCTGTGTGAGAACCAACTAAACAATCAAAATTACAGATCAGAGTAGTA